>Ga0194132_10008399_pt1 | contig 14780 bp, 10 predicted proteins | sample TA2KigOf80mmetaG_FD_148612 | JGI IMG/M metagenome (GOLD analysis project Ga0194132, IMG submission 148612) | Freshwater microbial communities from Lake Tanganyika, Tanzania - TA2015054 Kigoma Offshore 80m | ecosystem: Environmental > Aquatic > Freshwater > Lake | place: Tanzania: Lake... | reverse complement strand
ACGGTGATAAAGATGGCGGTTCCGGGCACGATGACGAGCCACCATGCGGCGATGTTGCTTCTTGCCCCGGCCAGGAGCGATCCCCATGTGATGGCTTCCGCTGGAACGCCGATACCGAGAAAACTGAGTCCCGATTCGGCCAGTATCGCGCCGGAGACGCCAAAGGCGGCCGGTATGAGCACGGGAGCGATGGCGTTGGGCAGGATGTGTATTCCCATGATACGCAGGTTGGAGCATCCGATCGCCTGAGCCGCCGCCACATAGTCGTAACTTCGTACCTGAAGAAACTGTGAGCGGGTCAGACGGGCGATGCCTTCCCACCCTGTAAGACCGATGATGACCATGATCCAGAAGATACTGGGAGGGAAAAAAGCGGCGGCGGTGATGATGAGAAAAAAGGTCGGAATCGCGGCCCACAACTCGAAAAAACGTGACAAGGCCAGATCGACCCAGCCGCCGAGAAAACCGGCCAGCGCGCCAAGGCTAAGACCGATCGCCATCGAAATGCCGACCGATACAAGTCCTATGGTCAACGAATACCGTGTGCCATGGATCAGACCGGAGAGCACGTCGCGTCCCAGACGGTCGGTGCCGAGTGGATGCGTGCCGCCGGGACGTTCATATTTGCGGTTGAGTTCGATCTCGTCCGGGGCAAAGGGAATCGGAGGAAAAATAGCGGTCTCCGCGTCGTAGTTCTTGAAATTTTTTCTGGCGCGCAACTCTGGAGGCCAGTCGGCCAGACCGAGATAAACCAGATACTGGCGAAAAACCGGTAGATACGTCTGTCCGTTGTAGGTCATGTAATACGGTTTGTTGCCGGCGATCAGGTCCGCCCCCACTGCAATGACTGCCAGCAGCCCGATGCCGTAAAGGCTAAACAAGGCCGGGCGGTTTTTGCGAAACTCTTTCCATGCCAGCCGCAGAAACGATTCGCCATATAGCGGTGTCTCCGGTGTTTCTTCGATTTTCGGTAGGCGAAGCGAGTTCGCCGGCTTGGTGCGTACGGATTCCATGAAATGGCACTCGATGGACAAAGACCGGACACGGAGACAGGCTACGACAGACTGTGGCGTAAGGCGTTTTTCACTTCGACATCCCAGTCGATCTTCTCGCCGTACTCGGCCATGCCCCCGGTGGCCTGCGGGCCGGTGATATAGGGACGGTAGTCGCGTCCTTCCTCAATCAAATTTTTCTGCGCATAATCGGCGTGAAGAAAGTGAAAAGCCACACCAGCACGTCCCCGGTCGGTGCGGTTTGGCCCCGTACAGTGCGCGGTTCCGTAGCAGAAAAACAACACCCCTCCTGCCGGAAGTTCGACGGTCACCGCTTTTTCTTCGGGGGGATAACATCGGATATGATGGTCGCTGTATGGATCGCGGTTGTGTTCGTAAAGCCCGCGATAGCTTTCCGGGATCACTTGCATCGTTCCGTTTTCTATCGTCGCGTCGTGAACGGCAATCCACATGGCCGTTCCCTTCATCGGGTCGGCAATCTTGAAATAGGCGTTGTCCTGATGCCAGTTAGTACCCATGCCATCACCGCCCGGCTTGAAAAACACCTGATCCAAATGCAGGATATACGGGTCGCCGATAAGCTCGGAGATGGCGGTGACTACTTTGGGGTCAAACGGCAACGCCCGAAACAAGGGAGAGTCTCGGTACATGGGGCATAATTGCAGATTGCGCATCCCGGCGGAAGGCGTCTTGCCATCCCCGTCGGTCGCCACGTTGCGCAGCGCTCCGATATGGAGCAACCTGTCGATCTCCGACTGAATCGCCGCCGTCTCTTCGGCAGAAAAAAACGAGTGACGTACGACATATCCAAAAGTTTGAAAATGTTGTCGGTCTTCAGCGCTAAAAATCATAATTCACTCACACTTCCTTATCCGGTTTCAGGATTTCGCGCAACGCCTTGATAAACGCTTCCGACTCTTCCTGTGTTCCCACCGATAGGCGAATCCAGTTTTTCATCCCCCAGCGGCGGTCGGCGTCGGCGGTAAACACTTTGCGTTTGGCAAGCTCTTGGCCTATGGGGCGGGCTTCCTGCTTCAGATTAACCATCATAAAGTTGCTTTCGCTCGGAATGTATTCCAAACCCATCTTTTTGAACTCCGCTGCAAAATACATTTTCATGGCGATCGCCAGTTCCCTCGACCGGTTTTGATGGTCGTAGTCTTCCAGCGCGGCTTCGGCGGCCACCATGCCGTAGACGCCTATCCCGTTGGTATAGTGGTATTTCAACATACGTTGATGGAGCGAGGGATGCGCGACCGAATAGCCCACGCGGACGCCGGCCAAACCGAATATCTTGGAAAACGTCCGCACCGCGATGACGTTTTCCCTCGAAACTGCCAACGGGATGGACGTCTTATACCCCGGATCGCGTACAAACTCGATATAGGCTTCGTCGACCACGACGATCGTCTGTTTGGGAACGCTGTTGACGACGTGTTCGATTTCCGTGTACGGAACGATGGTGCCAGTGGGGTTGTTGGGGTTGCAGATCGACACAATTTTGGTTTTTGTGTTGACCTTGGCGAGCATAGCGTTGAGATCGTGTTTGTAATCGGCGGTAAGCGGTACGCGGTGTACCACGCCGCCGTCGGCCTCCCATCGGCGTTCGATGGACCCGTAAGAGGGATGCGCGGCGACCATCTCGTCACCGGGGGCGGAAAGAAAGGTGAGCGCGATAGTCTGTAACGTCTGACCGGAACCGGCGGCCAACAGGATCGGATCCGCCTGACGCGGCTGATTGCCGTCGCGTTGCTGTGGCGTGTAGGGAATACTGTGGACGCGAGCCAGCGATTCCACCAGTGCGTTTGACCGATAGTACCGGTTGCTCGATCCCATGTGTTTGAGAACGGCTTCGAGTGCGCGTGGCGAAGCGCCGATCGGGTTTTCGTTCGAGCCGATCTGTACGACACCCGGCTCGACGCCTACCCCGCGAATCGGACGGCTTTCCGCTTCACCTGCCAGCATTGCTTCGGCGATGCGATAAGGTGAGAGCGCCCATACCCCTACCCCGCCGGCGACAGCACCTTTGAGAAAATTGCGACGCGATACGTTACCGGTTTGCCGGGGTTCTTGCTCTTCCGTTTTGTTGGAAAAGTCTCCCATGACACGCTCCTTATGATGTGTCTACTTTGCCGGATCGTCAAAACCGTAATTCGTTTCCCATATCCGCATGGGTTTCCAGCGGGTTTTCCCATGCCGGGCGCGTGACGAAAGACGTCCACCAACCCGCCATGTCGATCTCTTCGGGACCGCCGTCGTGTAGCAGAAACCGAGCGCAACGACAAGGGCAAGCAGGGCGGCGATAATTTCGAGCGCGATGTGGAGCGACTTGGGACCTTGCCAAAGCCACGGCCGCGAAGCCCACAGACCGGCCAACAACACGAGACCTAGCGCCATGGCCTGAACCGTCATGGTCTGGTGCATACGGACGGGCGTGTCCTGCGGCGGTGCGGCGGTGCTCATGATCGATGCACTCCATGAAACAAGGCGTAGGTTGTTGCTCAACACTAGAGGACGATGCGATCTACGGGAATAGATTCAAGTAAAAACACTTAGCATCATAATATATGCCGAATACCCAGTGTCAAGACCCTTGTGTCGTCGGAAAGAACCACTCGCCAAAAGGAGTAAGGGTGCGAAAGCCATCGCTTTTCAAAAACGGATTGACATTTTTCTAAAATTTTTCTTGCCATGCGCTCGTCGGTCCTTCATCATACTACCATTCCATTTTATCGTAACCGACGACCCCTATTCGTCCCGTAAGGCGTTGCGGTACAGGGTCTTTCGGTTGTTGGTGTTCTGAGATGCCTCTGCCGGAAGACAACCCCGACCGAGGATTCCGTGCTGACGTTTAGCCCTTTTCTTTGTGACTGACACGCTTTTTCGGGGATTCCGACATGATGACGGTCAACAGCTTCAGAGCAGCGGTCAACTTAGAGGACTGCACCTACGACCATTTTGTAGAAGTGCGACAAGGACAGGCGCGTCTCAAAAATCGCCTCCTTGTTTCGGACGATATCGGAGCGATAACCAGCCGAACTTTTGAAATCGTACGCGACAATACTTGTGCAAAAAAAACCTTTTTGCTCGGTTTTGCGGATGCTCGGCAGGTGGAATTGGTACTCCGCATCGAACCGTTGGTTTCCGGAGAAACGGTTTCCGAAACGGATCGAACGCTTATTTTCGAAATCAACGGCCAGCGCGTCGTTCATATCTATAAACCCGAAAACAAGTCGTTCCAGCATACCATAGATACCTATTGGTCATCGGGGTGGGAAGTGATAACCCTTCCACCCAAAGCGCTCAAAGCCGGACTCAACGACGTTATCATCCGCGACGGCGGGGGATGCGGGTGGAAGTTGTTTATCGACACCATGCGTCACCACAAGCGAAGCGCCAAGTCGGTGGACGGCGGCAGGACGTGGACGACCGAGCGTCTCGGTTTGAACGACTTCTGCATCGGAGAATACGTCGTCCGGCTTAACCTGCATCGTCACCCGCCCGAAGGCGTTATCGTTTCTCCGTCCATTGACCTAGCGATGGCAGCGGACGGCGGACATATCGCGCCGCGACTCAATGTAAAGAGCGTCTGTTTCGAACAAGAGGTTACCCGCCCCGCCGGCGCGGGTGTCATGCTCGAATGGCGCAGCGGCAGCACGCCCTCCTATCGCCCTGAAACATGGGGATACTGGCAGTACACCGACGGGCCGGCCTGTATACCCAAAAGCCACCGCTTTATTCAGTGGAAGGCAACCCTGACCACGGCGCATGGGCGAGTGACCCCCGTTCTTAGAGGCATAACCGTGGACATAAGCGCGCAAGTCACCCGTAAAGTCAATACCGATCTTCATCTTTCCGAAACCCGCAACCCGCCGATTGTGCGCAGCAGTTTTCCCTTTGCCCACCAACTTGCCGACGAACCCCGGCTCGCCATGCTCCGGGAACGATGGCGGCTCGACCATGTGATAAAAGACGCAGACCGCGAGTTCGACAAATTTCTCCGACTAAAACGATGGACACGCCAGCAATGGGAGGACGGCTGGACACGCGGCGATCTGGAGTGGGTTCCACCGTGGGATGCCGGCGTGGTCCTCGAACTGGCCGGACGCAAACTCTCTCTCGGTATGTGTACCCACTACGCCAGCACTTTTGTACAGTGCTGTCTGTCGCTGGGTCTTCAAGCCCGCGTGTGCATCACCACAGCGCACTGCGTCGCGGAGATATGGTCGAACGAATACGAAAAATGGGTCATGATGGATCCGGGATGTGACGCCGACGACGGACGCAAAGCCACCCGCCATTTTGAACGCAACGGCATCCCCTTGAGCGCGCATGAACTCCATTTGGCCGGCGTCGCCGACAATTTCGAAGATATAAAAGCCGTCTGGGATCCGGAGCCCATAACCGGCATGGGGCTTGATGCGGACCGCTACTACCAGTTTTGCACCACGTTTCGCAACAACTTTCTTACCTCGCTGTACCCCGAAGAACCGGAGCACGGGGCGGTCTCCTATACCTACGACGGTCATTTGTGGTGCGAGTCGGCTACCATGCCGCTGCCCCAGTTCTCCATGACCTCCTCGCGGCCCGCCGATTTCGATTGGTCCGTCAACCGGACACACATATCTCTCCAGCAAGGCTCGGAACCCCATTCCGTCGCTGTGCTGCTTGATACGGAAACCCCTAACTTCGAAACCTACTTGGTGCAAATAGACAACAGAGAGTGGAAACTTGCCGAGGAACGTTTTGTCTGGAAACTTTCCAAAGGAGAAAATTCGTTACGGGTCAAATCCAGAAACCGTTTTGGTGTGGAAGGGATCGAAAGCCGCGTCGTCATCGAACTCGCGTAGGCCCCCTGCGGCTATCCTCTTGCGCGGTCGGGCGCTGGCGCGGCTCCATAAGCCATCGGCCCGCTCGATAGACCGATCCGCTTAGAGATCTACCGACGCAATCTGAAGTTGTCGGGCCGGAAACAGCACGTGGAGGAGTGCGAGCGCGTCTCCTGAAGTTTTTATCTCCGCTGTCTCTACGAGGTCCTCTGGAGAGTCGGCTCCCATGATAAGCCGAGCCATCGCGGTATCGCCTCGCGCCTCGTGCGGTGTGACACAGGATGGTCTCACGGATACCCTCGAAGCCCCAATCGACAACACGCTGGTCTGGTTGGCAAGCGACAACTTTAGTTCTCCCGACCAACCAGCAAGCGGTGACGCCGCCAGCCGGCGTGACAGTTCGGGGGCAAGCTGTGTCAAAAGTGCCGAAAGATCGACGACCGCAGCCATGAAATCTCCCGACGCCGCATACCGGGTTTCGACTAGACACGTCCGCCGCCGCAGATGCCTCGCCAATCGACTGTTGGGATGAAGACGCTCGAAACACACCCGTTCATAGTTTTTTTGCCGGGCCAAAAGTCCGGTCAAACGCAGTATCTGTTCCGGCTCACCCGCCATATCCACACAGGTAAATACCGTGCGTTTTTCATTGGCAGGCTCATGATCGGCCACGACGTACCCCAGCGGTTTTCCATCGCCATCCTGCCACAGATAACCACTGTACAGTCCTGGATACTTGAACGTCCGGTACGTGGGCCGCACCGCTGTTCCTGCGTTGTCTTCGTTTTCGGCGTTGTACAACGCGGCCAGTTCATCCCGGTGCGCCGGGGCAAACTCGTCGAGCGCATACGGAGGCCGCTCCGCAGGCAGATGAACGGTCTCGACGACATAGTGCCGTTGCGGCCATACGTTGACATAGCCAAACCGCTCGTAAAATCCGGGGATTCCGTTTAGAAGAGACAACGCATACCCGTTTGAAGGCATCGCCGTCATCGCCGCCTGCGCCGTCATCGTCATATACCCGCGACGCCGATACGCCGGATCGGTCACTACACAGTCCACACCGGCGGACCGCACGCGCGCCACCCCGATACGGATCGTCAGATCGAAAACCGCCCACAGCGTGACGATGCGATCTTCGATTACACCGATACGCGAGGCGGGCCAGTCATGGTGCGGATCGCGCAGACGCGCCGCCAGTCGCTCCCACTGCATGTTTACGAGTTGGGCGACCGAGAGTCGATGGATCGCGGGATCGGGAGAAAGAATTTGTAGGGGCATGGGAAATATTCCGGCAACTTTCAGACACGTAGTGGTTTGTTTTGCGGCAGATTAAGATGTCGTGTTCATTGTACACCCCACCGGTCCAGCATAAAAGCGTAGTCGAGCGCGATTTCGCGGAGCCGGTCGTAGCGACCCGATGCGCCGCTGTGTCCCGCGCCCATGTTGGTGACGAGCAAAAGCGGGTTGCGATCGGTTTTGAGCGTCCGTAGTCGAGCGACATATTTGGCAGGTTCCCAGTACATAACCTGGCTGTCGTTGAGCGAGGTTTTGACAAGCAGGGCCGGGTAGTCCACCGGTCGAAGATTGCTGTAGGGGCAGTACCGACGGATATACGCATAGTCTTCAGGATTCTGCGGGTTGCCCCATTCTTCATATTCCCCGACGGTCAGCGGAAGCGAATCGTCGAGCATCGTGTTGATCACGTCGACAAAGGGGACGTGCACGACCGCCGCGCAAAACAGATCGGGCCGCATATTGACCACCGTGCCCATGAGCAACCCCCCCGCGCTTCCCCCCTCTATGATAAGCCGGTCCGGCGTGGTACACCCTTTTCGGGTCAAAAATTCCGCGCAGGCGATAAAATCGGTAAACGTGTTTATCTTGTGTCTCATCCGGCCCTGATCGTGCCAGGTCTTACCCAGCTCGCCTCCGCCGCGCACATGCGCAATACAAATCGCCACACCCCGGTCCAGCAGAGAAAGCCTGAGCGAGGAAAAAATCACCGGACTCGGCCATCCGTACGCCCCGTATCCCGTAAGCAGGAGGGGGCCGGGCCCGTTTTTTCCAAATCCTTTCCGGTATACCATGGAAATGGGGATGGCCGTTCCGTCCTCCGCAGCCGCGTACAGACGCTCCGAAGCGTACCCCGAAGCGTTGTACCCGCCCAACACTTCGGTCTGTTTGAGCAAGGTGGACGTTCCGGTGTCCATGTCGTATTCAAAGATGGACCGAGGCGTGATCAGGGATTCGTAACCGTACCGTAGCGTGCGGGTTTTCCACTCGCGATTGGTCGAGACAAAAGCCTCGTACACGGGTTCGGAAAAAGAAAGATCGTGCGTTTTGCCCGTATCGAACTCGATCAGCCGGATTTTGGGAAGACCGTTGTGTCGCTCGGATACGACCCAGTGATTTTCAAACAGATCGACATCTTCGAACATCACATCTGCCCGGTGCGGCAGGATTTCCACACAGGCTTCCCGTCGAGGATCGGCGACCGGCACGGAAATCAGTCGGAAGTTGCGTCCCGTGTCGTTGATCCGCAGATAGAACAGGTCGCCCCGGTGATCCGCGTCGTATTCGACGTCCTGCATGCGCGGCGCAAGCACTTTCCACGTTCCCTGTGGGGCGTCGGCTCGCAGATAGCGTACCTCGGTGGTGGTGTGGCTTCCAGAGGCAAGCAGGATATAGACGCCGCTCCGGGTCCGACGGGCAAACAAGTTGAACAGTTCGTCCGTCTCCTCGTAAACGAGCGTATCTTCGGACTGACCGAGGATATGACGGTATAGACGGTACTGCCGTTTGGCGTCGTCTTCGGTGGTATAAAACAGCGTATGATTGTCCGCCGCCCATACCACCGCGCCTACCTTCGGGATCACGTCGGCCAGCAGTTCACCGGTGCGCAGGTCTTTGACATAAAGCGTGTATTCTCGGAATCCGGTCTCGTCCGTCGCATAAGCCAGAAGACGGCCATCGTCGCTTATATGATACGGTCCGAGCGATAAAAAGGGTTTGCCTGCGGCCAGCGCGTTGAGATCGAGCGTAACTTCTTCGGGCGCGTCGAGCGTGCCCCGTTTCCGACAGTGAATCTCGTACTGTTTGTCTTCTTCGGTTCGGTAATAGTAATAATAGCCGCGATCCGGATAAGGTACGGACAGGTCGGTCTCGCGGATGCGGGAGAGCATTTCCCGATACAGCGTTTCCTGCATGGGGCGGGTGTGGCGTAACAGAGCGTCCGCATAGTCGTTTTCGGCTTTTAGATAGGCCGTTACTGCCGGGCGCTCTTTTTCACGCAACCAGTAGTAGTCGTCGTGGCGAGTTTCGCCATGCACGATGTCCGTTTTCGGGATGCGTTGTGCAACAGGGGGTTTGAGACGTCTTGCGATCATGTAAAACTCCAAGAGTTACTACATCATGTCGTAGAAAATGGCAAAGACATCAAACAGGTTAGCCTTTCCAAGAGTTCAGATAGGCGGTCTGGTCGTCGGTAAGCCGGTCGTAGCCGATCCCCATGCTGTGGAGTTTGAGGTGGGCGATGTGTTCGTCGATTTCGCGGGGCAGGCGGTGTACACCCGGTCCAAGACGATTGTGGTGTACGGTCAGGTATTCGGCGGCAAGCGCCTGATTGGCAAAAGAAAGGTCCATGACGCCAGCAGGATGGCCTTCGCCGGCGACCAGATTGACCAGCCGGCCTTGTCCGAGCACGTACAACCGACGTCCATCCGGGAGTGGATACTCTTCGACCGACGGGCGCATGGGACGGACACCGGTGGCAAGCGCTCGGAGCGCCACGAGGTCGATTTCGACGTCGAAATGCCCGGCATTGGCCAAGATGACGCCGTCTTTCATCACCGACAAGTGTTCACCTCGGATAACGCCTCGGTTGCCGGTGACGGTAACAAACAGGTCACCGATACGCACGGCGTCTGCCATCGGCATGACGCGGTATCCTTCCATGACCGCTTCGAGCGCCTGAATCGGATTTACCTCGGTCACAACGACATCGGCTCCCAGCCCCCGCGCCCGTGAGGCAACGCCGCGTCCGCACCAGCCATAGCCGCAAACGACCACGGTCCGGCCCGCGATCAACACGTTGGTTGCCCGGATGATGCCGTCCAGTGCGCTCTGTCCCGTGCCGTATCGGTTGTCGAACAGATGCTTGGTATCCGACTCGTTGACGGCCACGACGGGAAAGGTAAGCTCGCCCTGCCGCGCCATGCTGTTTAGCCGAATCACACCGGTAGTCGTCTCTTCGGTAGCGCCGATGATGTCGCCAAGCTGGGCGCGGAAATCGGTATGCGCCGTAGTCACAAGATCCGCCCCGTCGTCCATCAGAAGCATCGGGCGTTCGCTCAACACACGATGCAGATGCCAACCAAAGGTCTCCATGTCTTCCCCTCGGATCGCAAACATGGGGATATCATGGTGTTTTACCAGACTCGCGGCGACGTCATCCTGTGTACTCAACGGGTTGGATGCGCATACGGTAAGGTCCGCTCCCCCCGCTTTGACGGTCAACAGCAAATTGGCGGTCTTGGTCGAGATATGCAGACAGACACCGATCCGCATCCCCCGGAAAGGTTGTTCTTGCTCGAAACGCGCCCGGATGGATTGTAGCACGGGCATCTGGCGGGCATCCCATTCGATGCGTACCGCCCCTGCATCCGCCAACGCGATGTTTTTGATTTCGTATTCCACGTTTATCTCCCTATCTATTCCGGTTTTTCAAAAGGGGCAGCCACGGGGGGCTGCCCCTACGGCAACCCGTTTTCCACGGGGCGTACCGGGACGTACCGGGGGGATGCCCCACGTCATCATCCATCCTTTCCCTCTCATCTTATTTCCGTCGTGCCGACAGGTCAAGCCTCGAATGACCCGCCAGGTAAATCTTGACAGCGGACGCCGCGCCGTCTACCATACTTGGATGACCCACCTGCCCGCCCGTTCCACGCTCCTGTGGCCTGCTTCTGTGCTATTTGTTTTTGGTTGGCTGACGTTTTCCTCCGATTGTCGTTTTCGCCGTCTCTTATGGTCCTGGAATACGGTCTATTTTGGCTTGTTTTTTGGCCAGCGACTTATTTGACGTACACGCCCTTAGGAACGCTATGCTTGATTTATCCGAACGTAACCTCAACCGCACGATCATCGCACTGGCATGGCCCGCTATTCTGGAAAATCTGCTACGCACGTCGGTGTACATCGTAGACAGCATCTTTGTGGGCCAGTTGGGTACGCTGGCATTTGCCGCAGTCGGCCAGAGTTCAATGGTGCTGTTTACCGTCGTGTTTACCTTTTTTGGCGTAGGGGTAGCGACGGGTGCTATCGTGGCACGCAACCTCGGTCGCGGAGACCGGGGCGCGGCCGGCAAGGCCGCAGGGCAGGGCATACTGCTCGGAACGGGTGTCGGCGCCCTGTTGGCGGTAGCGGGCATTTTGTGGGGCGAATGGCTGTTGGCCGGTCTCGGAACCGACCTGGAAGTGATCGACGCGGCGTCGGGCTATATGTACCTCGTATTTCTGTTTAGCCCCGTCCAGATGTACATGTACATCGCCAGCGGCATCCTGCGTTCCGCAGGAGATACCAAAACTCCGATGTGGTCCACGGGTATCATGAACGTGTTCAATATCGTAGGGGATTGGGTGCTTATTTTTGGCATCGGCCCGTTTCCGGAGATGGGCATAGAAGGCGCGGCGCTGGCGACCGGTCTTTCCTATCTGGTCGGAGCGGCTGTGCTGTCTGCCAAACTTTTCGCCCCGCTCCCGATCCATGTTCCCCTGTTCAGCATGTTCCGTATCGACTTGGATATCCTTCGGACTCTATTCCGTATATCGTTGCCCAACATCGGCGAGCAAGTGGTGCTACAAGGCGCGTATTTTATGTTTATGTGGATGGTGACTGGGCTGGGAACGACCGCACTGGCGGCGCATTTTATGGCGATCCGTGTCGAGATGATTTCGTTTATGCCGGTGTTCGGGCTTTCGATGGCGGTATCTACCGTCGTGGGGCAGAGTCTCGGCGCGGGACGACCGGAGATAGCCGAATTGGCCGTCCGGCGCTCCGCCCGTATCGGTCTGTTTTCCATGGGCGCGTTGTGTCTCGTCTTTATCGGCGTCCCCGGACTCTTTGTTTCTATGTTCAGCCCCACACCCGATGTGTACGCCCTGTCCGTTTTGTGTGTGCGGCTGGCCGCGCTCGAATTGCCTACCTCAGCCCTGCTGATGATCTACGGCGGCGCAATGCGCGGCGCGGGCGACACGCTGAGCCCGATGCTGATCAGTCTGTTTGGCGCGATTTTTCTGCGTATAGGCGTGATCTATCTGCTCGTCGTACTGTGGGGCGGCGGTCTGCCCGGTGTGTGGCTCGGAACGGCCATCGACTGGGGCATCCGTACGATCATCGGTTATGTGCTGTTTCGTCGTGGACGATGGAAAAAGGTAAATCTGTAGCCGGATGCGCACATGCTGTTGCTGGCCGCCCTGCTTCTGTTGCCGGTCTTTGCGCCGGTCGATTCCGCCACGCCGGTCGTCGATCGGATCGTCGTGGAAGGAAACCAATATCTTTCCTCGCGCGAAATCCGGGATTTGTTGGGTATTGCCATAGGCCGCAGATACGACTCCGATGCGTTGGAACACGGCATCCGGAAGCTCTTGGAGACCTATCTCGCCGCAGGCCGCATGGAAACCGAAGTACTCCCACCGCGTCTTCTCCTTTCTCCCGATTCAAGCAAAGTGCAAGTCGTCCTGACCATCCGCGAAGGACCGGTGGTCGTGGTGGATCGCATCGAACTGACCGGCGCTTTGGCGTGGCCTGCCGACCTGCAACCGTTGTTCGACACCCGTCCGGGTCGGCCTTTCGATCCTACGCGGCTTGACCGCGACATTGACCGGGTGCTGACGTTTTGCGAGCGCAACGGCTACCCGTACTGTCGTATCGAAATAAGCCGTCTGCAAATCCAAGAAGGCAAGGCCGACATCGGGCTGACCGTATATGAAGGGCCGATGGTGCGTATTCGCGGGTTTCAAGTAGAGGGCGTCGTACAGACCCGTCAGGAGACGGCAATCCGCGAAATTCGTCTGTTGCCGGGTGCGCCATACGACCAGCAACGGATCGACCGGGGACGTGAGCGTCTGTTGCGGCTCGGTCTTTTCCGGCGTGTAGAGCCGGCTGTGCTCCGTCTAAACCCGACGGGCGACAGCGTGACCGTGACGATAAAGGTGGAAGAAGCGCAAACCGGCGTTTTCGAGGCCGTGCTGGGGTATGTACCGGGGATCGGAGGGCGCGACGGGGCCGTCACGGGTATTTTTGCGCTTTCGTCACAAAATATCGCCGGGACAGGCCGAAAGGCGCACGCCGCATGGACCCGCCGCGATTCCTATTCTTCCGATCTTAGACTTGGGTACGAAGAACCTTATGTGCTGGGGTTTCCAGTTTCCGTTGCCGGCGATTTCGGTCAAACGACACAGGATTCGACCTATACGACCACCCGGATCGGGTTGTCGTGTATCGCACCGCTGACCGCGGCGGTAGATGCGCATGTCCGACTCGGGTGGACGCGAACGCTTCCCGATTCCACCGGTGGGGCCGGACTGGCCGTCACCCGTGAGTTTTCCGCTCGTGCGGGTCTGACCGTCGATACGCGCGACGCCTCGCTCAACCCACGCCGGGGTGTCCGTTTCGCATTTTTCGCGGAGTTCGGCATCCGGCAAGACGGCGACATCACGCCGACGCGCGTTCGGACCCGCGCGGTGTATGCGGACATGGAAACGCATATTCCCCTGTTTCGACGACACGCCGTCGCTGCTGCGCTACACGGCGTCGATCTGCACGACGGAAGCCGAGCACTACCGGTATCCCATCAGTTTTTTTTCGGTGGCACACGAACCCTGCGCGGCTACCGGGAAAATGAGTTTCGCGGTAACCGCGTGGTCTGGTCCAATCTCGAATACCGTATCCTGCTCTCGGTAGAGTCGCGTTTTTTTCTTTTTTTCGATACGGGATATTTCGAGTTTCCCCGCAACCGGTCTACCCGTGTCGAAACCGTCCGCAACGTTCGAATGGGCTATGGGTTCGGACTCCGGTTGGAGTCGTCGCTTGGTCTGCTCGGCCTCGACTACGGTGTCGGCAAGGGCGACCGTCCGTATAACGGCAAGGTACATATCGGGGTACAGAATAGGTTTTGAGGGAGTGTAGAGCGATGGGGAGCGCATGGCCAGCATTCCGAACGCTCGTCACCTTGTTCCCATCTTAAAAACACGTTTTACTGGTTCGACTATAAGAAACCAGGTGTCTTAGACAAAACACATCTTCGATTGGCGTAGCCCCTCTTCGCTTTGCTTTACCAAGAATTGCCTCAAGATTCGCTTCCCGCAGGTCGATACTGTTTATGGAATCCGGCCGGACATTCCGCTCGAACCATAACGCCGCACAAGAGAGCCGTGCAACGCAGCACAGGGAGGTGAGGCCATGGATGCGCTTTTGTCTCTGGACCGTCATGAAACATCGGATGTTTCGCTCACGGAAGTCGCTCGTCTGCATGAACGGGTCATACAGGGGTGTAGCGAAGAAAACAAATCGCGTATTTACCAGACGTTGATGGACCTTATGGAAACGCTCGATTTCAATCGTCGCCCGGTCGCGGTTGCAAGGTTTCGGGTGTACGAACGCTGTATCCGTCTGGCCAGGGCGAACCGCTACGGAGATGTGGCGGACATCGTGGAGCGCATAGGCCGTACATGGCCCGATATGTGGGGCACGGCGCAGCACAACTGACCGCAACGCCCTTGTGAGACGGGTAAACGCGCTGTTTTGCCAAAGACGGCAGACAGCCCGCAACACCCGGAAATTGGGGGAGGCGACTCTTATGGAGATTCGTCGGACCGCGACGTATCCGGTCGAGCCGAATACGGTGCAGCACACCCCGAACCCCGCATCGCCCGGA
>Ga0194132_10008398_pt1 | contig 14782 bp, 7 predicted proteins | sample TA2KigOf80mmetaG_FD_148612 | JGI IMG/M metagenome (GOLD analysis project Ga0194132, IMG submission 148612) | Freshwater microbial communities from Lake Tanganyika, Tanzania - TA2015054 Kigoma Offshore 80m | ecosystem: Environmental > Aquatic > Freshwater > Lake | place: Tanzania: Lake Tanganyika... | reverse complement strand
GCCGAAGACCTCCACGTCCCGCAAGCCCATGATGGTCAGGCCCACCGCCGGATGGGCCAGCACGTAGCGATAGAACAACTCTCGCGCCGGGGCCTCCTCGCCGCCAAAAAGCTTGGTGTTGCGCGAGGCGTTCATGATCACCACCCCGGTGCCCTGCCGTTGCGCCTCGGGCAGGATGGTCACCTCGGGCTCGCGCATGGCGCAGTTGTACCAGCACAGCACCGTATCGAAGAGCCCGGTGGCCACCGCAGCCTGGATCTGCACCCAGTCGTGGCCCGTCACCCCGACGAAGCGGATCAGGCCCTCCTCTTTGGCCTTGACCACTGCCTCCATGATCCCACCCGGCCCCAGGGCCTTCTCGCGTTCATCGCGGGTGTTGAGATGGTGGACCTGCCAGATATCGAGGTAGTCGGTCTGCAAGAGGCGCAGGGAGGTTTCCAGTTCCTTCCTGGCCCCCTCCGCGTCGCGCTGCCCGCTCTTGGTGGCCAACACCAACTGGTGGCGCCGGCCCTTGAGCGCCTTGCCGATCACCTCCTCGTCCTGCCCGTCGCGGTAGGCCCTGGCCGTGTCCACGTAATTGACGCCGCAATCCAGGGCGGCCCGGTACCCCTCGGGGGTCTCGCAGTACGCCCCGCCGATGCCCAGGCGGGTGATCTTCAGCCCGGTGCGGCCCAGAATCGCCTGAGGCAATGGATTGGCCATCTCTCCCTCCTCGTCGCGCAGGAAGTATAAGCAATGCCCGCCCGCCCGCAAACCGGGGTGTGCGGGTGCTACTTCTTGCCTATTTTATCGCCATCCCCCCTGCCTCAGGAGCCGGCGCCCATGCCCGAAACCCTGTACCTGATCGACGCCTTTGCCCAGATCTTCCGCGCCTACTACGCCATCCGCACCCCCATGCACAGCCCCGCCACCGGCGAGCCCACCCAGGCGGTCTTTGGCTTCACCTCCATGCTGCTCAAGCTCTGCTCCCAGCTCCAACCCCACTACGCGGTGGTGGCCTGCGACAGCCCCGGCAAGACCTTCCGCGACGAACTCTACCCCGAGTACAAGGCCACCCGCCGCGAGACCCCCGAGGACCTGATCTCCCAGGTGCCCAGAGTTTTCCAGGTGGTGGAGGGCTTCGGCATCCCGCTGATCGGCCAGGCCGGCCTGGAGGCCGACGACGTCATCGCCACCATCGTGCAGCGGGTGCTCGACGACCCAGCCCTGGGCCATCTCCACATCCGCATCGTCTCCAAGGACAAGGACCTGGAGCAACTGCTCAACGACCGGGTCAGTCTCTTCGACATCCACACCGACTCCACCACCGACGTGGCCGCCCTGCTGGCGAACAAAGGCATCCGCCCCGACCAGGTCATCGACCTCCTGACCCTGATGGGCGACACCTCGGACAATGTACCCGGGGTCGAGGGCATCGGCCCCAAGACCGCGGCCCAGCTCATCCAGCAGTACGGCTCCCTCGACGGGTTGCTGGCCAATCTGGACCAGCTAAAGGGCAAGCGCCGCGAGAACATCGAGAAGGCCCGCGACACCCTGCCCCTCTCCCGCACCCTGGTCACCCTCAAGCGCGACGCCGATATTCCCTTCTCCATCGAGGAAGCCCGGGTCAAACCCCTCGATCCCTCCCGCCTGCTCCCCCTCTTCCAGCAGTTGGGCTTCAACCGCTTCCGCGACGAGGTGCAGCGCCTCGCTCCGCCCTCGGCCGCCGCGCCCGCTCAACAGGCCGACCTCTTTGCCGCCCCCCCGGCCGGCCCAGAGGCGCACACCGCCGCCGAGGGCCAGTACGAGGCCATCACCACCCTGGAGCAGCTGCACTCCCTGGCTGCCACCCTGCGGGCCCAACCCCTGATCAGCGCGGACACCGAGACCACCGGCCTGGAGCGCGAGTCCCTTCTGTGCGGCCTGAGCTTTGCCTGGGAGGAGGGCAAGGGGGTGTACGTGCCCCTGCGCTCGCCCGCACCCGCAGAGCACCTCTCCCCCGAACAGGTGTTGGCTGTGCTCGGCCCGCTCCTCGAAGACGCCTCCCTGCCCAAATGCGGCCACAACCTCAAATTCGACGCCGGGGTCCTGCTCAACGCCGGGATCACCCTGCGCGGGGTGGTCTGCGACTCCCTGCTGGCCAGCATCCTAACCGACCCCACCCGGGCCAACCACAAGCTCGACGAACTCGCCCTGGCCCATTTCAACCACCGGATGATCCCCATCTCCGACCTGATCGGCGAGGGCGGCAGCATGGACCAGGTGCCCCTGGAGCGGATCAGCGTGTACGCCGCCGAGGACGCGGACCTCTCCCTGCGGTTGTGCCGGCTCTTTTTGCCCAGGATCGAGGAAATGGGGATGGGGGAATTGCTGCGCCAGGTAGAGGCACCCCTGGCCGTGGTGCTGGCCCGCATGGAGGCCCAGGGCATCCTCTGCGATCCGGCCGAACTCCGCCGGCAGGGCCAGATCCTGGGACAGCGGGTGGAAGAGTTGCGACAGCAGGTCTGGGCTCTGGCCGGGGGGGAATTCCAGCTCGAATCCACCCAGCAACTGGCCGAGGTGCTCTTCAACAAACTGGGCTTTCCCCCCGGCAAGCGCACCAAGACCGGGTACTCCACCGACATCACCGTGTTGGAGAAGTTGGCCGGCCGCGAGGACCGCAGCAAGCCCCACAGCACCGTGCCCAGGCTGGTCATCGAGTACCGCCAACTGACCAAGCTGATCAGCACCTACCTGGGCAACCTCGAAGCGGCCATCTCCCCCCGCGACGGCCGCATCCACTCCACCTTCCACCAACTGGTCACCGCCACCGGCCGGCTGGCCTCCCACAACCCCAATCTCCAGAACATCCCGGTGCGCACCGAGATCGGCCGCCAGATCCGCCGGGCCTTCGTCGCCCCGCCCGGCCAACTCCTCCTCTGCGCCGACTACTCCCAGATCGAGATCCGCCTGCTGGCCCACCTCAGCGAGGACCCCGCTCTCATCGCGGCCTTTGTCCAGGACCAGGACATCCACGCAGCCGTGGCCTCCCAGGTCTTCGGCGTGCCCCTGGACCAGGTGACCCGGTCCTTGCGGGACCAGGCCAAGACCATCAACTTCGGGATCATCTACGGGGTGACGGCCTTCGGGCTGGCCTCGCGGGTGGAAGGGATGGACCTGGGGGGGGCCACCGCGCTGATCGCCGACTACAAGCGCCGCTTTCCGGGCATCGACCGCTTCCTGGGCCAGTGCGTACAAGCGGCCCTGGACCAGGGCTACGTGGCCACCATCATGGGCCGGCGCCGGGCCATCCCCGAGTTGCGCGAGCGGGACCGCAACCTACGCAGCCTGGGGGAACGGCTGGCCATCAACTCGGTGGTGCAGGGCAGCGCCGCCGACCTGATCAAGGCGGCCATGGTGCGGGTGCAGGACCGCATCGACCGTGAACACCTGCCGCTGAAACTGCTCTTGCAGATCCACGACGAACTGGTCTTCGAGGCCCCGGCAGACCAGGCCCCCTCCCTGGCGGAGCTGGTCTGCCGCGAGATGGAGGCGGCCATGACCCTGAAGGTGCCCCTGCGCGCCGAGGCCGGCATCGGCCCGGACTGGATGTCGGCCAAGTAGCCGCGAAGCGCCCGGCTTGACCACCGGGGGCAGAACGCGAATATTGGATACCGAAGCAGGAGGTTGCCCCGATGGACAAAAAGAACAACGACGAGATCGACGCTGATCTATCGGCCCTGTTCCGGGAGGAAACTGTTCCAGCCACGGGCCGCCGTTGCCGCAAGTGCGGGGCCGCAGCCGGGACCGATCCTAGGATACGTTTCTGTGCCTATTGCGGCGGCGCCCTTGAGGCGCCGCCGGCGAAAAAGGTCTTGATCGTCGACGACTCCTCCCTCTCCCGCAAGACCATCGCCGCGGTCCTGCAGCAGCTGGGATGTGAGGTCCTGGAGGCCAGCGATGGCGCCGCCGCACTGCAGATCGCCCGAACCCAGACCCTGGCGCTCGTCGTGCTCGACGTGGTGATGCCGGGCATGAGCGGGTTGGACTTCCTCGCAGCCCTAAAGGAGCCTTCAGGCTCCCCAAAACCCCCGGTAGTCATGCTGACCAGCAAGGCCGATCTGAGCACGGTGCACCAGGCCCTCAGCAGCGGCGCCGGCGACTATCTGCTCAAACACAGCGCCCCCGAGGAAATCAGGCAGCGCCTCAAGAAGCATCTCGCCCCCTGAGGGGAGGGTCAGCCGCCTGCCGCGAATGCCGCCAGTTCATGGTGGACCCGGGCCAGTTCCGCTTCCAGTTCGGCCAGCACCCCGCGCGCCTCCTCGAGATTGCCCTCGCCTGCCCTTTCCTCGAGCTGTTGGCTCCAAACCGCCAGCCGGCGCGCGCCTACCTGCCGGCTGTTACCCTTGAGGGTGTGGGCTTCGCGTTGCGCCAGCTTCCAGTCGGCAGCCTCCAGGGCTTCGCGCAGCGCGTCGAGGCGCTGGAGGCTGTCGCTGGTGTAGAGCTGGGCGAATTCGGCGATGGCGAAATGGCCGCCGGCCTCCAGCTGGCGCAGGTTGCGCAACACCCCCGGATCGAGCACCTCGTCCCCCTCGGTCGCCTCGTCAGGCAGGCCGGCCCCCTCCTCCATTGCCGCCTGTTGCCCCACCGCCCGGACCAAAGCCAGCAACTCGTCCCGGTCGATAGGTTTGGGCAGGTACGCATCCATGCCCGCCTCCAGGAACCGCTCCCGATCCCCCTTCATGGCGTGCGCCGTGAGCGCGACGATGGGCACGTGGCCCCCCTCGGTGCGTTCCCGTTCGCGGATGGCCGCCGTGGCCGTCATGCCGTCCATCACCGGCATCTGCACGTCCATCAGCACCAGATCGTACCGCTGTTCCCCAAGGCGCTCCACGCCCTGCTGGCCATCCTTGGCGATCTCGAGCTGGTGCCCCGTCCTTGCCAGGAACCCGGCGACGACCTGCTGGTTGAAGGGATTGTCCTCCACCAGCAGGATGCGCAAGGGCCGGTCCTCGGCCCGGGCCGAGGTGGCAACCGGGACCTCGCTGGCCGGCGCGCCCTGGCCCAGCACCTGCGTCAGAGCCTCCAGCAGCTCGGATTGGGTGACGGGTTTGCGCAGGAAAGCCGCCGCCCCCTCCCCCCGGCACCGGGACCAGAGGGCCGTATCGTCGGCGGACGAGAGCACCACCACCGGGGGGGCCACCGCCTGGCGGTCCTGCCGCAGCAGGCGCAGCACCCCGAGGCCGTCCAGGCCGGGCATCATGAAATCGAGCAACACCGCGGCGAAAGACCGCCCCGCCACCGCGGCGTCCCGCAGCACCTCTCTGGCGGACCAGCCGTTGGCGAGTTCCTCCACCTCGATGCCCCACCCTTGGAGTACCTCGCGGAGAATACGCCGGTTGGCGGTGTTGTCGTCGATGACCAGGACCCGGCGGCCCTGCACCTCGGCCGCCCGCGCCGGCGCGATGGCCTGCGCCTCCGGACCCACGCCGAAACGAGCGGTGAAATGGAAAGTGCTGCCCGCTCCCGGCGCACTCTCGACCCAGATCCTCCCCTCCATCATCGCCACCAGCTTGGCGCAGATGCTGAGCCCCAATCCGGTGCCACCGAAATGCCGGGTGGTCGAGCTGTCGGCCTGGACGAAAGCGGCGAAGATGCCCTCCTGCTTCTCGGGGTGGATGCCGATGCCCGTATCCCGCACCGCAAAGTGCAGCCACAGCCCCGCTCCCTGCTGCCGCTCGAGCTGCACCCCCACTTCCACTTCCCCCCGCTCGGTGAATTTGATGGCATTGCCCACGAGGTTGATGAGCACCTGCCGCAGCCGCACCACATCGCCCACCGCGGTTTCGGGCACCCCGGGATCGATCCCGTGTACCAGTTCCAGCCCCTTCTGGTGGGCCCGCACTGCCAGGGTCTTCATCACCTGATCCACTGCCGGCCGCAGGCGGAAGGCCTCCTGCTCCAGGCTCAGGTAGCCGGCCTCGATCTTGGAGAAGTCGAGGATTTCGTTGATCACCTCCAGCAAACCCGCCGAGGAGGCGCGCATCACCTCCAGGTACTCGCGCTGCGTCTGATCCAGCGGGGTGTCTCCCAGCAACTCGGCCATGCCGATCACCGCGTTCATCGGCGTCCGGATCTCGTGGCTCATGTTGGCCAGAAATTCGCTCTTGGCACGGTTCGCCGTTTCGGCCGTCGCCTTGGCCTCGAGCAGGGCCGCCTCGGCCTGCTGGCGTCTGATCCCCAGGCCGATCTCGTCGGCCACCGAGGCCAGCGCCCTTAGGGTGGTGTCGGTGAGAGGATGCCGGGCGAACATGCCCATGACCCCCAGCAGGCGGTCCCCGACGACCAGGGGGTACCCGGCGAAGGCGACCATGCCTTCGCGGCGGGCCCATTCCTGGTCGGCCACCTGTGGGTCCCCGAGCACCGCGTTGGTGAGGTGCTGCCTCCGGTTCAGCGCGATCAGGCCAATCTTGAATTTCCCCAAGGGCACCCGGCCATGCCCCCCATCGAGGCGGGTGTACTGGCCGGCGCTGGCCTGCAGCTCCAACATCTGGCCTTCGGCGTCCAGGGTCCAGAGCCGGGCGAAGGCCACATCGAGGTTCCGCACCAGGGCCTCGGCGCAGCGCTGCAAGACCCTGGGCAGTGGTTCAGGTTCGGTGAGGGCCGCCCCCACCTCCGCGCCGAGGGCAAGCAGGGCCGTGCGCTGCGCGATAGCCTGCTCGGCTTCCTTGCGGCTGCTGATGTCGCGGGCGGTACCTATGAACCCCCGGCGGCCACCCGACTCGTATTCACCCACCCCCAGGTCCATCGGGAAGGTAGTGCCGTCACGCCGCCGGCCGACCACCTCGCGGCCGATGCCGATCACCTTGCGCTCGCCGGTGGTGAGGTAGTGGGCGAGGTAGCGGTCGTGCTCGCCACAGTAGGGCTCGGGCATCAGCAACTTGACGTTGCGGCCCACCACCTCGGCCGCCGGGTAGCCGAAGAGCCGTTCCGCCGCCGGGTTGATGGAGGTCACCGTGCCCTGCTCGTCGATGGTGATCAACCCGTCGACGAGGTTTTCCACCACCGCCCGGTGGGTCTGGCTGACCTCCTGCTCCTCCTGCCTGGCCTGCAGAAAGGCCTGAGTCATCTGGCCGGCAAGGGCTGCGGCCTTGACGCCGGTGTCGGCCAGCGACCGGTGCACCGAGAACAGGAGGAAACCGATGATCAGGCCGGCGCCGAGCACGATGCCGGGGATCTTGTCATCCTGCGCCTGTTCGTAAGAGGGCAGACTGCTGATCTCGACCAGCCACTGGCGTCCCGGCAGCTCGAGGAGCTGTTCCGAGGTGAAGAGCGCCGGGGTCTGGGCGGTGCCCGGCCGCGAGTCGATCAACAGGGCCTCGGGACCGCGCACCCCACCGTCGTAGATCCGCACCCGGAACTGCTCGAGTTCGTTGCCGAAGAGCCCGTGCACGAAGTCGCCCATGCGAAAGGGACTGTAGACGTAACCCACCAGCGCCGCCCGGCGCTCGGCGACGGTCAGTGGGGGGGTGACCCCCCGGTAGACCGGCAGGTACATCAGGCACCCGTACTGGACGTCCTTGTCGGTTTCCTGCACCAGGACCACCTTGCCCGAAAGGGTGGTCTCGCCCGAATCCCTGGCGCGCTCCATTGCCGCCCGCCGGGTGGGTTCGGAAAGCATGTCGAAACCGAAGGCCCGTTGGTTGCGGGCATTGAAGGGTTCGAGGAAGATGATCGCGGTGTATTCCTCTCGCGCCCCTGGCGGGCGGAGCTGGTACTCCGGAAATCCTTCGGCGCGGACCTGCCGGAGGTGGTCGTCGAGGTCGCCGGCGGCGAGCCGCAACGAGAAACCCACCCCGGTGATGCCGGGCCGCAGTTGTTGCAGGTCTAGGGCCTTCACATACTGCCGCCAGCCTTCCCTGGTCACCGGGTCGTGGGTGGCGAACAGCCCTTGGCCGCCCCGCAGCACCAGGTGGTAATCGGCCATGCGCTTGGTGATGGCGCCGGCGATCTCGTTGGCCTGGATTGCGAATAGTTCCTGGTGGTCCCGCCGGGCCTCGTCGAGGGTCAGCCGCCAGATTACCAGGGTGGCAAGGAGCGATATGCCGAGGGTGAACCAGGCGAGCCAAACGGTCCGTTTACCTTGCACCGGCTCCCCCCTGCATCGCGAGGCCGGCCGTCGGCCAGCGCCCTTCGGTGCGTTGGCGGGTGCGCCGGAACCGTGCCGCCGTCGTGAAGAGGGAGGGCAGCACCTTTTTCATGACGCCGACTGCAGCTGGGCCAGAGCGGCATTGACCCTGACCATCTCCACCGCCAGCGCCTCCAGCGGGGCAGGCACCTCGTCCAGCGAACCCGCCGCGCCCAGCTCCTCCACCCGGGCGCAGAGCCCGGCCAGGCGGCCGGCCCCCAGCTCGCGGCAGGCCCCTTTGAGGGCATGAGCTTCGCGTTTGAGCCGCCCCTCATCGCCCTCCCGCGCCGCATCGCGCAAGGCCTCCAGGCGGCGGGCCGCATCCTCGGCAAAGATCCGGGTGAATTCGGCCAGCGACAGATACCCCTGCCGTTCCCAATCCAGCAGATTGGCCACCACGGTGGAGTCGAGGGATGCTTCCGGCGATGCCGGCGCCGGGTGCCGGCCGCCGGCCACGGCGGCCAGGGTTTCGAGCAACTGCGCGCGGTGGATGGGTTTGCCGAGGTAGGCATCCATGCCCGCCTGCAGGCACCGCTCGCGATCCTCCACCCCGGTGCGGGCGCTCAGGGCGATGATGGGCAGGTGGCCGCCTTCGGCGGCTTCGCGCTGGCGGATCGCCCGAGTGGTTTCGTACCCGTCCAGCTCCGGCATCTGCAGGTCCATCAGCACCACGTCGAAGGTCCCCGTCCCCAGCCGTTCGAGGGCCTGGCGACCGTCGGGGGCGATCTCCACCTGGTGCCCGGCCTGCTGCAAATACCCCCGAGCCACCAACTGGTTGAAGGGGTTGTCCTCCACCACCAGCACCCGCAGCGGGGACAGGGACAGGGACGGGGCCGGTATTGGCGCCGGGGCCGGTCCGGCCTCTGCCATCGGCTGCAGATGCCAGCCAAAGACGGCGTTGAAGTGGAACACACTGCCCCGCCCCGGCTCGCTCTCCACCCAGAGCCGACCCTCCATCATCCCCACCAGGCGCGAGGCGATACTCAACCCCAGGCCGGTACCGCCGAAACGGCGGGTGGTGGAGCCATCGGCTTGCACAAAGGCGGCGAAGATCCGCTCCTGCTTGTCCGGCTCGATGCCGATGCCGGTGTCGCGCACCGAGAAGTGCAGGCGCACCCGATCCTCCTCCTGCTCCTCGACCTCGACCACCAGGACCACCTCGCCCTCTGGGGTAAACTTGATGGCGTTGCTGACCAGATTGATGAGCACCTGCCGCAGGCGCACCGAATCCCCCACCAGCCCCTCGGGCACCTCCTCCCCCACCCGCACCTCCAGTTCCAGGCCCTTCTGGTGGGCCCTCACCCCCAGGGTCCTCGTCACCTGGCCGATCACCTGGCGCAGAGAGAAATTGGCCAACTCCAGCTCCAAGTGGCCGGCCTCGATCTTGGAGAAATCGAGGATGTCGTCGATGATGTCCAACAACCCGCCGGCCGAGACCTGCACCATCTCCAGGAACTCGCGCTGCACCGGGTCCAGGGCCGTGTCCCCCAACAACTCGCTCATGCCGATGATGGCGTTCATCGGGGTGCGGATCTCGTGGCTCATATTAGCCAAAAACTCGCTCTTGGCCCGGCTGGCAGCCTCGGCCGCCTTCTTGGCCTGGAGGATGGCCTCCTCGGCCTGCCGCCGCCGGGTGACATCGCGCAGCACCCCGATATAGGTCTTCCTGCCCCCCAGGGTGAACTCCCCGGCCGCCATGTCCATCGGAAAGGTGCTGCCGTCCCGGCGCCGGCCCCATACCTGGCGGCTGGTGCCCACTACCTGCTTGACGGCCAGGCGCATGAAGCGGGCCGCGTACCCGGGCCGCCCGCTGCGGTAGTCCTCGGGCATCAGCACCATGAAATCCCTGCCCAGCACCTCCCCGACCCGGTAGCCGAAGATCTGCTCGGCGGCCGGGTTGAAGGACTCGATGCAGCCCTCCTCGTTGAGGGTTACTACCGCGTCGATGATGTTGTCCACCACGGCGCGGTACAGCCGGCTGTTGGTCTCGGCCTCCATGGCCGAGCGGATCAGGCTGGCCTCGGCCTGCCGCCGCCCCTCCATGTCGCGGGCCCGCCGGTACCCCAGGCTGATCAGGGGGGCCATCTGGCGCAGCAACTCGATCAGGCCGGGCAGGTCGGTGGCCCGGCTGCGCATGCCCAGGGCCAGGGTGCCCTCGGCAAAGGGCACGTCGATGACCAGGGCCGGCCTATAGTCAGGCTGGCCGGAGATGAGCAATTCCTCGGGCTCCCGCACCCACGGCTCGCCGGTCCGCCAGTGCCGGGCCAACTCCTCGATGCTGGCCACCCCCTGGATCGGGTCGAGGCCCTTCACGCACTCGGCGGCCCCGGACCGGGCCCCGTAGTAATGGAAATGGTCCTCCTCCTCCTCGATGACGTTGACCCCCACCATCTCGAAGTCGAGGCCCATCTCCTCCAACTGCCGGGCCAGGGTCAGGATCACCCGCTCGAAATCCTCGACCCGCTCCATCTCCAGCACCGCCCGGTGCACCCGCTCCAGCAGCAACCCCTGCCGCTGAGCCTCCTCGGTCTCCCGGCGCCGGGTGACGTCGCGGCCGGTGGCGTAGATCAGCCGGTCCTCCTCCAGGGCCGCGGCGTTCCACGACATCCAGCGGTGCCCCCCGTCCCGGCAGCGCAGGCGGAACTCCAGTTCGCGCACCTCCTCCCCCTTGGCCACCTGCCGCAGCAAGGCGCGGCCCAGGCGCAGGTCGTGGGGGTGGAGCAGTTCGAGGAAGGGCCGGGTCAGCAGCTCGTCGCCGGCAAAGCCCAGCAACTGCTCCCAGGCCGGATTGAGGCGCTTGAAGTACCCGTCGAAGCCGAGGATACACAAAAGGTCGGCGGCCAGGACGAAGAAGTGATCCAGTTCCTTTTCGGCGCGGCGGCGCTCGGCCACCTCCCGCTCCAGTTCGCGGTGGGGCTCCCCGAGCGGTTCATTCACAGGTAACCCACCATGCCGTCGTGGCCGTGCTCCACCTTGGCGGTGCAGCCCAGTTCGGCCGGCAGCTGCTGGGTGAGATTGAGCTTGCGCTGGAGGAATTCGTCGTCGTGGACCGGGTCGTGGTGGGTGACGATCCATCTCTTGGCCCCGGTGTGGCAGATCAGGGCGCAGGCGTTGGAGAGGGAGGTGTGGCCCCAGCCGATCTTTTTCAGGTATTCCTCGTTGGTGTACTGGGCCTCGTGGATGAGCAGGTCCACCCCGCTGAGGAACTCGATGAGCCGGTCGTGGATGGCCAAAAGCTGGCTGTCGCGGCCCACCTCGGCCGGGGATCCCAGGTACCCTTTGAGGAACTCGTTGTCCGGCACGTAGGCCAGGCTGCGCCCGTCCATCTCCACTTTGTACCCCACTGTGGGGCTGGGGTGCAGGGTGTACTCCCAGGAGACCCGGCAGTCGCCGATCTCCAGGGCGTTGCCCTGGAGGTGTCTGAACTCGAGCTGGGCCTGCATGTCCTCCATCTGCACCGGGAAATAGGCCCGGTCCAGCTGGCCGCGGAAGATGGACTCCAGGTCCTTGTCGGTGTTGGGCGGGGCGTAGAGGGTGATCTCAAAGCCGGGGGTGAAGGCCGGGGCGAAAAAGGGGAACCCCTGGATGTGGTCCCAGTGGGTGTGGGTGATGAAAAGGTGGAGGTGGCAAGGCCGGCCCGCCAACAGGGAAAGGCCCAGGTCGCGGATGCCCGAGCCGGCGTCGAAGAGAATCCGGTGCTGCTTGTAACTCACCTCCATGCTGGAGGTGTTGCCCCCGTGGCGGACGAAACCGGGCCCCGAAACCGGGATGGAGCCGCGGGTTCCCCACAGCCGGAAGGCCCCCCGGTCGGTGGAAAGCTGGGGCCGGAACACCTCGGCGGCGGCCGGCGGGGACGGTTGAGGAGAATGGAGACCGGGGTGCCTGGCTGAGAAGAATCCCTCCACCTGGGCCAGGAGTTCATGGTGGGAGAAGGGCTTGGAGAGAAAGCTGAAGGCCCCCAGCTCGCGGGCCTGCTCCACCTCGGTCTTGAAATCCTTGGCCGAGCAGACCAGCACCCCCGGCATGTGTTCGGGAGGATCGGCCCGGAGCTGTTTGAGCACGTCGAGGCCGTGGATCTTGGGCATCATCAAATCCAGGATCACCAGGTCCGGCCGGGCGGTACGGGCCTTCTCGAGGCACTCCTCCCCGTCGTGCGCCAGGACGATCTCAAAGCCGGCACTCTCCAACACCCGGCTCATGAAATCTGCCATGGTGCGGCTGTCTTCGGCCACAAGGATGCGGCGGGCCCGGGTCGCGGTCATCGCTTCTCTCCCATCGGCGAGTCCAGATAAGGTATCTATATTATGCCGGCAGTTCAATCGGGAATTGACAGATTCTGACCCGGCAGTTATTAACCAGAAGCCCTTCCCACTGCCCCAGAAAGGTCCCTTCATGCCCGCATCCCCCCCCCGCATCCTGATCGTGGGTGGCGGCTTCGGCGGCCTGTACGCCGCCAAGGCCCTGCGCCGCGCTCCGGTGCAGTTGACCCTGGTTGACCGCCGCAATTTCCATCTCTTCCAACCTCTGCTCTACCAGGTGGCCACCGGCGGCCTATCCCCCGGAGACATCGCCTCCCCCCTGCGCGCCGTGCTCAAGAACCATCCCCGCGCCCAGGTGCTCAACGCCGAGGTGGTGGACATCCAGCCCGGCCAGCGCCGGGTGCTGCTGCGCGAAGGGGCGCTGGAGTACGACTATCTGGTGGTCGCCGCCGGCGCCCAGCCCCACTATTTCGGCCGCGAGGAGTGGGCCGTCCCCGCCCCGGGCCTCAAGTCCATCGAGGACGCTCTAGAGATGCGGCGGCGCCTGCTGCTGGCCTTCGAGACTGCCGAGCGCGAGACCGACCCCGCCCTCCAGCGGGCCTGGCTGCACTTTGTGGTGGTGGGCGGGGGCCCCACCGGCGTGGAACTGGCCGGCTCCCTGGCCGAGTTGGCCCATACCACCCTGCGCCGGGACTTCCGCCGCATCGACCCGGGCCAGGCCCGCGTCATCCTCATCGAGCACTCCGAGCGGGTGCTGCCGTCCTACACCCCCGACCTCTCCGCCAAAGCCCAGAAGGCACTGGAGAAATTAGGGGTGGAGGTGGTCAGCGGCGCGCGGGTCGAGGCCATCGACGAAGCGGGGGTAACCTTCAGCCGCGCGGGAGGGACCACCCGCCTGGAAGTCCGCACCGTGCTCTGGGCCGCCGGGATGCGGGCCTCCCCTCTTGGCGGGCTGCTGGCCTCGGCCACCGGCGCTTCCCTGGACCGGGGCGGCCGGGTGCAGGTGGAGCCCGACCTGAGCCTGGCGGGCCACCCGGAGATCCTGGTCGTCGGCGACCTGGCCTGCTATACCCACCAGGGCGACAAACCCCTGCCCGGGGTAGCCCCGGTGGCCATGCAGCAGGGCCGGTACGCCGCCCACTACATCCGCCTGCGCCTGGAGGGCCGCACCCCACCGCCCTTCCGCTACTTCGACAAGGGCAGCCTGGCGGTCATCGGCCGCAACGCGGCAGTGGCCGACTTCGGCTGGCTGCGCTTCGCCGGCCGGCCGGCCTGGCTGGCCTGGCTCTTCATCCACATCGCCTATCTCATCGAGTTCGACAACAAGCTGATGGTGCTCTTCCAATGGGGATGGAACTACCTCACCCGTAAACGCGGCGCCCGCCTGATCACCGGCCCCGAGGTCCTGCCCAAACCATCCACACCCGCCTCGCCTTGACCTCATTTTCGCAGGGACGTACTATCGACCCCATCCCCCCCACGACGGGGAGATGACCCTGGAGGCTTTTACTGGGGGAGTGGCAGCGGGGAAAGAGTCTGGGGGCAGGGCAGGGCGTCGGCGGCAGACTCGGGACTCGGGAAAAGCCGGAACGGGTCACTCCCCGCCGCCCACTTGGAGACACTCTATGTTAGCCAGCCCTCTCAAGGAAAAAGTCGCCCGCGGCCGGGAGACGGTCGGGGTGATGATGGGTCTCTCCTTCTGGCCCGGGTACCTCGAAATCTGCAAAAAGGAAGGGCTGGATCTGGTGGTCCTCGACCTGGAGCACGGGGCCCTCGACCCCCACCGGGTCGAGGAGTTGTGCCGCACCGCCCGCCTGCTCGAACTGCCCCTGCTCATCCGGCCTCAAAGCTGCGATGCCGACCAGGTCAAGCGCTGCGTGGACATCGGCGCCGCCGGGGTGATGATCCCCTGGGTGGAGACCGCCGCACAACTCGAGGTCCTCTTCAACGCCCTGTACTCCCCACCCAGGGGAAGGCACGGCATGGGTGGGCCGGGGATCTTGGCGGTGGACGGGATCAGCACCGCCGATTGGGCCCGGATCGAGGACAACCTCTTCGTCATCTGCCAGATCGAGACCCCGCTGGGGGTAGAGTTCGCCCCCCAGGTGGCGGCCTGCGGTTGGGTGGACTGCCTGATGCTGGGCCCCTACGACCTGGCCTGCAACCTGGGCCTGACCGACCAGTACCTCAAAGCCCCCAAACACCTGCGGGCCATCGACCAGGTGCGCGGCGCCGCCCAGGACCGCCGCACCTGCGCCGGCATGGTGGTGGGCACCGGCGAGGAGGCCAGGGCCTGGTTCGACCGGGGCTTCGACATGATCCTCATCGGCGACCTGGTCGGCCACCTGGCCCAGGGACTGGGCCGAAATCTCAAAGC
>Ga0194132_10008390_pt1 | contig 14796 bp, 12 predicted proteins | sample TA2KigOf80mmetaG_FD_148612 | JGI IMG/M metagenome (GOLD analysis project Ga0194132, IMG submission 148612) | Freshwater microbial communities from Lake Tanganyika, Tanzania - TA2015054 Kigoma Offshore 80m | ecosystem: Environmental > Aquatic > Freshwater > Lake | place: Tanzania: Lake... | reverse complement strand
AACCGATCCAGCACGCCCGCCTTCGCCCAGCGGTTCATGCGCGTGTAGACCGTGTGCCAATTGCCGAAGCGCTTCGGCAAGCCTCGCCACTTGCAGCCATGCTCCGCCACGTACAGGATCGCGTTGATCACCTGCAAATTCTCAAGCCGAACGTTGCCGCGTTGCACAGGCAACGAGGGCTCAATCAAACTGAACTGCTCTGGTGTGATTTCCATGCGAGCAGTCTAACACATAGTGTTAACAGGCCCTAGACGGTGCGCCGCTTGGACGGCAGGCTGAGCCGGACGCGGCGGCCGTCATTCGAAACCGTGACGGTCGGTGGCTCGAGCGGATCCCCGGCGAAGCAGCCTCCAGTAGAGCGTCGTGCCGCAGCCCACGCAGAACCATCGCTGCTGCTCACCCTTTCGTGCGTGGTAACCGCGAACCTCACCCGTCTTCCGCGCCACCCGCTCGTCGGGAAAATAGGGAAGACCAGCCGAAGGCGCTTCGCGTCCGCTTCTTGCAGTTCCGGCAGTGGCCGATGGCTTTGATGCGAGGTTCACCCCCGACCTCGATCGTGCAGGCGCCGCAGCAGCAGGTGGCGGTTCGTCCCCTCATGAAGACACGCTAGCGCGGCCGCCCTGCGGTTGACACTGGCTGATCGCTGCTATCCCTTCGAGATCTACGCCGACAGGGGAAGCGATGGCCGACAGCAGGGGCGTCAGCTACGCGCAGGCTTCCGAGGGCTATTTCGAGAAGCGCGGCCTCAAGCGCTATGCGCGGTTCTGGTCGTTGTGGGCGCTCGGCGTCGGCGCCGTCATCTCGGGCGATTTCTCAGGGTGGAATCTGGGCCTCGCCAGCGGCGGCTTCGGCGGTCTCTTCGTCGCCACGCTCATCATCACCGTCATGTATCTCGGCCTCATCTTCAGCCTGGCCGAGATGTCGCCGGCGATGCCGCATACGGGCGGTGCCTACTCTTTCGCGCGCAGCGCCATGGGGCCATGGGGCGGCTTCGTCACCGGCCTTGCCGAGAACATGGAGTACGTGCTGACGCCGGCGGTGATCGTCTTCTTCATGTCATCATACCTCGGCGCCATCTTCGGAACGCCGGCCTCGATGCAGCCGCTCTGGTGTATCGGCGCCTACACCGTGTTCGTCGGCCTCAACGTTGCTGGCGTCGAGCTCTCCTTCCGCGTCTCGGTGGTGGTCACGCTGGCGGCGCTCGGCGTGCTGCTGCTGTTCTGGATCAGCGCCATCCCGAATTTCAGCATAGCCAACCTGACCAACATCCCGCCGACCCAGGGCAACAGCGTCTGGCTGCCCTTCGGCTGGGCCGGCGCGCTGGCGGCATTGCCCTTCGCGGTCTGGTTCTACCTCGCGATCGAGGAATTGCCGCTCGCCGCCGAAGAGGTGCACGAACCACAGACGCATCTGCCGCAGGGCCTGATCTTCGGCATCCTGACTCTGATCGTCTGTGCCTTCCTGACGCTCTTCCTCAACACCGGTGTCGCGCCCGGTGCGGCGGGGTTGAAGGAATCCGCGGAGCCGCTGCTCGACGGCTTCCGCACCATTTATGGCGAGGAGATCGGCAAGATCCTGGCGGTTTTCGCCGTGCTCGGCCTGGTTGCGAGCTTCCATACGATCACGTTTGCCTATGGCCGACAGATCTACTCGCTGTCGCGCGCCGGCTACCTTCCAACGGCGCTGTCCGTGACGCATGGCGTGCGCAAGACCCCGCATGTCGCGCTGGTCTCGGGCGGGCTTCTCGGCCTCGCGGTGCTGCTGGTCACCTGGTACGCGGCGGGAGCGGAGAAGGGCGGGGCCTTTATCGGCGGCACGCTTCTCAACATGGCCGTGTTCGGGGCGATGATCAGCTATCTCCTGCAGGCGCTCTCCTTCATCCTGCTCAGGATCAAGCTGCCGAACATTCCGAGGCCCTATGTCAGCCCGCTCGGGATTCCGGGCGCGGCGGCGACGCTGGTCATCGCCGCGGTGACCCTCTGCTTCCAGCTCTCAGACGCGGCCTATCGCGAAGGCGTGATCGGGGTGGCGGTCTGGTACGGGCTCGGCATCGTCTATTTCGCTGCGATAGGGCGCCACCGGTTGATCCTGTCGCCCGAGGAGGAGTTTGCCATCCGCGCCCGCCGTGGGGGTTGAGAACCGCTGCCGAGCGGTATCGGGCGAACGGGAACACGCAAAGGTGTCGTTCGCGTGCGGTGGCGAGTAGACAGCCGCGGAGGCCGTCATTTAGTGTTCACTTAGGCTTAGCAACGGGAGGCGGGCTATGCGGAAGTCCTGGTACGGCATCGGGTTGGCGGTCGGCGCGCTGATGGCGGCGGTCTCGGCAGCGAACGCGCAGCCGGTCTTCAAGACCAACATCATCGCCGATCCGGCGATGCTCGATCCGATCACCTATTCGGAGATCATCGCCGGACGCATCATGGACAAGGTCTATGAGGGCTTCAGCGCCAACACCGCCGAAGGGAAGATCGTCCCGGCGCTGGCGACCGAGTGGAAGGGCAACGAGAACGGCACTGTCTGGCGCTTCACGTTGCGCAAGGGCGTGAAATTCCACTCCGGGCGCGAGTTCACCGCCAAGGACGTCAAGTACACCTTCGAGCAGCTGCTGACGCCAGGCAACAAGGCCGGCCTCAACAGCGACTATCTTGTCTCCGTCGCCGGCACCAAGGAGATGAAGGGCGGGTCGGCGAAAGAACTGGCCGGCGTCAAGATCATCGATCCGCATACGATCGAGGTGAATTTCGCGACGCCTGACGTGCTGTTCCCGATCTATCCGTTCTACCTGATGGATTCCGGCGTCGTCGCCGAGCACGGACCGGACTGGGTGACCAAGGTCTCTTCCGGCACCGGGCCGTTCAAGTTCAATTCGTGGCGGCGCGGCGTCGAGGTCAAGATCGACGCGCACAAGGATTACTGGGGCGGCGCGCCGACCATCGGCGGCGTGCAGTTCCTGATCGTGCCCGCCGGCGACACGGCGCTGTCGATGTACGAGGCGAACGAGCTGCACTTCGCGCTGCTGCCCGACAACCTGGCGCGGCGGCTGATCAACGACGCCAAGTACAAGGACCAGATCGTCCAGTCGCCGCGCGCCCAGATCAACTACATGGGCATGAACCAGAACCTCTACGCGCCCTTCAAGGACAAGCGCGTGCGCGAGGCGGTGTCGCTGGCGCTCGACCGGCCGGCGATGATGAAAGGTCTCTGGGGCGGGGCGGCGCTGCCTCTCAACGGCCAGGTGACGCCGGGCGTCGCCGGCTACTCGGCTGGGCTGCCGGAGCTGAAGTACGATCCGGCGCGCGCGAAGCAGTTGCTCGCCGAAGCCGGATATCCCGACGGCAAAGGCCTGCCGCCGATCGAGATCCAGTCGACCGAGCCCTCGAAGGACGAGCTTGCCTACTACGCGAACCAGTTCAAGCGCGTGCTGGGCTGGGATGTGACGGTGAAGGTCGCCGAGCGCGCGACCCACATCCGGCAGATGAATGCCGGCGAGGTCGCATTCTTCCCCTGGGGCTGGACCGCCGGATATCCGGACGCGATGTATTTCCTCTCGCAGGTCTGGTACTCGAAGAGCCCCTACAATCGCTCGCGCTGGTCGAATGCCGAGTTCGACAAGGTGATCGACAAGGCGCGGACGACCTCGAACGCCGACGAGCGCTACAAGCTCTACAACGAGGCCGAGAAGATCCTGATGGCAGATTGGGGCACGGCGCCGCTGCCGATCCTCTCCAACATCGCGCTTCGGAAACCGAACGTGAAGAACGTGACGATGACGCCGTTCGGCTATTCCGAATTCAACAAGATCACGATCAACTAGCGCAACCTCCGTCTTCCCCCGAAAACCCTCCCCTCGCCCTGCGAGGGGAGGGGAGCAATCATGCTCTCCTACGCGCTTCGCCGCTTGCTCGGTCTGGTCCCGGTCCTCATGGCCGTGGTCGTGTTGACTTTCGCCACTAACCATCTGACGCCCGGCGATCCCGTCGGCGTCATGCTCGGCGACCAGTCGGCGAACAAGGTGCTCGAGGCCAAGCTCCGCTCCGAATACGGCCTCGACCAGCCGATCTGGCGGCAGTTCGTGAAGTACGTCTCGGGCCTCGCCGTCGGCGATCTCGGCCTCAGCTACCGTATCGTCGGCGCCAAGGTCACCGACGTCATCGGCGACGGGCTCAAGATCAGCCCGGTGCTGGCGCTCGCCGCGACGGCCATCGCCGTGCCCTTGGGCCTCGTCGTCGGCGTCTTCGCCGCGCTTCGCCGCAACACCCTCGCCGATACCGGCGTGATCCTGGCGCTGACCATGGGGATCTCTATCCCGAACTTCGCCATGGCGGCCTATCTCATGTACTTGTTCGCGGTGAAGCTGGCCTGGCTGCCGGTCGCCGGCTGGGGCTCGATCGCCCAGGCGGTGATGCCGGTCGGCATCCTCGCCATCGCGCCCGCCGCCTATATCGCGCGCCTTTCGCGCACCTACATGCTCGAGGTCCTGCAGCAGGACTACATCCGCACGGCGCGCGCCAAGGGTCTGCGCGAGCGCCTCGTGATCTATCGCCACGCGCTTCGCAACACGCTTGTGCCGCTGCTCACCACGATCGGCATCATTTTCGGCGGGTTGCTCTCTGGCACCTTCGTGATCGAGACGGTCTTCAACATCCCCGGCCTCGGGCGGCTCGCGATCCAGTCGATCTTCGCGCGTGACTATCCGGTGACGATGGCGATCGTGCTGCTCTTCACCTGCTTCTACTCGCTGATCAATCTCATCATCGACGTGCTGTATGGCGTGATCGATCCGCGCATTCGGCTGGGGACTCGATGAGCGCGACCGCCCTCGAGCCCGCCGTCCGAACCAAATCCGATTTCTGGCCCAAGTTCCGCCGGAACCGGAACGCGATCGCCGGCTCGATCATCGTCGCCTTCGTCGTGCTGGTCGCGATCTTTGCCCGCGTGATCGCGCCCTACGAGTACGACGAGACCGATATCTTGTTCACCTGGGCGCATCCCTCCGCCGAGCACCTGCTCGGCACCGACGCGCTCGGCCGCGACATTCTCTCGCGGCTCATCGTCGGCGCCCAGGTGTCGCTGACGGTCGCCTTCGCCGTCCTCGGCATCACGCTCACCATCGGCATCACGCTGGGTATGATCGCCGGGTACTTCGGCGGAAGGCTCGACGCCGCGATCATGCGGACGGTCGACATCATCTTCGCCTTCCCCGAGATCATCTTCGCGATCCTGCTCGCCTCGATCATGGGACCGGGAATCTTGACGGTGATCGTCTCGCTCTCCGTCGTCTGGTGGCCGGGAATCGCGCGTCTCACACGCTCGTTGGTACTCCAGCTCCGCACCGAACTCTATGTCGATGCAGCCATCGCCTCGGGCACGCCGCCCTTCACGATCCTCCTGCGCCACTTGCTGCCGAACATCGTGGCGCCGCTGATCGTGCGCGCGTCCATCGGCGTCGGCTTCATCATCATGGCCGAGGCGACCTTGAGCTTCCTCGGCATTGGCGTACAGGAGCCGCGTCCCTCCTGGGGCGGGATGATCCGCGACGGCATCGTCTCCCTGCGAACGGAGCCCTATCTGGCGCTCTCTGCCTCGACCGCGCTTGGCCTCACGATCATCGGCTTCAACCTGTTCGGCGACGGTCTCCGCGACATCCTCGATCCCAGGATCAAGGACCGATGACCGCCGCAGCCCCTGTTCTCGATATCGACGGGCTTTCGGTCTCGTTCCAGACGCCGGAGCGCAAGCGTCTCAGGGTGCTCGATGGGGTCACGCTCCATATCGCGGCCGGCGAGGTGCTGGGTGTGGTAGGCGAGTCCGGCTCCGGCAAGTCGGTGACGGCGCTCTCGGTCCTCCGCCTTCTCGGCGAGCAGGGTGCGATCGACGGCGGCCGCATCTCGCTCGCCGGCCAGGACCTGACCCGGTTCCCGGAAAGCGAGATGCTGAAGATCCGCGGTCGTCATGCCGCGATGATCTTCCAGGAGCCGATGACCTCGCTGAACCCGGTCTACACGGTCGGCTTCCAGATCATGGAGGTGCTGGTCGAGCATCTCGGCATTTCCAACAGCGAGGCGCATGCGCGCGCAATCGAGCTGATGAAGCGGGTCGGCATCCCGTCGCCCGAGCGTCGCGTCGACGACTACCCGCACCAGCTATCCGGCGGCATGCGCCAGCGCGTCATGATCGCGATCGCGCTGGCCTGCTCGCCGAAGCTGCTGATCGCCGATGAGCCGACCACGGCGCTCGACGTCACCATCCAGGCGCAGATCCTGGCGTTGATGCGCAACCTCCGCGACGAGACCGGTGCTGCCATCCTGATGATCACCCACGACCTTGGCGTGATCGCGCAGATGGCCGACCGCGTGGTCGTCATGTATGCGGGGCAGGTGGTGGAGGAGGGAAGCGTCTACGAGCTCTTCGCCCGCCCGCGCCACCCCTATACGCGCCTCCTCATGCGCTCGATCCCGCTCGCGCGGAGGAAGCTGAAGCGGCTGGACGCGATCGCCGGCACGACGCCCTCACCGGCAAGCTTCCCCGAAGGCTGCCGCTTCAATCCGCGCTGTCCGGAGGCGAACGACCGCTGCCGCACCGAGCCGCAGGTGCTGCGCCGTTTCGACGATGGCCGCCAGGCCCGATGCTGGAGGGCCGAGGCGTGACGGCGCTGCTCGAGGTCAGCAACCTGACCAAGGATTTCCCGGTCGGCGCCGACTTCCTGGGCCGCCCGCAGGCACGGATTCGTGCCGTCGACGACGTATCCTTCGCGCTGGCACGGGGAGAAACGCTCGGCTTCGTCGGCGAGAGCGGCTGCGGCAAGACCACCGTCGGACGTCTGATCCTGCGCCTGCTGGAGCCGACATCAGGCACGATCCGCTTCGAAGGTACCGACATCACCAATCTGCCGGAGGCGGAGATGCGGCCGAAGCGCCGCGATCTGCAGGTGGTGTTCCAGGATCCCTATTCGTCGCTGAACCCGCGGCTGATGGTGCGCGATATCGTCGGCGAGCCGCTCAAGAACTTCGGCTTCAGCCGCAGCCAGATCGACCAGCGCGTCGCCGAACTGATGCGCATCGTCGGATTGCCGCCGGAGTATGTGAGCCGCTACCCGCACGCCTTCTCCGGCGGCCAGCGCCAGCGCATCGGCATCGCGCGTGCGCTCGCAGTCTCGCCGAAGCTCGTGGTCTGCGACGAGGCGGTCTCCGCGCTCGACGTCTCGATCCAGGCGCAGATCCTGAATCTGCTTGCCGACATCCAGGCGCAATTCGGCCTGACGCTCCTGTTCATTTCGCACAACCTCGCGGTCGTGCGGCATGTCAGCCATCGGATCGCGGTGATGTATCTCGGCCGCCTTGTCGAGCTGGCGAGCGAGGAGGCACTGTTCGAGCGGCCTCTGCATCCCTATACCGCCGCGCTGATTGCCGCCGTTCCCGAGCCCGATCCGGCGACACGCGGCCGGCTCGCGGTGCTGCCCGGCGAGATCCCCAGCCCGCTCAACCCGCCGCCGGGCTGTCCCTTCAACACGCGATGCCCCAAGGCCGAGGCGCGTTGCCGTGCCGAGCTGCCGGAGTTTCGCGAGGTCGAGGCCGGACGTTGGGTCCGCTGCCACCTTCCGGGATGATGCCGAGATGATCTTCGAGCGCACGCATTACTACGCCAAGCCGGGCCGCCTCGCCGACGTGCTGGAGATCCGCCGCGAGGCGAGCCACATCCGTGTGAAGCTGGGCCTGCCAGCCGGCACTATTTACGTGAAGTCCGGCGGCGACGGTCCGGATGTGCGCTGGGAATGCGGCTTCCCGAGCGAGGCCGCGCACCAGGCTGATCTCGCTGCCCGCGACCAGAGCCCCGATTTCACCGCGATCCGCGGACGCCAGCGCGACGCGGTCTCGAAGTTCGAGCGGCTGGTCGAAAAGCGCGACGTCGACGGTCCCGACTGGTGGGGCGACATCTCGCTCGACGGCTTTCCGGTGGTTCCGACCGAGCACAGCTTCAAGAGCGGCAATCTTGAGCTCAAAGGCTATCTCTACACGCCGCCGGGCAAGGGACCGTTCCCCTGCGTGCTGCTGAACCATGGCAGCGGTGTGAACCAGGGAACGCTCGACGTGTCGAGGCCAGGCACCTCGTCCTGGCTGATGAGCTGGGGCATCGCCTCCTTCCTCGCGCATCGCCGCGGCTACGGCAATTCGGCGGGCACGCCCTGGCGCGAGGATTGCCCGGCGCCGTTCGGGACCGAGGAGTACGACGCCCAGCTTTCCAAGCGCCTCGATGCCGAGAGCGACGATGTGCTCGCGGCGCTTTCCTATCTGAAGACGCTGCCGGAGATCGTCTCCGGTCGCGTCGGCGTCATGGGCTCGTCCTTCGGCGGGACCAACACCCTGCTTGCGGCCTCCAAGACCGATCAGTTCCGCTGCGCCGTCGAGTTCGCCGGCGCGGCAATGAACTGGGACCGGACGCCGCGCCTGCGCGAGCTGATGCTCGGCGCCGCGCAGAAGGTGACCTGCCCGATCTTCTACATCCAGGCGGCGAACGACTACTCGATCCGCCCGACCATCGAGATTCCGGACTCGCTCAAGCACAGCAGGAGTGTCGTGCTGTCGAAGATCTATCCCGCGCATGGCATCAACAACCACGAAGGCCATCTGCTCGAGAGCACCGGCCAGCTGCGTTGGGGACCGGATGTGCGCCGCTTCTTCGAAAGGTGGCTCTAGATGAAAGGCGTGTGGCTCGAGGACCTGACCTGGGGCGAGGCGGCAGAGAAGTTCGAGGCCGGCTGGCCGGTCGTGATCCCGATCGGCGCCCGCGCCAAGGAGCATGGTCATCATCTCCCGCTCAAGACCGACTACCTGCTGGCCCGCGAGTTCGGCCAACGCGTTGCGGAGGCCCTGCCGGTAGTCATCGCTCCGGTCATCGACTTCGGCTACTACCCGGCCTTCGTGAACTATCCGGGGAGCCAGCATCTTCGCGCCGATACCTTCGTCGCGGTGCTGAAGGATCTGATCGGTAACTTCATCAACCACGGCGTGACCCGCATCGCCGTGGTCAATACCGGCGTCTCGACCGAGGCACCCCTCCGCATCGCGGTCCGCGACATCTACGAGGAGCGGAAGGTCCGCGTCGCCACCACCGACATCCGCATGCTCGGCAGCGCGACCAAGGGGCTCATGCAGCAGAAGCTGGGCGGGCATGGCGACGAGCAGGAAACCTCGATGATCCTCGCGATCGAGCCGAAATCGGTGAAGCTGCACCTCGCCAAGACCGACTACGGCCACGCGCTCTCGGAGCCGAAGACAGTCTTCTACATGCCTACGGTCTTCGACGGCGACAAGGCGTCCGGCCCCGACTACAGCCTCACGGGCGTGCGCGGCGATGCGAGCTTGGCGACGGCGGAGAAGGGGCGGAAGGTGCTGGCCGCCATGGCCAAGGACATCATCGACGGCATCCAGGCGATCTTCCCCGAAGCCTTCCAGCCGCGCGCGACGAAGCCACAGGCCGCGCCGCGGCGGGCGCGCGGGACGAAGCGCCGCAGATGAGCGAGGCCGACGTCGTCATCGTCGGCTTCGGCTTCGCCGGAGGTATCGCCGCGATCGAGGCCGCCGATGCCGGCGCCAGGGTCATCCTGCTCGAGAAGATGCCCGATCCCGGCGGCATCTCGGTCTGCTCCGCCGGCGGCATCCGCGTGACCAAGGACGCGAAGAAGGCGCTGGCCTATCTACAGGCAACCAATGGTGGGACCACGCCGACGCCGGTGCTGAAGGTGCTCGCCGACGGCATGACCGAGGTCGGCGCCTACATGAAGCGCCTCGGCGATGCGGTTGGCGCCGTGGTCAGCGAGCGCGAGGCCGACGGCAATTATCCCTTCGAAGGCTACGATGTCTTCGGCTTTTCGAATGTCGACGACATCCCGGGCGTCGATCTCGCCAAGGCTTGGCCCTATGTGCGCGGCAATCCGGCCGGTGCCCGCATGTTCAAGGTTGTGCACGACAATGTGCGGCAACGACCGGTCGATGTGCGCCTCGATACGCCGGCCCGCCGCCTGATCCGGGAGTACGGCAAGGTCGTCGGTGTCGAGACCGACAAGGGACCGATCCGCGCCAAGCGCGCCGTCGTGCTGGCGACGGGCGGATTCGAGGCCGATCACGAGATGCAGAAGCAGTTCTGGCAGCTGAAGCCGGTGCTCTCCGCTGCGGTCCGCTGCAACACCGGCGACGGCGTCCGGATGGCGCAGGCAGTCGGCGCCTCGCTCTGGCACATGTGGCACTACCATGGCTGCTACGGCTTCCGGCATTCCGACCCGAGCTACCCCTTCGGCATCCGGCTGAAGCGTCTTCCCGACTGGCTGCCGGGCAAGGGCGCGCGCGGCGATGTGCGCATGGCGTGGATCGTCACCAACCGCGCCGGCAAGCGGTTCATGAACGAGTATCACCCGTATCTCCAGGACACCGGGCACCGGCCGATGGATCATTACGAGCCGGAGATGCAGGATTTTCCGCATGTGCCGGGCTACCTGATCGTCGACGATGAAGGCCGGAAGCTCTATCCGCTCGGCGCGCCGACCTACAACGACCGCCACGTCTCCTTCGCCTGGAGCCGCGACAACCTCGCCGAGGTCGATCTCGGGATCCTCAAGCGTGCCAACTCGATCGAGGAGATGGCGGCGCAGATGAAGACAAACGCGCCGGTCCTGGCGCGCACGCTCGCCGACTGGAACCAGGCCTGCGCCGACGGCCACGATACCGAATTCGGCCGGCCGCCATCGTCGATGATCCCGGTCTCCAAGCCGCCTTTCTTCTGGGGCGAGGTGTGGCCGGTGGTGTCGAATACGCAAGGCGGGCCGGCGCATGACGAGCGCCAGCGCGTGCTCGACGCCTTCGGCGAGCCGATCCCCGGCCTCTATGCTGCGGGCGAGCTCGGCAGCGTCTTCGGGCATCTTTACATGTCGGGTGGGAATCTCGCCGAATGCTTCATTGGCGGCCGCATCGCCGGCCGCGAGGCGGCGAAGGCCTGAAGGAGAGGGCGATGGCTGATCGCTTCAAGGACAATCTCGGCTACTTCTTCCGCGACGCCGCGCGGAAGTTTCCGGACAAGGTGGCGCTGATCGATCTCTCCGGCGCCAATCCGCGCGAGGTCGACTACAAGGAACTCGATCGCCGCCACGACCAGTTCGCGGCCCTGCTGCACCAGCTGGGGCTCAAGCCGGGCGCCCGGATGGCAATGTCGATCAGCAACCGCTTCGAGTTCGTCGAGATCATGTACGGCGCCATGCGCGCCGGGATCGTGCCGGTCCCGCTGAACACACGGCTCGGCCCCGACACGATCGAGTTCACGATCCAGAACTCAGGCTGCGTTGCCGCCGTGATCGAGCCCTCGGCCAACGCCCATATCGCCGGCATCGTGGACAAGGCGGGCTTGAAGGTGAAGCTCGCCTTCGATCCGGTGCCGAAGGGCTGGATGAACTACGAGCTCGCGCTGCAAAGCGCGCCAACCCGCTTCGACCCGCCGAAGCTCCAGCGCGACCACCCATCGTTCCAGCCCTACACCTCGGGCTCGACCGGAAAGCCCAAGGGCGTGGTGCTGACCCATGAGGGCCAGCTCTGGTGGATCCGTGCGTTGCAGAAGTATTGGCCAGGCGATCCGAGCAATCGGGCGCTCGCCGCTGTGCCGCTCTATCACAAGAATGCCATGGCCGGCGCGATCAAGCCGATGCTGAACTATGGCGGCTCGGTGGTGATCCTGAACGGCTTCGAACCCCGGCGCTTCCTCGAAGTGCTCTCAAAATACAAATGCACCCATGCCGGCGGCGTGCCGGCGGTGTTCACGCTGCTCCTGCAGCAGAAGGACCTGATCAAGAGCCTCGACTTCTCGAACCTGAAATCGCTCAAGATCGGCTCGGCGCCGACGCCGAAGGAGCTGATGGACGCCGTCGAGGAGGCCTTCGGCATCCCGGTCGCCGAGAGCTACGGGCTGACCGAGGGCGGTCCCGTGATGATCGGGCCGCGCCTCGACGGCAAACCGGCGCCGCATGGCAGCTGCGGCGTCGCCTGGCCCGAGGGCGAGGTGAAGCTCGTCGGTACCGACGGCCAGATCAGCGAGAGCTATGGCGAGCTCTGGGTGAAGAACCCCGGCGTCACGCCCGGCTACTACAATCTGCCCGAGGTCAACAGGCAGCGCATCGTCGATGGCTGGCTCAAGACCGGGGATCTCTTCGCCAAGGACGCGGAAGGCTTCTTCTACTTCAAGGGCCGCACCGACGACATGTTCAATTGCGGCGGCGAGAACGTCTATCCGCTCGAGGTCGAAAACCTGCTGCTCAAGCACCCGGCCGTGGCCGACGTCTCGGTCGTGCCGGTGCCGCATCAGGTCAAGGGCGAGGCGCCGGTCGCCGTCGTGGTGAAGGCGAAGAACGCGGATGCCGACGAGGCGGCGCTGAAGATCTTCTGCCTGCAGAACGGTCCGGCCTACGCGCATCCGCGCCGCGTGTTCTTCGATGAGAGCCTGCCGCTGAACGGCGCCGGCAAGACCGACCGCCTGCTGGTGAAGAAGCGCGTGACCGAGCTTCTCGGCGGCGCGCCGCTGGGCGGCAGCTAAGGTTTGATCGCCAGCGCCTTCGCCGTGTCGTCGAAGAGCGCGGGAATGCATTTCTCCGGCGTCAGCGCGCCTAGCTTGGCGCCGAGCGCCAGATCGATGAGAGCGTCCGGGACCATGGCGGAGAGGTTGTTGTTCAGCCGGACCTGCATGCGGAGCATGCCGCAGGGAGAGAGCGTCCCGTATCGGAAATAGGCAAAGCCGAGCACGATGCCCACGGCGACGACAATGAGCTTCATGCGCGCCCCCTGAGTGTCTCCAGCTCTCTCCGCGTGTGCAGGAGAGAGCTGGACGACCGCAACCGCTACTTCTTCTCGATGTTCCAGAGCGCCAGCACGTTGGTGCGGAGCACGCCGTCGAGGTTCTTCCGCCACGCCGCGAGGCGTTCGTACTTGCCCAGCGGCACATAGGGGATGCTTTCCCAGAGGCGCTTGTGCAGAGCCTCGAGCGCCTTGATCTGATCGGCCTCGGTGGTGGCGCGGAGATACTGGTTGCGAAGCTTCTCGGCCTCCTCGTCGCAAGGCCAGCCGAACCAGTTCCTGCCGTCACAGGCGCTGCCGACGCTGATGTTGGTCAGGGGCGACATGCCGCCGATGCCGTCGGAGAAGGTCTGGAAGATGTGATAGCCGCCCTGATAGGGGTTGTCCTTCTTGCCGCGGCGGGTGATGACCGCGCCCCAGTCGGACATCTGAAGGTCGACGTTGATGCCGATCTTCTTCAGGTTCTCGGTGGTGACCTGGGCGACGGCGTTGTGGTGGAAGAGGTCACCGGCGCCGAGAAGCACGATCTTCTCGCCGTTGTATCCGGCTTCCTTGAGCAGCTGCTTCGCCTTCTCATAGTTCGGCTTCATGTAGGGCTCGGCGCCGACCTGCGTTCCGTTTGGCGTGCCGCAGGTGAAGAAGGAAAAACAGGTCTCGCCGCCGCCGAAGGCCGCCTGCATGTATTCCTGCTGGTCGATCATCATGGCGAGCGCCTGACGCGCCTTCGGGTGATTGAAGGGCGGGTGCAGGTGGTTCGGACGCAGGAGGCCGTACCAGCCGGCCTTGGACAGGGCCTCGACCTGGACGTTCGGGCTCCGTGCCAGGATGACCTTCTGGTCGTTGTTGATCGCCTCGATCATGTCGACCTCGCCGGCGATCAGTGCCGCGGCGGCGACGGCGGGATCGGGCATCGAGGTCCATTCGACCCGGTCGACCTTGACGACGCGGCCGCCGGCAAGTCCATCGGCGGGCTCGCTGCGCGGCACATAGGCCTCGTTCTTCGCGTAGACGACCTTGGAGCCCGAGACGAGCTCCGCCGCCACGTATTTGAATGGGCCCGAGCCGATCGTGTTGTTGTGCGCGGTGAAGGCCTCGGTCTTCGCCGCCGCTTCCGGCATGATTGCAGGAATGCTGCCGGCGGTGGACGCCAGGGTGAACAGCACGAGGCCGTAGGGCTCCTTCAGCGTCCAGGTGAAGGTGTTGTCGTCGACCGCATCGACCGAGGCGGTGAACTCGGCGAGCTTCTGGCCGGCGGAGTCGCGCATCATCCAGCGCTTGATCGAGGGGATCACGTCCTTGGTCGTGACCTTCGAGCCGTCATGGAAGGTGAGGCCGGGCCGGAGCGTGAAGGTGTATTTGAGCTTGTCGGCCGAGAGCGTGTGGTTACCGACCATCTGCGGCTTCGCCGCGAGCTTCGAATCCCACGCGAACAGCATGTCGTAGACCATCATCGCGTGGTCGTTGGTGATGGTCGCGGTGGTGAAGTGCGCGTCTGTCACCTTGAGGTCCGCATGCGGGACCATCTTGAGCACGCGGTTGTTGCTGCCCTGTGCTGACGCAAGGCTCGGTACCAGCAGCGCGGCCGCGGCCAGCACGCCCGCTCGTCCGAGAACTCGTAACGCCTTCATTCCTGCCTCCTTTGTTTCACGGCCAAGAGGGAATGCTATGCCAGCGCTGCCCGGGTGCAAACGTGCTTCTGTTCCATGGCGTGGCCGGGGCATGAACCGCCGGCCGCCTCGGTCCCACCTACCCTTTGGCCCTCCAGAAACGATTCAAGCTTCGTCGGGCTCGTCGTCTTGTCCTCGGTGCCTCCGGCGCCGGGGCGGGGAGGGACAAGGGAGGGACGAGCTCGGGCGACCACGGGGGTGGGGCTGGTCCTCCCCCTGAAAAGTGGTCCACCCTGAACTATGTCTTTTGACAAGAAGGAGGACTGCAATGCCGAAGAAGAGGCACAAGCCTGAAGAGATCG
>Ga0194132_10008385_pt1 | contig 14803 bp, 11 predicted proteins | sample TA2KigOf80mmetaG_FD_148612 | JGI IMG/M metagenome (GOLD analysis project Ga0194132, IMG submission 148612) | Freshwater microbial communities from Lake Tanganyika, Tanzania - TA2015054 Kigoma Offshore 80m | ecosystem: Environmental > Aquatic > Freshwater > Lake | place: Tanzania: Lake... | reverse complement strand
CATGTTGTCAGTTTTCGTTTTTGTGCGATGGTCGAAAGAAGCCATCCGCAGGCACTGGCCCGCCCTCGGAAAGGGGATTCTGATCAAATCCGGCACGGGAGTGAGGCGTTGGTGTAGACTGTTGGGGTCCGGGAGACCCAAAATGGAAATCCCGGTTGAAAGCAACCTCGCACGGCGCGGAGATCGCTACGCAATCATCCGAGATCGTGGGCGCGGGCGGATGCACCATCATCGCGCCCAGCACGATCAGAACCGGCAAGGCCAGGATCACGCTCGCGCATTGGCGAAGCACGATTCAATGGTACACCGCTCGAACCCCGCGCCAGGCGCATTCCGCCGTCCGGGAAACTCACTTCCCGTCCGCGAACCGGACACCCGCCGCATCGGACCCGCGCAGCAGGTACGCCGTCAACGCCGCCCCAGCCGCCCGCTCCTCGCCAGCCGACTCCGGTTGCTTCCACCGCACAGCCTCGTAGAGCTTCCTCCGGTGCACGTCAAAAGCGGACTCCAGCAAGTCACCGTAATTCTTCGCCGCCTCAACCGCGCAAGCGTAAGCGATCACCGCGGACCCCAGCCCCAGCGGCGCCGCCCACCACCACCACACCGCCCACACCGGAAACAGCACACTCCACAGCCACGCCTGCACCGATTCATCCAGCTTCGTGCGGGCCTCCGCCAGGTCCTCCCGCGGCTCTTTCGGCAGCGCCATCCACAACCGAGGCCAGCACACCGCCACATCAAGTCCGTACTTCTCCCGCGATTTCCCCTCGGAAGCACGAAGGATGTTGCCAAGCCTGGTCGGCAGCCGGTCATCTTCCCGCACCGGAATCCGGCGCAGCCGTTCGTCCAATTCCACGTACCGCATCTCCTGGCGCCGGGACAGAGCGCCCCTCTCGCCGGATTCAGCCAGCCTTGTCCACTCGTCACGGGCGCTTTCGAAACCCTTCCCCATCAGCCAGCGCCGAAGCGTTTCCGGATGGTAGTACCCCTCCAGCAGTCGCAGGACCCCGGGATTCAGCCGCCCGGCAAACAGCCCTGAAACACGCACCAGCAGCACAGCCGCCAACCCACCCATCAGACCCGCCCCTTCCGGCAACTCCTGCCACGCGCAATACGCCGCACTCCATCCGTGGCCCATAATCCACGCCAACCCGCCGCCGGCCCAGAACAGGAAGGCGGGGGCCGCTTTCGCCAGCCACTCTTCACCCAACCTGCGCCCCACCTGTTCGTGGACCCGGGTCAACATGCCGTTAGCTCACACTGCGTTAGCTCACACTGATGCGTAGGGCACTTGGGAACTGTTTCACCCACCTGCCGGCGGTACCACACGTAGTCCCCCTGCGGGCAGCAATACTTCTCAGCGGCAACCGGCCGGCCAGGTCCTGCCACCGGCTGATAGGCCCTCAGCGTCTCCAGAGCGCCGGCACGGAGGAACTGCCGTGTCCACTCCCGTGCTTCGGGCGCCTGCAAGGCGTCCAGAATCAGGTTGTCTACCTTGCGGCCCTGGCGGGCGTCTGCCAGCAGGCTTGCCAGCTTGGCATCCAACACCGCCGCGGCCGGCGGGCCAATCAGACTCGGAAGATAAGGCCGGATGGTGCGCGCGGCCTCCAGAATGTCGTCGCTCGAATACATCTCCACCTTCCTAACCGGGCCGCCGGCGCCAGCGAGCGGTCTTGAGCCTTTTCACCGCATCCCCCTAAACACCAACATAACTGAAGGCCGCCCAGTGGAACGGATGCGAAAAGTCAACGTCGCTCAAGGCCACTGCCTTGAACAACTGGTCCGCGGCGCTCTCCGCCATCCTGGCAGCGGACGAAAACTCCGGCAGGTGCGTCTTATAGTACTCCTGCTTGCCCTCGATGCTCGTATCCCGAACCCACTGCTGGGCCGCCCGCAAGGCATAGGGTGGCGTCATCCCATCGCCTTTCCAATAGTCGTAAAAGCGCGCCATCAGCATCATTGTGCTGATGTCCGGCACACTCCACAGGCTGCCCACCACGCCATCCACCCCGGCCTGCATCAGTGCCGCCGGCAGGCTCACCACTTCGTCGGGCAACTGCGCGCCGGGCAACCCTGTTTCACAGGCCGATAGGATCGCCAGCCGCGCGCGCGGCAGCTTGGCATCCAGAAAATCACGCAGGGTTAGCATGTGGTCTCCGGACATGGCAAGCCCACCGCGCAGCGGATTCGCCAGATCCGAAAAGCCATGGCAGGAAAAGTGAAGCACCGGATAATGTGGCATCTGTTCGCTCACAGCGGAATGCGTGGCGCCCGCCCCAGCCAGCCCCCTCCGCTTTCCCTCCGGGAAATGGCTCATGGCCGTGGCCACTTCGTGCGCGGAATGAAACAGGCGAGGCCCGCTCACCGGTGCAGGCTCATCCACCGCCAGCAGCCCGTCGGGGGCCGTGTGCACTGCGGAAGCCGCGGCCAGCGATAGCGCCCGGGCGCTCGGCGCGTAGCGGAATAGCTTCTCATCCAGTGCATACCGGCGTCCGCCTGGCGTCTCCGCAAACGCGGCGTGCAGTGGAAGCAGGCTCGAAAGCCCACCGGGAATCAACACCGCTTCTTCCACGTCCCCCAGGTGCTCGAGCAGCGGTCCCATCACGGTCGTCCAACACCACCGTAGACAATCATCCAGTCCGCGGAGCCAGCCTGCATACGCCGCCTTGTCCCCCGGGGACCTCTTCCAGCCCGCATAGGCGGCAAAGTAATCCTTGGCAGCCCCCAACAGAGCCTCATCGGTGAAGGACGCCAACGGCACCGCCTGAACCGGAGCCGTGGCGCGGACAATCAGCGCCATACCGCCTGCCGCCGTGCTGGAAAGATAGACAATCGCGCCCGGCCCCGCTGCCGCCCGGATCTCTTCGAAATCCGCCTTGGGCAGAAAGCCAGGCACATACTCCCGGATCCTGTCTGCCACGCGGCCCAGCTCGGATTGGGCCGCCCGCAGAGCACCGGATACGGCAATGTAGTCCGCGTTTGGGCCCTCGCCCCGCGCACGCGACATCGCCTGCAGCCGGGCGATCTCATTCCGCGCTCCCTCGAAAGCGGCACGGTCGCCTGCCGTCGCTTGGCCCAGGGGTGCTTCGTCCAACTCCATGGTCTCGGCCAGCAGTCGTGCACGGCCGCTCTCCAGCGCCACGGCGGCGTGCTTCAGGCTCTCCGCCCTGCCCTCGGCGGCAACGGCAAAGGCGAATCGTGCAGGAATGCCGCGGATCTCTTCCAGCAGCTTGAAACGGGCCTCCGGCGTCGCGGCGGAGGCGTACAACAGTTCGTGCGCGGCCAGTGCTCCGGCGCTTGCCTGGGCCGCTATGTTCCAGCGTCTCTCCTGGAACGTGAGGTTCGTGAGGTTCTTGCAGACATCCCGGTGGTCCCCCGGCAGCGCCTCGCGCGTCATCACCTGAAGCGCACTCTCATAGCAGCCGATGGCTCGCTCCACGTTCTCCGCGCGCTCGCCTCGGATGCGGGAGTAGTAGGCGTTGCCCAGGTTCATCTGCGCCGTCGCCCAGTCCACCGGCAGCGCCTCGCGCGTCCTCACCTGAAGCGCACTCTCATAGCAGCCGATGGCTCGCTCCACGTTCTCCGCGGGCTCGCCTCGGATGCGGGATCTGTAAGCGTTGCCCAGGTTCATCTGCGCCTTCGCCCATTCCACCGGCAGCGCCTCGCGCGTCATCACCTGAAGCGCACTCTCATAGCAGCCGATGGCTCGCTCCAGCTTTGCGGCGGGATCGCCGGATCGATCCTGCACCAAGGAGTTCGCCAATTCCCCTTGCAGCCCCGCCCAGAGTCGCGGCTGGGTGCCCCGGTCCACCAACTCAAGCGCTCGCGCGCAGAGAACGGCTCGCCGGGGCATCTGAGCGGCGCCCGCCGGACGCTGCAACTCGTCGATGATTTCGCGGAGTTCGTCGGCGCCAGCCGCCACGGCCGCGGCAGGTTCTCCACGGAGCTGCCTCAACAGTTGGATGTGGGCCTGCAGATACTCCCGAACGGAAGGTTCGGCGGTTTCAGCGATCATGCCTTCCAGTGCCGATTCCGCCGCGTGGCTGAGCAGCCAGGAATCGGCGCGCACGATCGCGGCTTTGCTGTCCAAATCTGCTGCCCTCAGAAATTCGATCAGCCTGGCCAGGGTTTCTTCGGGTGACTGTTGGGGCGATGCACCTGCTTCGGACATTGGGTTTCTCCTGTGTTCGAACCATAGTAAATCAGTTACCGCGCCGCGTGCCATTGCGGATACTTGGTGAAACCTCAGGCCGAACGGCTAATTCCTTAGCAATCTGTCATCACCCGGCCCGCAATGGCGTGCCAAGTTCCCCGCTTCGTGACCCGAAAAATGGGGCCCTCACCGTTGGACCACGCCCAGAGAGAATCCCTCGTTCACAGCCGGCGAAAATCTCAATTTCCCTTATTTTCAACTCATTAATTCTGTACCTTCTCGTTTCCCCTCAACCCGCCCGCTATACTCCTCACGGGCAACCGAAACCGCCCCAAATCTCAACCCCGAAGGAGCCTCAATACCATGTCGACCGCAGCCCAAACCACCGCCAACCAGGCCAACGCCCAACTCTCCACCGGACCCCGCACCGCCGAAGGCAAAGCCGCCTCCTCCCAGAACGCCCTCCGCCACGGCCTCACCAGCAACCAACTCCGCATCCTCCCCGGCGAGCAGGAAGAATTCGACGCCCTCCTCCGCTCCCTCGCCTACGACCTCCGCCCCGAAGGCGCCATCGAAACCGTCCTCTTCAACGACATTGTCCACGCCTCCTGGCAAAAGCGCCGAGCCCGTCTCCTCGAAGCCCAAGCCGACGCCGCCACCCTCGACCAGCTCCCCCAACTCGACCGTCTCCGCCGCTACCACGCCCACTACGACCGTCTCTTCAACCGCGCCCTCAAAACCCTCCTCGAAATCCAGCGCCAGCGCCTCTCCGCCGCCATCGACGCCAACCAGCCCGCCAACGGCCGCCACATCCCGCTCAAGCTCCTCCGCCCGCCCCAGCCCGCCCGCCCCAGGCGCCGCGAAACCATGGACGACACCATGGACGGCACGCTCCTTGACCTCGATTTGGCTTCGTTTCGCACAACCCTCTCGAAGGCCCCCGGAGGACTGGAAAAGTGATCCGGTACCGTCGCGAACGCCGGCTGCCCGGTGATATGATTGGGCTAACCGAAACCGCTCAACGCACCAAAGCCATGGCCATACTCTCGCGCGCAAGCGTTCTCCTGCTGCTCCTTCTGGCGTCACTCGCGGCTCAAGCCCAACAGTCGCCCATGTCGCCCAAGGACCACCCGCCGCTCCCCGGCAAGGGCCGTCTCGCCGAAGCCTCCCGTGTCACCGCCGAACTTGCCGCGAAGCCCGCCACCGCGCCCGCGGCCAAGGCGCCCCGCCGCAACTTCATCGACGAACACATCTTCGGAAAGATGGAGCGCGATCGTGTGCCCCACGCGCCCCTCGCCACCGACGAAGAGTTCTTCCGCCGCGTCCACATCGATCTCACCGGCCGCATCCCCGATGACGCCGAACTCCGCGCCTTCCTCGCCGACACCAACACCGCCAAACGCGATCAGCTCGTCGACAAACTCGTCATCACCCCCGCCTTCAAGGCCAAGTGGACCTACTGGTTCGGCGACGTATCAATGACCTGCGCCAACCGAGTCGGCAACGAAGGCAAGAATCTCTACTACAAGTACGTCTACGACTCCATTCACTTTGACCGCCCCTACGACGAACTTGTCCGCGAGCTTCTCACCGCCCGCGCCCTCACCAACTGGTATGTCGGACCCGCCAGTTACCTCGCCCGTTGGGTCGTCATCGGCGCCACCTGCGAAGACACCGTGCATGAGGACACCGCCGACGAAGTCGCCATCATGAGCGCGCGCCACTTCCTTGGCGTCAATCTCCAGTGCGTCTCCTGCCACGACGGCAAGAACCATCTCGAGAAAATCAACCTGTGGCTCTCCCGCCGCAAACGCGATGAACTCTGGCGGCAGGCCGCGTTCTTCGGTGGCATGCGCATCCTGCGCCGTGTCGAAGTGGCCACCACGCAGGATGAGTACATGATCGACGACAAGGGCCCCGGCTACGATGCCTCGGCCCGCACCGTTGTCCGCATTCCAAGGCGCGGCGCCGGCCCCGTCGCAGCGTCGTTCCTGCTCACCGGAGAAACGCCAAACCCCCAGAAAGCGCCCCGCGAAGAGTTCGCCCGCATGATCACCGGGCATCCGCAATTCGCGCGCGCCACCGTCAATCGCTTCTGGGCCGAAATGATGGGCGTGGGCATCGTCGATCCCGTCGATGACTTCGATCTCGACCGCCAGGACCCCGCCAATCCGCCGCCCTCCCCCTGGACCATCCAGCCCTCGCACCCCGAACTCCTCGAAGCCCTCGCCGCGGACTTCCGCAGGAACGGCCACTCCATCAAGCGGCTTCTGACGCTCATCGCCAAGTCCAGCGCCTATCAGCTCTCCTCCCGCTTTGCCGGACCCTGGAAGGAGCAGTACGCGCCCTACTTCGCCCGTAAGGTCGTCCGCCGGCTCACCGCCGAGGAAGTGCACGACGCCATCGTCAAGGCCACCGGCGCCGCGCTTGAGATTCCCATCCGGGGAACCGACAAGCGCGTTCGCTATGCCACCGAAACTGCCTCACCCGAGGATTTCAAGGGCCCCCTCGCCGGACTCAAGGACGTCAACTTCTTTCTCGAAGCCTTTGGCCAGACCAACCGCGAATACTCCGAGCGGAAGAACGGCGGCGACATCACCCAGGCCGTGCTTCTGATGAACAGCCCGTTCGTCCTCCGCGCCGTCAAGCCCACGCCTGGCACGTACCTCGCCGCGCTCAACGCCGACACCGCGCTCAACGACACCACCCGGATCGAACGCCTCTTCCAGCGCTTCCTCGGGCGCCGGCCCGATGCCGCCGAACTCGCCCAGGCCCGCGATGTCGTCTCCACCACCGGCGGCAAGGGCTTCGAGGACCTCCAGTGGCTTCTTCTTAATAAGGTCGACTTTATCTTCAATTACTGAGCACTTATGCGGAACTTCATGGACACCATGCTCACCCGGCGCGAGGCCTTCCGCCGTGGCGCCGTCTCCGTCGGCGGTTACTGGTTCCTGCCGCTTGCCGGCGCAACCGCCCGCGCCGCCACCAAAACCCAGCCCCGGGGAACCGCCCGCTTCTGCGTCTTCTTCATGCTCGATGGCGGCCAAAGCCACGTCGATGCCTGGGACTTGAAGGAACACGCCTGGACACCCCAGGACTTCGCCATCCGCGAACTCCGTCCCGGCGTCAAATGGCCCACCTCCCTCTATCCCAAACTCGGCGCGCAACTGGACCGCTTCGCCCTCCTCCGCTCCGTCGAAGCCTGGGACAGTGTCCACGGCCGGGCGCAATACTACGTGCAGGCCGCGCACCCGTTCAATCCGGCCCTCGCCCGCGAAGTGCCGCCCATCGGCTCCGTGGCCGCCCTGGAACTCACTCCGCAGCGCCGCGAAACGGACACGCTTCCGCCCTACGTCGCGCTCAACGTCACGCAGAGCCAGGCCGGCCTGCTCGGCCAGGGCTTCCTGCCAGCCACCTACGCGCCCTTCCACATCGATACCGCCGCCAGTCTCTCGGCGTACTCCATCCGCGAAGCCGAAAAGCGCGAGTTCGAACGCCGCTGGCAGCTCCTTCGCGGCTTCGATGCCCGGCTGCGCAGTGACCCCGCCGTGGAAGCCAAGGCCTACCGCGATTACCACAGCCACTACGAAGGCGCCGTGCGCCTCATGTCGGATCCGCGCGCCGCGAAGCTATTTGAGGCCGGTGCCGAAGAGAAGGCCCGTTACGGCAACACCGCCACGGGCGAGGCCGCCATCATCGCCCGCAACCTCATCGAAGCCGATGCCGGCACCCGCTTCATCTTCCTTCAGCAGAACGGCTGGGACCACCACAAGGACATCTACGAGCCGAAGAACCACTACAAGCTCTCACGGGATCTTGATGCCGCGCTCGGCTCTTTCCTTGAAGACCTCGCCACGCGCAAACGGCCCGGCGGCGGCTCGTTGCTCGATGAGACCCTTGTCGTCTGCATGGGCGAATTCGGCCGCACCCCCGGCGCGCTCACCCAGGGTCTCAAAGGCCGCGACCATTATCAGTACGCCTTCACCGTCCTCATGGCGGGCGGCGGCGTGAAGGGCGGCCGCGTCATCGGCCGCACCGATGAAATGGGCGCCAAGGTGGTCGATGCCGGCTGGGGCGTCAAGCGGTCCATCTACATGGAGGACATCGCCACCACGGTGTACTCAGCCCTCGGCATCGATTGGGGCAAGTCCGTCAAAGCCACGCCCTCCGGCCGCGAGTTCTACTACGTCGAGTCCGTGGCCGCCCAGGCCATCCAGCCCAATCGCGAAGTCTCGGTGGTCTTCAGTTGAACCGCGCGGTCTTCCTCTTCCTGCTTGCGGCCATCGCCGCGCCCGCCGAACATCTCCGCGTCATGTCCTTCAACGTCCGCTACCCGGCGCCTGGTGACGGGCCCAATCGCTGGGAACTCCGCCGCGACCTCTTCATCGAATCCATCCGCGCCATGGACCCCGACCTGATGGGCACCCAGGAGCTCTTCCATCTCCAGGGCGAACACATCGTTGCCAGGCTGCCGGATTACCAGTGGTTCGGCGTCAGCCGCCGCGGCAATCGCGAGGACGAACACATGGGCGTCTTCTACAAGCCCTCCAAGCTCAAGGTCATCGAGTCGGGCAACTTCTGGCTCTCGGAAACACCGGAGGTCGCGGGCAGCCAGTCCTGGGACATGACCCTGCCCCGCATGGTCACCTGGGCTCTGTTCGAACTCGCCGGTTCGCGCAAGCGGTTCTACTACTACAACACCCACTTCGCCCACCGGCGCGAGGATGACGCCGCCCGCCTCAAGAGCGCACGCCTCATCGTCGAACGGGCTTCGAAGATCCCCGCCGCCGTGCCCTTCATCCTCACCGGAGATTTCAACGCTCCCGCCGCGGGCGAGGTGCACGCCGAATTCGCCCGGGTCTGGACCGATGTCTGGGACAAGGCGCCCGTCCGCTTCGGCCCCACCGGCACGTTTAACGGATTCGCGGGCACCAGCACCGGCCCGCGCATCGATTGGATCTTTGTCCGCGGCTCCGTCCAACCCATCCAAGCCCACACCGTCACGTTGAACGAAGGTGGCCGCTACCCTTCGGACCACTTCCCCGTGTTCGCCGTCGTGGACATCCGTTAGCGTGGCCCTGTCCTTCGCCGCCTGGCAGCGGCGCATCTTTGCCGTCACCTGGCTGGCCTATGCGGCCTTCTACTTCTGCCGCAAGAACTTCACCGTGGCCATGCCCGCCATGGCCGTCGATCTCGGTTACTCGAAGGGCGACTTTGCCTCTGTGCTCGCCTGGCACAGCGGTGCCTACTGTCTGGCCCAGTTCGCCTTTGGCCTGATGGCGGACCGCGCCGGGGCCAAGGCCACAGTCCTCACCGGGCTCGCCGTCTCGGTGGCCGCCAACCTGCTGATGGCCGGCGCCGGAAGCCTCTGGATGTTCGTGGCGCTCGGCTTCGTCAACGGCGCCGGGCAGGCGTCCGGCTGGCCGGGCCTGGTCAAGAACGTGGGCGCCTGGCTCCCCGCCGCCCGGCGCGGCGTCCTGATGGGCTGGTGGTCCAGCAACTACATGGTGGGCGGCTTCGCCAGTTCCGTCCTCGCTGCCTGGCTCATCGGAGGCGGCTGGCGCCAGGCGTTCGTCTTCCCGGCGCTGATGCTGGCGGCGGTGGGCGCCATCTACGCCTGGGCTGCCCGCAACCGGCCCGAAGATGCGGGCTTCGGCGGGGAGGAAGCCTCCGTCGCCGCCGTATCCCGGCACACCCTGTCCACCGCCATGCTGCGCGACCCGGCCGTCTGGCTGCTCGCCGTCGGCGCCGTCTTCGCCAAGGTCACCCGGTACACGTTCATGTTCTGGCTCCCGCTCTATCTCGCCCAGGAACTGAAGTACGGCGTGGCTCAGGCCGGTGTTCTCTCCTCGGTCTACGAACTCGCCGGCCCGCTTGGCTCTCTCGCCGCGGGCTACGCCTCCGATCATTGGTGCGGAGGCCGCCGGATGCCCGTCGCGGCCGCCATGTTCGCGCTGCTCGCCCTGGCATGCTGGGCCCACCCGGCGCTCGCCGCCCTCGGCCTCTGGGGCGTGGTGGCGAGTCTCGCCCTGGCCGGCGCTCTCAATAACGGCCCGGACGCCCTCCTCCAGGGCGCCGCCGCCCAGGACCTCGGAGCCAAATGGGGACCAGGGTCCGTCGCCGGTTTCATCGCCGGTTTCGCCGCCCTGGGCCAGTTGGCCTCGCCCATCCTGGTGGCGCTGGTCGCCGAAGCCTCCGGCTGGGACGGAGTCTTCCGCTGGCTCGTCGGCCTCTCCCTGGCCGGAGCGGCCGTCCTCGGAATCCCCTGGCGCCGCAACTCCGGTTGACCGTGACCGGTGCCCCATTCGATACTGGAATTGCAAATGAGTAGCAACAAGCGCGCGTCCGATCTCTCCGGCCTCAGGGCGGGTGAACGCGCCGTGTTGCATCACATCGACCTCCCCTCAGGCGAAGCTCAGCGTCTCATGGAACTTGGCTTCCTGCCCGGCGCTTCCGTCGAAGCAGCCCTCTTCGCCCCCGGCGGCGACCCCCGCGTCTACCGCGTGGACGGCGCCGAAATCGCCCTCCGGCGGGAGACGGCCCGGAAGCTCCTGGTGCTCACCCCCGCCGAGGCCCCCTGCAGCGAGTCCGCTGACGCCGTACGGATCTGAGCCATGCAGGACTGCCACGCGCCCTCGAACGGCTTGGCTTCCGGCCCGGCGCAAGCCCGGCTTGTGGCGCTCATCGGCCCGCCGAACTCCGGCAAGACCACGCTGTTCAACCGCCTGACCGGGTTGCGCCAGAAGGTGGCCAACTACCCTGGCGTCACCGTGGAGAAGCACCTCGGCCACGTGCGGCTCGACGGCAACCGCACCGTCGGCGTCGTCGATCTTCCGGGCGCCTATAGCCTCGCTCCCGATTCCGGCGGCAGCACCTCGGATGACGAGCGTGTCACCCGCGACGTGCTCGCCGGCCGCATGCCCGGGATGCCGCGTCCCGATGCGGTCCTGCTGATCATCGACGCCACGAACCTCGCCCGCAACCTCACGCTGGCGGCCCCCGTGCTCAGCCTGGGCTTGCCCCTGCTGGTGGTTCTGAACATGGCCGACGACCTCCGCCGCCGCGGCGGTTCGGTCGACACGCAGGCCCTCTCTGTGCAACTCGGTTGCCAGGTGGTGCTGGCCAGCGCAACCCAGGGCGAAGGCCTCGAGGCGATCCTCAAGTTCCTCGGCGCCGGTCCGCCCGCGCCCAAGCCGGTCTCCCTGCCCGTGCTCCAGAGCATCCCCAAGTGCCGCCAGTGGGCGGCCGGCGTCACGCGCTGCGCTTCCTACCAGCCGCCCGCGCCGCCTGCCTGGACACGCCGCCTGGACCGAATCTTCCTCCACCCCGTCGCGGGACCAGCCGTGTTCGGCCTGGTGGTGGTCGCAGTCTTCCAGGTGATCTTCTCCGGGGCCGCGCCGATCATGGATGGCGTCGAGGCCTTCTTTGCCGATTCCGGCAACTGGGTTGCAGCCAGGATGCCTGACTCCATCTGGCGCTCGCTGCTCATCGAAGGCGTCTGGAGCGGCACCGGTTCCGTGGTCGTCTTCCTGCCGCAGATTCTGCTGCTCTTCCTGTTCATCGGCGTGCTCGAAGACTCAGGCTACCTGGCACGGGCCGCGCTCATTGCCGACCGAACCATGGCCAAGGCCGGCCTGCAGGGCAAGTCGTTCATCCCCCTGCTTTCCGCTTACGCCTGTGCCGTGCCGGCCATCATGGCCACGCGCACCATCGAGAGCCGCCGTGACCGCATGGCCACCATCCTCATCGCCCCGTTCATGACCTGCTCGGCGCGCCTGCCCATCTATGCCCTGATCATCGCCGCCTTCCTGCCGGACCGGCCTCTGCTCGGGCCTCTTCTGGGTACGCAGGCGGCTGCGATGCTGGGGCTCTACGCGCTTGGGTTCGCGATGGCCGTGCTAACGGCAAAGGTGCTCCGGTCGTCGGTCCTGAAGAGCGAACGCGGCACCTTCGTCATGGAGATGCCCCCGTACCGCTGGCCCACCTGGCGCGGGCTTGGGCTGCGGCTGCTCGACCGCGCGCGCGTCTTCCTGCGGCGCGCCGGCATCGTGATCCTGCCGGTGGCCGTCGTGCTCTGGGCACTGGCCCACCTTCCGCTGGACAACGGCAAGCCGCCGGCCATTGAGAACAGCATCGCCGGGGCCATCGGCCACGCCATTGAACCGGCCATTGCGCCGCTCGGGTTCAACTGGAAGATCGGCATCGGGCTGCTCACTTCGCTCGCCTCGCGGGAGGTCATCGTCGGCACTCTCGGCACCATCTATGGAATTGAGGCCGAAGCGGAGACGGTGCGTCTTCAGGAAGCGCTCCAGCGCGATCTCACGCCCGGCGGCGCCTTCGGGCTGCTCATCTTCTTCGCCTTCGCCATGCAGTGCATGTCCACGGTCGCCGTGGTGCGCCGCGAAACCGGCGGCTGGACCTGGCCCGTTGTGCAGTTCGCCTACATGACCACAGTGGCCTACGCCGGCGCCTGGGCCGCCAACCGGCTGTTCTGACACCGGCTGGGCGATAATTGATTGAAGAAGCACCTCCTCCGTACCGATTCTTTTTGAAAATGGCTACAACCATGACGCTCTCGCGCACAGTGTCCGCTCCGCTGAGCCGGAACAAGCACCTGTTGAACTGGGTAAACAAGATGGCCGCCCTCACGCGCCCCGCCGCCATCCATTGGGTGGACGGGTCGGAGGAGGAGAACGAGTTCCTGCTCCAGCAGATGGTGGACAGCGGAACCCTCACCCGCCTGAACCAGGATCTGTGGCCCGGCTGCTACTACGCCCGCTCGGACAAGAGCGACGTGGCCCGCGTGGAAGACCGCACCTATATATGCTCGCTCTCCCGCGACGCCGCCGGCCCCACCAACAACTGGGTAAATCCTTATGAGATGCGCCGCAAGCTCAAGTCGCTGTTTGACGGAGCCATGGCCGGGCGAACCATGTACGTGCTGGCGTACAGCATGGGGCCGGTGGGCTCACCCATGTCGCAGATCGGTGTGCAGTTGACGGACTCCCCGTACGCGGTGGTCAACATGCGCCTCATGGCCCGCATCGGCCAGCGTGTGTTCGCCGAAATCGACAGGGACGAAAAGCGTGTCGTGCCCTGCATGCACACGGTGGGCGCGCCGCTGGCCCCCGGCCAGAAGGATGCTGCCTGGCCCTGCAACCAGGAAAAGTACATCGTCCACTTCCCGGAAACCCGCGAGATCTGGTCCTACGGTTCCGGCTATGGCGGCAATGCGCTGCTTGGCAAGAAGTGCTTCGCGCTCCGCATCGCCTCCAACATCGCCCGCGACGAAGGCTGGATGGCCGAGCACATGCTTATCCTCGGCGTCGAGAACCCGCAGGGCGAAAAGACCTACGTCGCGGCCGCCTTCCCCAGCGCCTGCGGCAAGACCAACTTCGCCATGCTCATTCCGCCCGCCGGCTACGAGGGCTGGAAGGTGTGGACGGTGGGCGACGACATCGCCTGGATCAAGCCCGATGCCGAGGGCCGGCTGCGCGCCATCAACCCCGAAGCCGGATTCTTCGGTGTCGCGCCAGGCACTTCCGCCGCCACCAACCCGAACGCGATGACCGCCCTGGCCCGCAACTCCATCTTCACCAACGTCGCGCTCACGCCCGAAGGCGGCGTCTGGTGGGAAGGTATGACCGACGAGCCGCCGGCTGAGTGCACGGACTGGCAGGGCAATCACTGGACTCCGGCGATCGCCGCCGCCACCGGGGCCAAGGCAGCGCATCCCAACGCCCGCTTCACGGCGCCCGCCTCCCAATGCCCCACCATCGATCCGGCCTGGGAAGCTCCGGACGGCGTGCCGATCAGCGCGATCATCTTCGGCGGCCGGCGCGCCACCACCATGCCGCTGGTCTACCAGGCGTTCAACTGGTCGGCGGGCGTCTACATCGGCGCCACGATGGGCTCCGAGATGACCGCCGCCGCGGCCGGCGCCATCGGCAAGGTGCGCCGCGATCCCATGGCGATGCTGCCCTTCTGCGGCTATCACATGGGCGACTACTTCCGGCACTGGATCAAGATGCAGCGTTCGCTCTCGGAGACCCCCAGGATCTTCCACGTCAACTGGTTCCGCAAGGATGAGAACGGGAAGTTCGTCTGGCCCGGCTTCAGCGAGAACATGCGCGTGCTCGAATGGATCGTGGGCCGCGCGCACGGACGCGCCTCGGGCCGCGAGACGCCCATCGGCTGGGTTCCGGGCTACGATGACCTGCGTTGGAACGGGCTCGATTTCCCGCGGGAGAAGTTCGAGAAACTCCAGGAGTTCGACCGCTCCGCGTGGCGGAATGAAGTTCTGGGACACGAGGAGCTGTTCATCGAACTGCACGACCACCTGCCGAAGGAGATGGTCTACGAACGCGAACTGCTGATCTGCCGCCTCTAACCCGCTTTTCTCACGGCATCTGATCGCAGCCCAAACTGACGCCGCGGACAAGCTCGAAATGACTCGTGCGGATCCTCCGCGGGTGTCTCGGTCAGAAATTTGCGGCAAAATGGCTGCCGCATACCGTCGCTCGGAGCACCCGAAGGGTGAAAATGGGCCGTCCATACGCGCTTCTCCGGTCCGCTGCAAAAATGCGGAATGAATAAGTCCGGTGTTTGCTTCACGCAGTTTTTTCAGCAGCGCAGGTTCGCGTGAACTTG
>Ga0194132_10008384_pt1 | contig 14804 bp, 13 predicted proteins | sample TA2KigOf80mmetaG_FD_148612 | JGI IMG/M metagenome (GOLD analysis project Ga0194132, IMG submission 148612) | Freshwater microbial communities from Lake Tanganyika, Tanzania - TA2015054 Kigoma Offshore 80m | ecosystem: Environmental > Aquatic > Freshwater > Lake | place: Tanzania: Lake... | reverse complement strand
CGTCGTCACGCTCTTGGGCACGAACATGGCGCCTGATGGCACTTCGGGCACCCGTGCGCGTACCGCTGCGCCGCTTCCGCGATGTCGACGCCCGCGAGGGAGCCGAGGCTGACGAGCCAGGCGAGGACGTCGGAGAATTCGAGCGCCAGCTCGGCGGTGTCGTGGCGCCGCAACGCCTTCGCCAGCTCACCGACTTCCTCGACGAACCAGCGGAACGTGCCGTCGATCCCTCGTGCACGATCGCGATCGCCGTACGTGCGGGCGATCGTCGCTTGAAACCCGCCCAGATCCATGGAAGCCATGAGGTCATTCTACCGCCCCTCGCTGGGCGGCAGGACCTATGGCGAAACGAGATCGACGACGCGCCGCCGTCGCTCGGATCGACCAGCGTCACGACGCCGGGGCACGTCGGCGAATCGGGACGACGCGTCCGGTCCGTCCGCGCGGCGCCTCCGTCGCCCGAAAGAAGGGCGTTCGCCGTCATCTCTGGTGCGGCGTGCCCGCAGGCGCGACCCACCGCCATCCTCGGTCGTGGCCGGGTGTTCCGCCGTCGCCCGCGTCCCGTGGTGCCGCTTACGCGGACGAGGTTCCTCGCCGGCATCGCGCACCGAGGACTCGGCGTCGAGCACCCCGATTGAGGGAAACGGGGCCGGCTCGGCGTGCAGCGGGATCGGCGAGGACGCCCGGTCCGCGCTTCGCCAAGCAACGCCGGCCGCGAGACCAATGCAGACGACGGCCAAGAAGATTCGCTAGTGGGATGACAGCGTATGCACACGCACCTCCGAATAACGAAAGCGCCTCCATCCGGAAGAACGCGAGAGAGATGGTTTTTCGCGGAGCGCGGCCGGAGAGCACCGGCCCGGTCGCCGGCTTCCGTTTTTCTAGAGTGACACCGCTACACGTTGCACTGGCTGACCAGCGTCGCGAGCTCCTCGGGCAGCTGCGCCATCTGCCGCGCGCTCGCCGATGGTTCCTGCGTGCTCGCCGTGATCTGCTGCGTCGCTGCGCTCACGCTCTCCGCCGACGTCACGTTGTCCGTGCTCGCCCGCGAGATTTCATGAATGGACGACATGATCTGTTGGAACGCCTAGCCGGTAAGGCCCATGACCTCGACGCCGCCCGCGACTTCGAGGATCCGCCCGATTTCCTGGCTCCTGGTGCCGAGAGATCCGACGCCGCGCTCATCCTGGAGATCGCCCCTGCAGCGGCGGGCGACGAGGAGACGATGGGACGACATGCCACGCAGGACGATGATCAGCGGACGTTGATACGTGCGGACGTTGATACGTGCGGACGTTGATACGTGCGGCCGTTCCTCTCTTTCTGCGTGAAACCGATGCGGTCGTTGATGCCGCCAAGGATGAGGACGAGCATCACACCGATAGGGAGGCTCCCGGTGAAGATCGAGAGCGCGATCTTGTGCGAGATTTTGAGACGTGTGAGCAACGGTTCCCTCCGCGACCGATCCCGCGAGGGGACCGGTCGCGGAGGGAGTAGCAGATCGTATGCCCTAATCGTTCGGACGGGAAACGAATAGGACTCTAACGCTATTCTGGCTAACGCAGAACTACGTTGACGAGCTTGCCCGGTACGACTATGACGTCGCGCACGGTCTGACCGTCGATCTGCGCCGCCACCTTGTCGCTCGCCAGGGCCGCGGTGCGCGCTTCCTCGGCCGTGATGTCGGCGTCGACGGTAAGACGATCCCGCACCTTGCCGTTGACCTGGATGACGAGCGTGACTTGCTGCGGCTTCGCGAGAACCGGATCGTAGGCCGGCCAGTTCTGTTCATGAACGCTGAACGTGCCGCCGGTTCGCTGCCACAGCTCCTCCGCCAGATGCGGCGTGATCGGCGCCAGCATCAGGATCGTCGCGCGGATCGCTTCCGGCCAGGCCGGCGTTTCCGCCCCGCCCGTCTCGCGAACCCGGAACAGGTGGTTCGTGAACTCCATCAACGCCGCGATCGCCGTGTTGAAAGCGAACCGCTCGAAGTCGTCGGTCACGCGCTTGACGGTTTGGTGCGTGCGGCGGCGCAAGTTGTCGAGCGCGGCCGCGTCCGCAGGCGCTGCCGTCGGCGCGGCACGGAGCGCGAGATCCCAGACCCTCCGCACGAAACGAGCGACGCCTTCGATGTCGCGGCTCGACCAGGGCCCGCCGTCCTCCCACGGGCGCATGAACATGAGGTAGGCGCGAACCGTGTCGGCGCCGTACTTCCCGACCTGCTCGTCCGGGTCGACGACGTTGCCGCGCGACTTGCTCATCTTCTCACCATCCTCGCCGAGGATGATGCCCTGGTTGAACAGGCGCTTCATCGGCTCTCCGGAGGTGGGCAGTCCCAAGTCCCGCATCGCCTTCGCGAAGAATCGCGTGTACAGCAAATGCATCACGGCGTGCTCGGCGCCGCCCGTGTATTGATCGACGGGAAGCCAACGGTTGGCTTCGACCGGGTCGAAGGGCCCGGCCTCGTAGTGCGGCGACAAGTAGCGGCATTGATACCACGACGAGTCGACGAACGTGTCCATCGTGTCCATCTCGCGCTCGGCTTCGCCGCCGCACCGCGGGCAACGCGTCCGCCGAAACCCTTCATGGTGCTTCAAGGGAGACTCGCCGGTCGGGAGGAACTCCGCGTCCTCCGGAAGGAGAACCGGAAGGTCGGCTTCGGGGACGGGGACGACGCCGCACGTCGGGCAATAGACAATGGGGATCGGCGTACCCCAGTACCGTTGCCGGCTGATCAACCAATCGCGAATGCGGTAATTGACGGCGCGCTTGCCGCGGCCCGACGCCTCCAACCAGTCGATGACCTGACCGATGCCCTCCGGAACCGGCGTGCCGTCGAACCTTCCGGAGTTCACCATATGGCCGGGACCGTCGTAGGCGGCGGCCAGCGGCTCTCTGAGCGGCTCGCCTTCGGGCTGGATAACGATGGGGATGGGCAGCGCGAAGCGGCGCGCGAACGCGAAGTCCCGCTCGTCGTGCGCGGGAACGCCCATGATCGCGCCGGTGCCGTAGCCCATCAGGACGTAGTCGGCGATCCAGATCGGCACCGCCGCCCCGTTGACTGGGTTCGTGGCGAAGGACCCCGTGAAGACGCCTGTCTTCTCGTGCTCGGTGCTCAGCCGCTCGATCTCGGTTTGCCGCTTCGCTTCGGCGACGTAGCGCTCGACGTCGCGGCGATGATCGGGCGTCCTCAACGCCTCGACCAACGGGTGCTCGGGTGCCAGCACCATGAAAGTCGCCCCCCACAAGGTGTCGGGGCGCGTCGTGAACACGACGAGCGGGTGCTCGACGCCGTCCACGTCGCGCACCGGAAAGACGACCTCCGCGCCCTCGCTGCGGCCGATCCAGTTCCGCTGCATCGTCTTGATGCGCTCCGGCCACTCGATCCGCGAGAAGTCGAGCAGCTCATCGGCGTACTTCGTGATCCGGAAGAACCACTGCTCGAGGTCCTTCTTGGTGACCTGCGTGCCGCAGCGCTCACAGCGGCGGTCGGCGCCAACGACCTGCTCGCGCGCCAGCGTCGTGTTGCAGTTGGGGCACCAGTCGACCGGCGCCTTGTGCCGGTACGCCAATCCCGCCTCGAAGAACTTCAGGAAGAACCATTGGTTCCACCGGTAGTAGGAGGGATCGCAGGTCACGACCTCCCGCGACCAGTCGAACATCGCGCCCATCGACCGGAGTTGCCCGCGCATGCGCTCGATGTTCGCCATCGTCCATTTGTAAGGATGGATCTTGTTCTTGATCGCCGCGTTCTCGGCCGGCAGCCCGAACGCGTCGAAGCCCATTGGAAACAGGACGTTGTGGCCGCGCATGCGCCGGTAGCGAGCGGCGGCGTCGGACGGCGACACCGCGTACCAGTGGCCGATGTGCAGGTTGCCGCTGGGATACGGATACATCGTCAAGAAGTAGAAGTTCGGCCGCTCCGCTTGCGACGGCGTGCGGTAGGTGCCGGCCTCGGCCCAGCGCGCCTGCCACTTCTCTTCGAGGCTCCGGGGCTCGTATCGATCGATCATGAGTGTCTTCCGCTCCTTACCGGGATGCCGGCCGCTAGCGCAACGGACGCCGCTAGGCCGGCGTCTGCGCGCGCGCCGGAACGAACGTCAGCCAGCCATGGCGATCGGCGATACGGCCGCTTGTGATCCCGAAGAACTCTTCTTGGATGCGGGCCGTGATCGGACCGCGGCTGCCGGCGCCGATCGTCACGCGGTCGATCGATCGGATCGGCGTGATCTCCGCGGCCGTGCCCGTCATGAACACCTCATCGGCGACGTACAGCGCCTCGCGCGCGATCGGCGTCTCCTTCACCTCGAAGCCCAGGTCGTGCGCCAGCGTCATCACGACGTGCCGCGTGATTCCCGGCAATACCGAGTTCGCCAGCCCGGGAGTATGGATGACCCCGTCGCGGATGACGAAGATGTTCTCGCCGGCCCCTTCGCTGACGTAACCGGCGACGTCCAGCGCCAGCCCTTCGGTGAAACCGTTCTCCGCCGCTTCCATCGTTACAAACTGCGAGTTGACGTAGTTTCCGCCGACCTTGGCCATCGCCGGGTGAGTCGATGGGGCCATGCGACGCCACGAGGACACCATCACGTCGACGCCCTTCTCGATGCCGTCGGCGCCGAGGTAGCGGCCCCACTCGATGGTGAAGATCACGACGTCGACCGGGTTCTTCTTCGGGTTGACGCCGATCGGCCCGGCGCCGCGGAAGACGAGCGGGCGGACGTAACACGACTTGTGGCCGTTCGCGGCGATGAGATCCAGGGTCGCCGCCGCCATCACCTCCGCTGAATACGGGATGTCCATGCGGTAGATCTTGCAGGAGTCGAGCATGCGGCGGATGTGCTGCGGCAGGCAAAACGCCGCGGTCCCGGCGGCCGTGTCGTAGGCGCGGATGCCCTCGAACACGCTGGAACCGTAGTGCAAAGCGTGCGTCGTGACGTGGACCGTCGCCGCCTCCCAAGGTACACGCTTGCCGTTGAACCAGACGTTCGCTCCGTCGCTCATCCATCGACCTCCGCGGCACCCGGCCGCGCGCCGGACGCCTGTGTTTCCCGGGAAAACGACGAAGCCCCCTGTCCCGGTAAGGGACGGAGGCTTCGCTCCGCGGTACCACCCTCATTGACGACTGGTGGAGCCAAGGGGATTCGAACCCCTGACCTCTTGCATGCCATGCAAGCGCTCTCCCAACTGAGCTATGGCCCCATCTCACCTCTGCGCCGCGACGCGCAGGGTAAGATCGTTGTCCACTCTAGGCCCTTCACGCGGGCCAACGGCGCCAGCTACGGTCGTATCCTCGATTCGGGCACGACTCGCTGGCGCGGCTCACGGCCGAGAACCCGGAAGCCGGCGCCGCGCTTTCACCTTGCTCGCGGTCTCTCTTCGCCGACGTTACGGACGTTGCCGGTCTTCGCCTTGCAGACGAATGGTAACGACGGTCTCTCGTATCTGTCAAACTAATGTACGAGGAGGCGCGCCCCCGTCGCGCGGAGAAATCTCCTGCGGTTTGGTTCGCGCGGCATCTCATCCGATGGAGTCGACGACAAAAAGGAGCGGAATCGATGGAAACGCCACTGCGGCAGTACGAAATGCACACGAAAGCGCGCGAGAAGCTCTTCGGCTGGCTCGCCGAGGTCAGCCAAGACGACTACACGAAGCAATTCCCTTTTGGATACATGAAGACGATGCGAGCGACACTCGCCCACACGGCCCAGGCCGAGTGGGCGTACACGCGCCGCATGCGAGGCGAGCCTCCGGCGGAGCAGTTCTTCACCGAGGAGCGTTTTCCGGCGTTCCCGGCGCTGCGCGACGCCTGGCGTGAGATGGTGCCCAAGACCGAAGCGTTCATCGCCGCCGAGAAGAACTGGAACCGACCGTTGGAGTTTGAGTTCACGGCGGCTGACGGCCGGACTTGGCATTCCAAGGGCACGGCCGGCGGTCAATTGATGCAGATGTATTACCACGAGGTTCACCACCGCGCCCAGATCATGTCGATGCTGCGCATGCTCGGCATGGCGGCCCAGAACCTCGATTACTCGGCCTTCGCGTTCGAGCGCTGGGAAGTTAAGTAGCCCGGGCGCGTCACCCCCGTCGCCCGAGTCCGCGGCGCCCGAGAGGCCAAACAAACAGAGGGGCGGCCAACGCCGCCCCTCTAGCCTTTCGAGCGTCGTAAACGACGTCTTCAGTTGTGGATCATGGTTCCCGGCGCCGTGACGTTGAACGCGCCCGTCATACCGCGCGTCGCGTGATCGAAGACGGAGCAGAGAAATGCCGTCGTGCCGCGGCCGCGGGCCACGAACTCCATCGTCGCCTTCTCGCCTCGGCCGAGACGAAAGAACGGGCGGCCTTCGTCCGTCTTCCCGGTGCGCATCGGCGCTACCGTCTTGACGTCCACGTGGTTGAAGAACGCCGATGTGATGTCGTGGTTACGGGGCAGCGTGTCGTCGTTGGACAAATTGATGACAACGGTGTCGCCTTCGTTGAATTGAATGATCTCAGGAACGAACTTCCACGACGTCATCGAAACGTTGAACACGCGCCGCGTCGGCGCGGGTTGCTGGGCCGGCGAAACGCCGACGGCGGTGAGTGTGACTGCGGCGGCGAGCGAAGCGACTAGCACAGCCCGAGCCTTGAACATGAGTCCTCCCGGCGGATCGAGTTGGTAATGGGATACGAACGTCCTGCGGAAGACGCTAGCGGGGGCCTGTAACGGATCGGTCACGGCCGTTACTCGCCCAGGTAAGCTTTTCGCACCTCCTCGTTCGCGAGCAGCGACTCGGCCGGCCCCGACAACACGACGGATCCGGTCTGCAGCACGTAGCCTCGGGTCGCGACCTGCAGCGCCATGTACGCGTTCTGCTCAACGAGCAGAACGGTCGTGCCGGCGCGATTGATGTCGGTCACCGACCGGAAGATCTGCTCGACGAGCAAGGGCGCCAGGCCCATGCTCGGCTCGTCGAGCAGGAGCAGCTGCGGACGGGCCATCAGCGCGCGCCCCATCGCCAGCATCTGCTGCTCGCCGCCGGACAACGTGCCGGCCGTCTGGCGGATGCGCTCCTTCAATCTCGGGAACACGGCGAAGACCTCGTCGAGGTCTGCGGCGATCCAATCTCGGTCGTGGCGCGTGTAAGCACCCATCTCGAGGTTCTCGCGCACCGTCAGGCGCCCGAAGACGCGGCGGCCTTCCGGAACGTGCGCGATACCCAGGGTCGCGATCCGATGCGCCGGCGTGCGCGTGATGTCCTTGCCCTCGAGCGCGATCGTGCCGCGCCGCGGGTGCGCCAGCCCGGAGATCGCGCGCAGCGTCGTGGTCTTGCCGGCGCCGTTCGATCCGATGAGGGTCACGATCTCGCCGCGCTCGACCAACAGCGACACGTCTTTGAGCGCATGGATGTTGCCGTAGTAGACGTCAGCGCCTTCCACGCGCAGGATCGTCATCGCCTAATGCGCCCGGGCCTGCCGCCCGAGGTACGCCTCGACGACCCGCGGATCACTTTGCACGTGCTCGGGAGGGCCCTCGCTGATCTTCTCGCCGTAGTCGAGGACCGTGATGCGATCCGAGATGCTCATCACAACGCGCATGTTGTGCTCGATGAGCACGACCGTCAACTTGAGCTCTTCCCGAACGCGCCGCAGAAATCCCATCAGCGCCTGCGACTCCGCCGGGTTCATCCCGGCGGTCGGCTCGTCGAGCAGCAGAAGACGCGGCGAGGACGCGAGCGCCCGCGCGATCTCCAGACGCCGCATCGCACCGTACGGCAGGTTGCGCGCGACCTCGTTCGCGACATCGCGCAGGCCGACGAACGCGAGAAGCTCGCCGCCGCGCTTCAATGCCGCCCGCTCGGCGTCGTGGAACAGCGACGTCCGCAGCAGCGCATCGACGTACCGCACGTCCAGGCGCGTGTGCATACCGACGAGGACGTTCTCGAGCACGGTCATGTTGCCGAACAGGCGGATGTTCTGGAACGTGCGGCACATGCCGAGCGCCGTGATTTGATCGGGGCGACGGCCGACCAGCTCCTCGCCGCCGAACCGCAGCGAGCCCGCTTCCGGACGACAGACGCCCGTCAGGACGTTGAAAAACGTCGTCTTGCCGGCGCCGTTCGGTCCGATGATGCTGGCGATCATGCCTTCCTGGACGTTGAAGTCGACCTGATTGACCGCGACGAGCCCGCCGAACCGTTTGACGATGCCGCGCGCCTCAAGCATTGGTCGCGACCTCACCGGCGGCCGCCACGTCATGCAGCTCGCGCGCGCGGCGGCGCGACGGCAGGATGCCCTGCGGCCGGAAGATCATCATGAGGATGAGGATGACGCCGAAGACCATGCGCTCGTACTTCGCGGGCTCCAGCTGAGCCGGCAGACTGGCTAGGTTGTAGCTGCCGATGATCGGCAGCGTCACGATCGTGCCGGCTTGCCGCAGGCCATTCAGCCAGATCGACAGGTCCTTGAGAACCTGCAGATTCAAGATCGTCACCAGCGAAGCGCCGAGGATCGCGCCCGGGATGTTGCCCATGCCCCCGAGGATGACCATCGCCAGCACGCCGATCGACTCCATGAACGTGAACGACTCGGGGTTGATGAAATACTGCTTGCTGGCGAACAACATGCCCATGACACCGGCGAACGAAGCGCCGGTCGCGAACGCCAGCAGCTTCATGCGCACGAGCGGGATGCCCATCGTGACCGCCGCGGCCTCGTCCTCGCGGATCGCGGTCCAGGCCCGCCCGACGTGCGAGTCCTCGACCCGATGGGTGACGAGAATCACGACGGCGACGACGGCGATGACGAGGAAGTAGAACACGAACGGGTAGACCGCAGACTCCTCCCACGGCGCCCGGCCCATGCCGGCCAGCCAACGATTCCAAGCGTCGAGGAAGAACAACGGCGGTCGACCGACCGGAGAGATTCCTTGCGGCCCGTTCGTGAAGTTGATCGGCTTGTCGAGGTTGTTCGCGAGCACGCGGATGACCTCGCCGAAGCCGAGTGTCACGATCGCCAGATAGTCGCCGCGCAGTCGCAGCACGGGCAACCCGAGCATGACGCCGGCGACGCCCGCCGCCACCACCGACAACACCAGAAACGGGAAGAACCACCAGGACGCGAGCGGCGCGATGCCAAATGCAACCGTGGCCTGCGCCGATCCCATGACGGCCCACAGATAGGCGCCGACCGCGAAGAAAGCGACGTAGCCGAGATCGAGCAGACCGGCAAGCCCGACAACGATGTTCAAGCCGAGGGCCAGCGCGACGAAGATGCCGACCTGTGTCGCGACTTCGAGGTAGAACGCGTTCGATGCGCCGATGACCGGCATCAGCAACAGGAGCGCGACGGCGCCGAGCACGACGCGAAGAACCGTCGCGACGGGCGCGTAATACAACAGGAACAGCGAGCTCAAGAAGAACAGGAACGCGAACAGCGAGTTCGGCAGTCGCACCGAAGACCACGCCGACACCGCAAGATAGGCGAGCGCGATCAGAGCCCAGGCCGCAGGCGGGATCGCCGAGCGTCTGGTCGAGGAGGCCGCGGGCGCGGCGCCGTTCGTCACAGCTTCTCCCGCACGACCTCGCCGAGCAAGCCGCGGGGCCGGAAGATCAAGATGAGGATCAGCACGCTGAACGCGAAGATGTCCTTGTACTCGGCCCCGAACGCGCCGCCACTGATCAGCGACAGGTAGGAACCTGCGAGCGCCTCCAGGACGCCGAGCACGAGGCCGCCGAGCATCGCGCCGGGGATATTGCCGATGCCCCCGAGCACGGCGGCGGTAAACGCCTTCAAACCGGGGATGAATCCGGAATAAGGGTTGACCGTCCCGAACTGGAGGCCGAACAACGCGCCCGCGATGCCGCCCATGAGCCCGCCGATGAGAAACGTGACAGAGATGATCTGGTTGACGTTGACGCCCATTAGGCTGGCCGTCGCCTGATCTTCGGCGACGGCGCGAATCGCCATGCCGAGCTTCGTTTGGTTGACGACGTAGACGAGCACCGACAGGACCAGCAGCGAGGCGCCGATCACAACGAGCGATTTCACGGGCACCGTCAGTACCCGGTTCGGATCCAGGATCAGCAGGCCGACCGACACGATCCCGAGCGCGATGCTCGTGTACTTCGGAAGCATGCTGAGGCTTTCGAAGCGAGCGCGCGCGACGCCGCGGCCGGCGCGGCGCATGAGCCAGCCGATCGCCGCGATCGCAACCGCGGCCGCACCGCCCCACAACGCGTAGGCGCCGGCCGGAAATCGCTGATTGAACACTTCGATCGGCGGATACGTGAGGTAGAACGCGTTGCGGTGCAACGCCCAGATCATGCGCACGAGGTCCTGCAGGAAGAACGAGACGCCGATCGCCGATATTAGCGGCACGAGGCGCGGGGCCCCGCGCAGCGGACGATAGGCGACGCGCTCGATCGTCACCGCGAGCAGGCCGGCGATCACGCCCGCGGCCAGGACGGAGGCGAGCAGGGACAAGAGCGGCGGCGAAGCGGCAAGTACTCGGGCCGCCTGCAGGATCAGCAGCACCTCGGCGCCGATGAACGCGCCGACCATGAAGATCTCGCTGTGCGCGAAGTTGATGAACTCGAGCACGCCGTAGACCATCGTGTACCCGAGCGCAATCAGCGAGTAGACGAAGCCCAACAGGATGCCGTCGACGAGGACGCGCGGAAAGATGCGGCCGAGGAGCTCGAAGTCGATCGCCGCCACGGCGGTCGTCATCGGCGCGCGCGGGCCGCCGATAGCATCGAGGGGCCCGTCGCCGGGCCCCTCACGAGTACGCGAACCAGATGCAACAGCTACCGGGAGCCGGGCCCGACGTCGATGCCGCGCACGAGCTTGTTGCTGCCCCACTTCGCAGGATCGGCGGAAACGATATTGATCACGAAGTACTTCGCTTTCGCCAGGTCTCCCCTGCCGTCGAAGGAAATCGTTCCGGTGACGCCCTTCCAGTTCTTCGTGTTCCGAACGGCGGCGGCGACCGACGCGCGATCGGGGCGGCCGCGCCGGCTGACGTTCTCGATCGCGGCGATGATGATGCGCGCGCTGTCGAACGCCTGAGCCGCGAACGGCTCCGGATCGCGGCCGAACTTCGCCTTGAAGTTCGCGGCGAACGTCTTCGCCTCGGGGTAGAACGCGGCCGGTCCGGCGACCGTCGTATAGTGCATGCCGACGACCGCGTTACCGGCGATCTTCGGCAGCTCCGGTGAGTCCATCCCGTCGGGCCCGAGGAACTTCGCCTTGATGCCGCGCTCGCGGACTTGCTTGAAGAAGACGGCCGCTTGGTCGTAGATGCCGCCGAAGTAGATGAGGTCCGGGTTCTTCGCCTCGATCGGGGTGATTATGGCGTCGAAGCTGCTCTTCTCTTCCGTGCCCTCGAACCCGGCGATCGTCAGGCCGAGCTTGCGCGCGTCGTCCCGGAAGAACTCGGCCACACCCTGCCCGTACGCCGTCTTGTCATGAATGATGTACACGGACTTCGCGCCCTGCGACTTCGCGAACTGCGCCCCGACTGGCCCCTGCACGTCGTCGCGGCCGACGATGCGGTTCACGTTCTTGTAGCCGCGGTCGGTGATCTTCGGGTTCGTGTTCGCCGGCGAAACCATGACGAGGTTCGCGTCCTTGTAGACCTCCGAGGACGGGATCGCCACGCCGGAGTTGAGGTGGCCGACGACGCCGAGGATCTCGCGGTCGGCGACGATGCGCTTCGCGTTCGCGACGCCGACGTCCGGCTTCGCTTGGTCGTCGAACGGTACGACGAGAACGCGCCAGCCGGCTCGCGCCAGCGCCGCCTGGGCCTGCTCGACGCCAAGCGTCGCGCCGTCCTTGATGCCCACACCGAGGACCGACTGCCCGCCGGACAACGGGCTCTGTGTCGCGATCTTGACCGTGCCGTGGGACGCCGCCGCGCCCATCGCGTCCGTCAGACCGAGCGGTACCGTCAGAGACAACGCAACCAGGACCGCCATGACGACGTGTCCCCAGCTCTTGCTCATCATATCCGCCTCCACGCTTCGTATTCCGTCCCGCATCCTGCGAGACACGAGTTACGTCGGCGAACCGAGCCTTTGGGTGGTACTACGGGGCACGGGTACGAATTCCTTCACGGCTTCGGAGCAGCCGCCAGCGATTTGACGGGGACGATGCGAACCCCGGCCGCTTCGATCTCGGCGACCATCTCCCGGACGACCTCGGCGGTGTTGGGACGATTCGCGTGACCGATTGCGATCGCCGTTCCCCGGCGCTTTGCGGCGCGGATGAGCGCCCGCATTTGTTCCCGGATCATCGCCGGCTCGGTGTCGTTGTCGAGGAAGATCGATCGGGCCGCCGACGGCACGCCCATCGACAGCGCCGTCTTGTGGGCGAGGCTCTGCGCCGACGTCATCGAATCGATGAAATACAGACCGCGCGCCCGTACCACGCCAAGAACGGCGCGGACGACGCGCTCGTCCCGCGTACCCCGCGAGCCCATGTGGTTGTTGACCCCGCCTGCCCCAGGCACGGCGGAGAGCCCGGCCGCCACGGCAGCGGCGATCTCAGCGTCCGACATCGAAGAGAGCACGGCGCCGCCCCCCATGAGGTTGTCTCTTGATGCGTCTTCCGGCTGCATCGGCAGGTGGAGCATCACCTCGACGCCTGCGCGCGGGGCCGCTTGTGCCAGAGCCGTCGACTGCGGCAAGCCGGGCAGGATCGACACCGTCATCGGCCGGCCGATGGCCTCGATGCGCTGCAGCTCCGCGAGATTCTGCCCGGCGTCGTCGAAGATAATCGCGATGCGCGGCCGGTTGTCCGCCGGCGCATCTGGCGCCTGGGATCCATCGCCGCTGCCGAACATGACGCGCACGATCGGGTAGACCTTGCTCCCGACCTCGAGCCCGAACTCGATGAGCTGGCCGCGCCCTTCCGGGCGGCTGACGAGCAATACGCCGCCCGCTTCCTCCACCGCCTTCACGAGGGCGCCGGTCGCTTCCTTGACCTTGTCCGACGATTGCAGCGACACGCGATACGAGACCCATTTCCAGGCGCGGGCATCGAGGCGCCGCCGCTCCTCACGCTCCAGGCGGGCGGCGCCCGGCTCGGGGACGGATCTCAGAACGGCGTCCACGACACCCTGGGCCTGGGTCTCGAACGCCGCGTCCGACGATGGTGCGGCCGTCGCGGACGGCACCGCGGTCGGCGCTGGTCTTGGTGTCGCGGTCGATTGCGCCAATGGCTCTCGTAACGCACGAGGCTGTCCGAACTGGTAGCCGGCCAGCGCCGCGGCAGCGACGATGAAGACCAGGAGCAGGATGCGAGCGGCGGCCAGGAGTCGCCGAGGTCGTCGAGAGCTGCGTTTACGCGCCACGCGGGACGTCTCCTCTCCGAGCTACTTCAGCGGATCCGGGATTTCAACACCTCCACCGCTTTGCGGAGCTGTTCGGATTGGATCTCCAGCACCCGCTCGGTGACCTTCCCCTCGAGGCGATCACCGGCCGCGACGTTCGGCTCGATGCCCTTTCGGTGAATGTCGCGTCCGGCGGGTGTGAGGTACTTCGCCGTCGTGATCGTGGCCCCGCGCTCGCCCGGCAATCGGACAACGGACGTGATGACACCCTTGCCGAACGTCTTTTGTCCGACCAGCACGCCCACCTTCGTATCCTCGACCGCCCCCGCGAGGATTTCGCTGCAGGATGCGGTTCCTTCGTTGATCAAGACGACGACCGGCCGCGTGTACTTCGCGCGGCTCGTCGATTGGACGGTATCGCGGCGTCCGTTTCGGTCCACCTCGTGGATGATCGGGCCGTTTGGCACGAAGTGATCCGCGACCCGTGTGCATTGGTTGACCAGGCCGCCGGGGTTGAAGCGGAGGTCGAGCACGAGGCCACGCGCGCCGGCCGTCTCGACCTCGCCCAATGCCTTCGCGAACAATGCATATGTGTCGTTGTTGAACGTGACGATCCTGATATAGCCGAGGTTCGACTGCTTCAGCAGCGCCTTCTCGTCGTCCTTGAGGATCTCCGGGCCTTGGACCGTGGCGACGTTAATGCGGGCGCGCACGATCGAGACATCGAATGGCGGGCGTCCCGGGCGCACGACTTGCAGCCGGACCGTCGTGCCTGCCTTGCCTCGAATCCGCGCGATCGCCTCTTCCAGCGGAATCGAGTCCGTGCGCACGCCGTCGACCTGGGCGATGTAGTCGCCCGGCAGGAGGCCGGCGCGATCGGCGGGCGTGCCCTTGATCGGCGACACGACGGTTAGCCGGTTGCTGCGTTTGTCGACGAAGATCCCGATGCCGTAGAAGAATCCTTGAAAGTCCTCTTGGAACTTCTTGAAGCCCTGACTGGTGAAGAACGCGGTATAGGGGTCGTCCAACGCCTGCAACATGCCCTTCGCGGCGGCGTCGTAAAGTTTGCTCCAGTCGATGTTGCGCTCGAGGTAGTCGCGGCCGACCGCGGTCACGACGGCCTGCAAGAGCAGCCGCCCTTCCGTGTGTGGATCGGAGGCCGCCTCCACCGAGCTGCGCGCGCCCTGCCCCACCCAATAGCCGGCCGAGAACACGACCGCGATGACGGCCGTAGCGGCCACCCACTTCAATCCACGACGTCCGATGGGCATCCCTTCACCTGTCTTCGCGTTTGCGACCGGATCAAAAAACCGCTCCGGCGGGAGCCTTGAGCGGTTGCCCTACTTGGTTCATCGCCCGATCGGATTGACCGGCCTACCGTTCACCCGAACTTCGAAGTGCAGGTGCGGTCCCGTGCTGTACCCGGTGGTCCCGATCCGCCCGACCACCGCGCCGCGCGGTACGTTGGTACCCGTACCGAGCAGGATCGCCG
>Ga0194132_10008381_pt1 | contig 14811 bp, 15 predicted proteins | sample TA2KigOf80mmetaG_FD_148612 | JGI IMG/M metagenome (GOLD analysis project Ga0194132, IMG submission 148612) | Freshwater microbial communities from Lake Tanganyika, Tanzania - TA2015054 Kigoma Offshore 80m | ecosystem: Environmental > Aquatic > Freshwater > Lake | place: Tanzania: Lake... | reverse complement strand
TCCACTACACCCGAAGTGATTCGAGACGCACTGGCGACGGTTTCTACCACACAAGTCCGGCAGTGGTGCCAGCAGCACCTGGGGCCGTCGCTCCAGGCCCAACGCCAACAGGCCTTCCGCCAGCTCACGCTAGCGGAAGAAAAGCAGGTCCACTTTCAACAGGCAGCGTGAGGCGTCTTTGCACCAGGCCAGGTTGGCTGTACAAAGAGAGCGCAAGCGGAGATCGCTGAAAGCTTGCGCATGAACCCACAGTTGACACTGCAAGCCATACGCGAGCGTGTCCCACATCAGAATTCTAGGCAGGCTGAGTATTTATTGGCGGCGTTACAGAAGGTGGGGATGCACTAAGGCTTGAGACTAGGGGCTAGGGACTTGGGGCTTGTGGGAGGAAAACCCAGCCCCTAACCTCTAGCCCCCAACCCCTATTCTGCCCCGTTATCAATCCGTTACACTTCCTTTCGCAAACCATCACACCTTCGTTTGTCTTTCTTTAGACATTTTTCTCATCACATCAGTAACGTGTCCTCCAATCCAGACTGCAATTGGAAGGAGGATGTTCGTTATGTTGCCACGAAGTTGGATGGAAGCGTATATCAAGTTTCTGCTGAAGTATCGTTGGCCGGTGTTGATCTCACTGACAGTCGTGACCCTTGTGCTCGGCTACCAGGCCGCGAAGATGCGGGTTAGCACCAACTTCTTTGACCTCTATCCACCAGGTCCCCCCTATATCCAACTCTATCAGCAATACCGCCGGATGTTTGGGACCGCCAACGTGTTGCTCATGGCTATTAAGGCCAAGGAAGGCGACATCTTTAACATCGAGACCATCAACAAGATCAATTGGGCGACGCTACAAGCACTAGAGACTGCGGGCGTCAATCCGTATCAGTTGCTATCGCTGACCTCTCCGAAGATGCGTAACATTCGCATTACTGGCGCGCTCATTACTGCCTATCCCATTATGTATCCTGGCCCACCGCAGACTCCGCAAGACATCGCTGCCATCAAGAAGGCCGTGTACACCAACGAAGGCGTGCACGGCTTCTACGTTTCGCATGATAATACGACCGCACTCATTACCGCAGGCTTCTGGGAAGAGGGAGTGGACTTTCGCAACCTCTACGATCGCATGCTGCGTATTCGCGCTGAGGTCGAGAAGGATGGGAAGCATGCCGTCTACCTTGCCGGGTTTCCGATGCTGTACTCCTGGATTTTCAGCTACAAGAACTACATTTTTGCCGTGATCGGTGTGACCATCGCTGTCATCCTGCTCATGCTGTGGTTCTACTTTCGGACGGCAACTGGTGTATGGGTGCCTTTTCTCTCGGGGACCCTCAGTGCCTTGTGGGCGCTTGGGTTTGCGGGATACTTCGGGTTCAACCTCGACCCATTGGTATTGGTAGTGCTGGTCCTCATTACCGCACGGGCGCTGTCGCATTCGGTGCAGTCGATGGAACGCTATCATGAAGAATACCACCGTCTGCAGAACAAGCAGGACGCGATTCTGTCATCCTATCTTGGGCTTTTTAGCCCAGCGCTGGTATCGATCGCTTCGGATGGTCTAGCGATCCTCACGCTGTCCTTAGCCCACATTCCACTCATTCAAAAGCTCGCTTATGTATCGAGTTTTTGGGTGTTCACTATCTCTATTAGTGTTGTGACCCTGCATCCCATTATCCTTTACTTCATTCCACCGCCCCCTCACGACCCCAAAGCAGGGCTGCGGTTTTCCGACAAACTGTACAACCAGATTAACCGCGCGATGGTCAGGATCAGCAGCGGGCAGTATCGCTATATGGTCATTGGTGGGTTCAGTGTCGCCATGCTTATTAGTATGGTCTACGCGCAGCGGTTGAAAATCGGCGATGTCTCGATCAATAAGGCCCTGCTGTATCCTGATCACGACTATAACGTCTCTTATGACCTGATCAACGAGAAATTCGTCGGCGCTTCGCAGTTGGTGATCTTAGCCGAAGGCCACCAAGAAGGAGTGATCAAAGATCCGCAAGTCCTGCAGACGTTGGAAAAGTTCCAACGCTATATGCAAGAACAGTCGCTCGTCGGTGGGAGCATCAGCATTACCACCTGGGCACGGCGGCTCTACCAAACGTTCCAAGAGGGCATTCCCAAATGGGCGATCATTCCTGACAACCCCCGTGACGTTGGCAATATCTTCTATCAGTTTCTCAATACGGTCGGGTCAGACGACTTGGACCGCTTTGTCGATAAAAACTCACAGAATGCCACGATCACCATTTTCTATAAAGACTACAATCATGAGACGGTAACTGGTTCGATCGCCAGAGCCCGCCAGTTCATTGAGGAGAATCCAGTCGAAAACATTACCTTTCGGCTCGCTGGTGGACTGCTCGGTATTCTGGCGGCAGTGAATGAAGAAGTGGAATGGTCATACAAATGGAACCTGATTCTGGTGATGGTCACGGTGTTCGTCTTGAGTGTACTGACCTATGCTTCTGTAGTTGGCGCGCTGATTGTGATGATCCAGTCGATTGTCGCGCAGCCATTGTCCGAAGCCATTATGTATTGGATGGGCATCGACGCCAACATCAACTCTCTACCAGTTGCTGCGGTCGGGATCGGAATTGGCATCGACTACGGGTACTATGTTCTCTCACGCATTGTCGAAGAATATCAGCGTCATAGAGACCACGACCAGGCTATTGAAGAAGCCCTGATGACTACTGGGCGCGCTATTTTGTTTACTGGTTCAACACTGACAGTGAGCGTTATTTTCTGGATCTTCTTTCCGATGAAGTTTCAATCGGAGATGGCGATCTTGTTGACGCTCTTATTGTTCTTTCATGTGGTGGGAGCACTCGCGTTCATTCCTGGCACCGTGTCGCTCTTGAAGCCACGCTTTCCACTGCCGAACCGGATTATGCTGTGGGTGTTGTTCGTGACTTTTGTTCCAGCGCTTGCTCTCTATTATTTTGATTACGCCAATCTGCTCAGCCTTGGACTGCTGGCACTTCTGGTCGCGACTGGAGAGCATTTCTGGGCGCAACGACACAGCGTGGGTCTGGAGTTGTGAGCATAACTAGGGGTTGGGGAATGGGGGTTGGGGGTTGGTACTCCACCTCCAGTCCCCAGTTCCTGAGCACTCTGTTCCAAATTCTCTCTTCCCTTTTTTCACCAACCCTTACTCCCTAATCTCCACCCCCATTTTTCAATCCCCAACCCCCAGTCCCTAACCCCCGCCCGCCCCTTAGTTGACAGCTCACACCTGCTCACGCAGGATTCAGAAAAGCTGTGAGCTATTAGCTTTCAGCTATCAGCCAGACGGATACGGAAGGCGTTGCCTAACTTCTGTCGCAAAGCCAAGTTTCCAGGATGCCCAGTTCCTGGTTTTGCTGAAAGCTGACGGCTGATTGCTGAACGTTTCCAAAAAGAGTGGAGTGTGCATGTCAACAATTGATCTTTTCAATCCGACGCCTGAGCATACGCTGCTTCGTCAAACCGTGCGCGATTTCACGCGTACAGAGGTCGAGCCACAAGCCTTAGAATACGACAAGCAGGAACGCTTCAACTTGCCGTTGTTTCGGAAACTCGGAGAACTGGGTTTGCTGGGCATCACGGTTTCGGTTGAGGATGGTGGAGCTGGAATGGACGCCACAGCCGCAGCCATTGTCCATGAGGAACTCTCAGCCGCAGATCCGGGGTTTTGTCTCGCCTATCTGGCGCACTCGATGTTGTTCGTCAACAATTTTTGCCATAGCGCCAATGCTGATCAGAAACACCGCTATCTTGGCAAGGTGATCTCTGGTGAATGGGTCGGCGGCATGTGCATGACCGAGCCGTCTGCAGGGACAGATGTCCTTGGCATGAAAAGTCAGGCCGTGCGGCGTGGCGACTCGTATTATTTGAATGGTCGCAAGATGTTTATCACCAACGGTGCGTTGGATGATAAAACCCTAGGGAATATCTTTCTCGTCTATGCGCGTACTGACAAAGGTATCAGCTCGTTTGTGGTTGAACGTGGCTTTCCGGGATTCTCCCTTGGGCAGCGGTTGCATGGCAAAGCTGGCATGCGTGCCTCGATGACTGCAGAATTAGTCTTTGAAGATTGCGTGGTGCCGGTCGTCAATCGTTTAGGAGAAGAGGGAGAAAGTACGCTTCATATGATGCGCAACCTGGAGATTGAGCGCGTAACCATTGCGGCTATGTCTACGGGGATTGCCGCTCGTTGTGTTGAGGTGATGACCAAATACGCGAGTGAACGCACGGCCTATGGCCAACCGATCAATGCTTTTGGTCAGATTCAACGCTATATTGCCGACTCGTATGCCCAGTATATGGCTGCCCGCACCTATCTGTACCATACCACGGCGAGAATGAACCTCGACAAACCAGGGCAACGCGTCGATTCCGACGGGGTCAAACTCGTGGCAACGACAATGGCAAAGAATGTGGCTGACAATGCGATGCAAGTCTTGGGCGGATACGGCTATTTCAATGAGTATGTTGTCGAAAGACTCTGGCGCGACTCCAAACTCTTAGAGATTGGCGGCGGCACGCTGGAAGCGCATCATAAGAACATTACCAAAGATCTGACACGACGAATGGATTTGATTCGTTAGGAGTTGTCCATGAATAGAGGTAATTGGAATCGTTTCATGATTGTCTTGATGGCGGCGCTCATCGTTTTTGGTCTTCAGCAGATTCTTGTCTCACCTGAACCCATGAATGAATCGCGTTATATGCTCAGTATTGGCATCGCGATCCTGGTGATCTTCCTGAAAATTGGGGAAATTCGCAAGACTGAAGGTAATGGGCAGAAACAGGCCGAAGGCTAAAGGCTACAGAGGAAAAATAGCAGAAGGATGACACGAGAACGTATGGAGTGCCAACTCTCCTCTTTTGCTTGTTCCCTGAGAGCGCGTGCTGTAAAGCATTGGGAATTGCGGACTCACTCATACTACAGGCGAATGTCTGGCTTCACCCTGTTGGAACTAGTTCTTGTGCTCCTCATCGTTGCAGTTGCAACCACGTTAGTCGCGCCGGCCATCGGGAGCCGCTTCACTTCTGCTGATCCTCGCCTGGTGATCGTGCAATTGCGGGCGGCAATGGAATTCTCTCGGGTGCGAGCAATTGAAGAGGGCAAAGAAGGCGTTCTCGTTGTTGCTCCAGAAGATGGACGTTATTGGCATGAAGGAGGTGGTGAGGGGGGGGGTATTCCGCCGGAGAGTGGTGTGCTGGTCGCACGTGGACGTTTTACGCGAGAAACTGGAGAGGTGGAGTTTCACTTCTATCCCGATGGGACAAACTCTGGCGGTGAAGTCCTCATCGAAAAACCCCGTAACGAAGGCGGAAAGATTTATCGCCTCACACTGAATCCATTGCTAGGGACAGCAACAATTCGCCGTGACAATTAGGGGCTAGGTGACAGGTGACAGGTGACAGGGAACAGACAAACGAGTCTAACGTTCAAAATGCAAAATGCAAAATGCAAAAGTGGAACTTTGAACGTTGGACTTTGGACTTGAGGCCTTGGACTTCAGTAACGCTCCGAACTCCGAATGGGTTTACGCTCTTAGAAGTGATGGTGGCCCTGGCTGTCTTGGCGATGGGAATCGCGGCAGTGCTCGAATTATTTGGTGGTGGGTTACGGCTGACGGCAAAATCCTCTAAGCGGACACAAGCTGTGGTCTACGCACAGAGTGTGATGGACCGCTTGCTTGCGCAGTCAACGCTCGATGATGGCAACGATGGTGGCGAGTTTCCCGGCGGATTTTCTTGGCGAGCTCGAGTGTCAGAAATCCGTCCGGATGATGATGCCTCGGCGTTACAACAGAAAAGTCAAAATCAGACGGAATTCTTTCGCCTCAAACAAATTAATGTTGAGGTCTCTTGGAGTGAAGGGGTGGGAGCGCAGTCCTATGCCCTGAGCTCGCTACGAACGGTGACCGACCAATCACAACCGCAAGCGCAAACACCATGAAGCGCCTCTCTCAGCAGGGTTTTACCTTTCTGGAGCTGATCATCAGCCTCACGATTGTGGCGCTGATTGTATTAGCTGTGAACGCTGCGCTTACCATCGGTCTCCAAGCTGCGGACAAAGGTCAAGGGCGCGGTTCCGAGAATCAGCGAGCACGAGCGGCCCTATCCTTGATCAATCGACAATTGAAGTCTGCCTATCCTTTGGCGTTGCAAACGGAAAAAGGGATTGCTGTGTACTTTGCCGGTAGACGTGACGAATTGAATTTTGTCGCTACGACAGCGCGGCCGGAAGTTGGTGGGCTTGAAAAAGTCACATATTTCATCCGACAGCAACGCGGACAGCGTAGCCTCTGGCTACGAACTTCTGCACCGACACTTCCGGCGGATATACTCAATGACCGTGAGGGTGGGTTGTGGCAGGAAACTGAAATCTTGCCAGACATCGACGGAATCACCTGGGAATATCTCCGGCAGCTACCAACCCAGAACCGCCAAGAGTGGGTTGATCGGTGGGACGGAAAAGAAGAACGCCAGTTGCCGTTGGCTGTGCGACTCTCCTGGCGGGCGCGACTCGGAGAGCTTCCCTTTGAGTGGCATGTCGAAGTACCGTTGACTGTACGATTCCCGCAAACAGAAATGCTCGCACCCGCGCAGGCGGGAGGACGTAGTGGGCGCCGTGGCCGTCGCGGGGCCCCCGGTGGTGATGGCCGATGAAAAATGAACGTGGGATTGTGCTCATTATCGTCATGTGGGCCATGCTGGTCCTCATGGTGCTGGCGGCTGAACTGTCGGTGAGTTCGCGAATTGAAGGGCGGACAACCAATGTCTACCAACAAGACACGGCAACCTATTACTTGGCGACGGCAGGAATACACCGTGTGATGTATCGCGTGCTTCGCGCCCAACAGCAGGGACGTAACTTTCTCAATATGGGGATCGGCGGACAGTTCGGACAAGCACGGGGAGGTGGTCTTGGACAAGCCCAAGGTGGCCAGAACACGCAGGGTGGAGAGGAGGAAGATGTCTGGCTTCGCGCTGATGGACGTTGGAAGAAAGAGGAATTCGGTGCTGGAGGCTATTGGGTGCGAGTAATCGATGAAGCCGGGAAGATTAACCTCAATCAAGTCGACGAGGCGACGCTACGGCAGACGTTTGTCAACCTTGGCTTCGATCAGGAAACCGGAGAATTACTCACTGACACCATTCAAGATTGGCGTGATACCGATCCATTAGTGCGACTCCACGGTGCGGAAAGTGATTACTATCAAAGCTTACCTATTCCCTATCCAGCCAAAGACGGACCATTTGATTCACTTGATGAGTTGCTGTTGATCCGTGGTGTGACGCCTGCCTTGTTCTACGGCAGAGAAGGCACAGCGTTACAGAAGATCTTTACTGTATACAATGGTGGCGGTGGTTCAGTGAACTTACTGACGGCGAATGCGCTGGTCCTTCGTGCCGTTCTTGGTGTTGATGCTGACGCAGCTCGGAACCTGGTACAACGCCGTGCCGAGTCGACGGGTGCGAATATTGGTGGCCTCTTTCCCGGCGGTGGTGTCGGGCGCAATATGAATTTTGGTATCCCACAGGTTGTGATGATCGAAAGTGTCGGCTATCTGAAGGATACAACCCTGACCCGCCGCGTCAGCGCGGTTGTGCAACGGATCGGAGTCAACGGATTCCGCTTCTTACGGTGGCAAGATCGCGTTGAGAATGGGGACCCGGTGCCGACTGACGGACAATAAGAACAGGGTTGGGAGTCAGGGATTAGGGATTGGAGGGAAAGAGTTTCTCCTTTCCCGTGCAAAGCCCAAGATCTAAAAACGTTTAGCGTTTCAAGTTTACGGCTGAGAACTTACGGATTACGCTCCACGGCACCCGCACCACATTCGTTGCTTTTCCTTCAACTGACAGCTTTCGCCCGAAGGTTTGGCAACGAAAAATACTGCCGTTGGAACCACAAGGCGACGTTTACCAACCCGACGAGTACCGGCACTTCTACCAGCGGTCCAATTACTGCGGCAAATGCTGCTCCAGAGTTGATCCCGAAAACGGCGACCGCCACCGCGATGGCTAACTCGAAATTATTGCTCGCTGCCGTAAATGACAACGTCGCAGTTTGTGAGTAATCGGCCCCGACTTTCCGTCCCATATAAAAACTGACCAGAAACATGATCACAAAGTAACAGAAAAGCGGGATGGCGATACGAACAACGTCGAGCGGAAGCTGGACGATCAAGTTGCCTTGCAGGCTAAACATAATGATGATGGTGAACAACAGAGCGATCAACGTGAGCGGGCTGATGAGCGGAATAAACTGCGAGTGATACCATTCTTTCCCTTTCAGATTGACGAGGACAAAACGTGTCAGCATTCCTGCGAGAAAGGGAATCCCGAGATAGATGAAAACGCTGTGGGCGATTTGCGCGATGCTGATGTTGACCGTGTTGCCTTGGAGCCCGAACCACGGCGGCAGAATTGTGATAAAGAGCCACGCATAGACGCTGAAGAACAAGACTTGGAATACACTGTTAAAGGCGACGAGCCCGGCACAGTATTCAGTATCTCCGCGAGCTAATTCGTTCCATACGATGACCATGGCGATACAGCGGGCAAGGCCTACCAGGATGAGCCCGACCATATACTCTGGGTACCCTCGCAGGAAGAGTAGTGCGAGAACGAACATCAGAATCGGCCCGATGATCCAGTTCTGAATGAGTGATAACTGCAAAACGCGCCAGTTGCGGAAGACACTACCGAGGTTTTCATAACGCACCTTGGCCAGCGGAGGGTACATCATCAGGATCAGCCCTAGGGCGATGGGGATATTTGTCGTTCCACTTTGGAACTGATTGATAAACGCTTCGATACCGGGAACGAGATATCCAAGCAAGACGCCGATTCCCATTGCCAAAAAGATCCACAGCGTGAGAAACCGATCGAGAAAAGAGAGTTGGTTCATGTCTACGGCCTTTCCATCAGATTGTGGATAGCGACACCCCAGCGGGGCGTCGCGACAGGATTAACAACATGTACGCTTCGTTTGAATCTGTACGAGAGGGGCATCGACTGGAGCTTTCGCGGTTGGCGCACAGCAGTTGGCGGCGGCTTCTTGTTGACTCGCTTGTTCATGCGGGGCCGACATACAACATGCGTTGTCTGGAGTCGAGTGTATCTCCGCATCTCCCAACAACGTATACATCTCCCATTGCATGCCGTCTGCATCATGAAGCCAGAACTTGTCCGCTTTTGCATAGCAACATGTCGTTCCCACCTGTTCACGGGTGGCGAGGCCATGCCCTTTGGTTCGTTGTAGCTCAGTGACGACAGTTTCACTGTCAGCGAAACGGATGCCAAGGTGGCTGACTGTTCCTGGTTCCCCTGGCCCAGGATTCAACGACAGAATCACTGGCGGGTCACTGAGTTCAAACTTGGCATAATCAGGTTTCACTTTTGCTGGCTCTCTGCCTAGGATCTTTTTATACTGTTCAATCGCCGTTGGAAGATCTTTCACTGTGAGTGCAACATGAAATGTATTCTGTGCCATTGTCATTCTCCTTCATTAAAATCAAGAAAAATTGATGAATGGAAACTAGGAAATTCCTCGTCATCGCTGTGATGGTGGCATAGTCAGTCTCCCTATATGTATCAAGAAAAATTGATGAATAAGGGCAAAAAAAGAGGCTTTAGTTACAACATGCGGGTGCTTTCTTCCTGAGTTCCCGGCAACAGTCAGTGAGCGAACAGAGGAAGTGTTCCAAGTCTTCGACGACCTCAGGATTTAAGGCGTAATACACCCAGCGTCCTTCGCGACGGTCCTTTAAGATACCGGCGTCTTTCAGCGTTTTCAGATGAAACGAGAGGCGCGACTGAGCAGAGTCAAGCAGGTCGGTTAAATCACACACGCACTTTTCTCCATCGCTCAGTCGATCAACGATTCGTAACCGGGTCTCGTCAGACAGGGCGTGAAACCACCGCGCCACTCGTGGGACGAAATCTTCTCGTAACGGAAAAGTAGCTTTTTTTGCAGCCGAAGTCATGGGAAGAATATATCAATTTTTTTTGATATGTCAAGAAGTGAAAAAAATCTATTCCTCTTCATCTTCGAGTTCTTGTTCCATCGCGGTCGCTTGCTCTTCGAGTTGCACTTGGAGCGAACTTAACGCTTCAAAGATTGAATCGACCGCTTCGCGGAAGTCATCTTCCATCGTCACGGTCCCGTTGGCTACCCGTTCTTCGCAGTCGCGACTGATCTCCGCCATCGCAAACTTTGCGGCTTTGACGAGACCGACCCACTGTCCCACGACCGCCAATGCATCATCCATAATTCATGCTCCTTCCTGTTCGCTGTTTCACCTGCTAGACTTTGCACCCTATCACGTGAGACGAAGGAGGCCAGTATGCGACAAGTTGCTGTTGTTGGTGCGGGCATGACCCGCTTTGGTAAACATCAAGATCGCAGCATGAAGGATCTCGCACGCGAAGCGGTAGAAAATGCACTGCGAGCGGCAGGGATAGAGAAAGAAACGATTGAAGCTGCGGCTGTTGGGAACGCCGTCGCTGGCCTTATCACCGGACAAGAATGTATCCGCGGCCAGGTAGTATTACGCGAAATGGGTATCGGTGGGATTCCGGTTATCAACACTGAGAATGCCTGTGCTAGCTCCTCAACGGCCTTCCATTTGGCGTGGCTGTATGTGGCCTCGGGAATGTATGACACCGTACTCGCAGTGGGCATGGAAAAACTCTTTCATCCTGACAAGAAGAAAACCTTCGAGGCCATTGGCAGTGCGATTGACCTTGAAATCGCCGATGAATTTGCCCGGCAAATGAGCGGAGAGCAGGCTGCTGGCGCTGGTGAGTCGCGCAGTGTGTTTATGGACTATTACGCCAATCTCGCACGAGCCCACATGGCACGCTATGGCACGACCCGCGAGCAATTTGCCCGTATCGCCGCAAAGAATCACACCAACGGGAGCCTCAATCCTCATGCGCAGTTTCAGACTCCTCGTACAATGGAAGATATTCTTGCCGCGCCACTGATTGCAGAGCCACTCACACGCATGATGTGTTCGCCGATTGGTGACGGGGCTGCTGCCGTCGTGATCACGACGGCTGAGAAAGCGCGTCAACTGACGTCCAAGCCGGTCTACGTACGCGCCTCGATTGTGGCCTCAAGCCAGCAACACGCAGAGGGTGCTCCTGGAATTGTGACCAACGCTGCGCAGAAAGCCTACAAGATGGCAGGCATCAGTCCGCAGGAAGTACAAGTTGTTGAAGTGCACGATGCGACCGCACCAGCCGAACTGATCGTGTATGAAGAGTTGGGTCTGTGTAGCCCTGGGGAAGGTGGCAAAATGATTGATGATGGAGTCACCACGCTTGGCGGTCGAGTGCCGGTCAATCCCAGTGGTGGTCTTCTTGCCAAAGGCCATCCAGTTGGCGCGACTGGTGTAGCGCAGATTTCCGAGATCTTTTGGCAGTTGCGTGGCGAAGCTGGCAAACGTCAGGTGGCAGGAGCCAAAGTTGGACTGACGGAAAATGGCGGTGGCGTGCTAGGAAACGAGAACGCTGTCGCGTCTGTGCACATCTTTACCCTGTAGAAGGAACCGGGGCACGGCATGCCGTGCCCCGGAGATTATTCGGTCCAAGAGCTTTCCACTTCGAGTTCGGGCTCTGCCTCTTCGTCATCGAAGCGGGACGCTGGTTCTTCCGCCGTACGCTTTCCTACTGGTTTCTTCTTTATTGGCTGCCAAGCTCGATCTTTCCAATGACCACTTGGGAGTGGCTCATATAAGCGTGCATGGTAGGCAAGTAACGTCTCTTTTGAATCTGCCCGGCCAAACATCATTCCGTTCACCCATAATTCCCAGCCTGGACGTTTTTGCCCATCAGGGCCAACGAGTGAACAGGAGCGAAATTCGAGAGAAGAGGATGATGTCGACGTCTCTTTGACGTAGGAGGCCTGGCGTTGGCTGTTTTGTGGTACCGGCTTCGTGCTGGTGTGGTCCTGGGATGTTTTAGGGTGGGCGCTAGAAGCCGTTTTGGCGCGCGCGGCTCTCTCCCGTGTTGTGGTCGGAACTGACTTTTCTCCGCCCGATTTGGGGCGTTGCATCCCTTTATGTTTCTGCTGCATAGGCATAGTCTCACTTCTCGTCAAGTTACTGAATGAACTTTCCGATGTGTGTTCAGCCAGGGTTCTGTGCACATCATATGGATGCAGAACAGCTTGAACCTCCTATCGGGGGGAGCCCTGGGATTAGGTGAAAACTCGGGTGTATGCTAACATTCCCCAGACTTTCCCGTCTTTATGGTATCGACGCTACGAGAAAGACCTTTAACCTCGTGAGGGGAAAACGTTAATCCTGGCTGACTTTCGATAAGAAATCCGGCACAATAGTTTTGTTCGGTCAAATATCTTTATATGAGGTCAGCTCTCTCTGACCTCTTTTTCCCAATTCGTAAGGAGGATCCCATTGCAGAACGGCACGCCACGGCGCGATGATATTCGTAATGTTGCCATCATCGCCCATGTTGACCACGGAAAAACGACCCTGATTGATGCGCTCCTACGGCAGAGTGGAACTTTCCGGGTGAAGGAACAAGTTATTGAACGCGTGATGGATTCATTTGAGCTGGAGCGCGAACGCGGGATTACGATTCTCGCGAAGAACGCTGCTCTCACGTATAGCGGAGTGAAAATCAACTTCGTCGATACACCAGGACATGCCGATTTCGGCGGTGAAGTCGAACGCGCCTTGGCGATGGTCGATGGAGTCATGTTGCTGGTCGATGCCTCAGAAGGCCCACTGCCGCAGACGCGCTTTGTCTTGAAAAAAGCCCTTGAAGCTGGCTTGCCACCGATTGTCTGTATCAACAAGATTGATCGCCCTGATGCTCGTATTAATGAAGTCCTTAACGAGGTCTATGATTTGTTCATTGATCTCGATGCCACTGAGGAACAACTGGAATTTCCCGTTGTCTATACCAATGCCCGAGCCGGAGTTGCCAAACGCAACCTCGCTGAAGAGTCGGACGACCTCCGGCCGTTGTTTGATCTGATTGTCTCGACCTTGCCTGGACCAGTGAGCAATCCAACGGCGACTGCGCAGTTTCAGGCCAACAATCTTGATTACAATGACTATGTGGGCCGCCTAGCCATCGGACGCGTCGTTAATGGGGTACTGAAAACTGCGGGATTGTACACGCTTTGTCGTCTGGACGGCTCTCAGGTGCCATGTAAGATCGTGCAACTCTATACCTGGCAAGGACTCAAGCGCGTAGAAATCGCTGAGGCCAAAGCGGGTGAAGTCGTCGCCATTGCTGGCATCGAAGAAATTCAAATCGGCGAAACCGTTTCGGATCGTGAGTCCCCCAAGCCGCTTCCGGCTATTCGTGTTGACGAGCCGACCATTTCGATGATTTTCGGCGTGAATACCTCTCCCTGGTCTGGGCGAGAGGGGCAGTTTGTCACGTCACGAAAAATTCGCGAGCGTCTCGAAGCCGAAGTGCGCAAAAATGTCAGCCTGCGAGTGGAAGATATGGACCTGCCTGACTCTTTTCGCGTGCTTGGGCGTGGTGAGTTGCAGCTGGCAATCCTGATCGAGACCATGCGTCGTGAAGGCTACGAACTGCAAGTATCAAAACCGACGGTGGTTACCAAACAGATTGATGGGATCGAGCAAGAGCCCATGGAGTTGCTTTTTGTCGATGTGCCAGAAGAATATATTGGTGTGGTCACGCAACTGCTAGCGGTCCGCCGTGGGGTGATGACAAAGATGGAGCATGAAGGTTCCGGCGGACGCGTGCGCCTTGAATTCTCCGTGCCGTCCCGCGGGTTGATCGGCTTTCGTTCACATTTTCTCACCGATACACGGGGAACTGGTATCATCAATGCCCTGTTCAATGGATATGCCCCCTGGCAAGGGAATATCCAGAGCCGCGTGAATGGCGCTCTGGTTTCTGATCGTGAAGGACCAGCGGTGCCGTATGCCCTTTTTCATTTGCAAGAACGAGGGATACTCTTCGTTCCGCCTGGAACACCGGTCTATGAGGGGATGATTATTGGCGAGTATTCGCGTGATACCGACCTCGATGTAAACGCATGTCGCGAGAAGAAGCTGACCAATATGCGAGCCGCGGGGCGCGATGAGAATATCCAACTTTCGCCACCACGTGAAATGGGACTCGAAGCTGGCTTGGAGTGGATTGCGGATGATGAACTCGTCGAAATCACTCCCCAATCGATTCGCTTGCGTAAGAAGATTCTACAACAGCAGTTTCGTCCAAAACGGAGAGACAATCGCCAATAAGCAGCAGGCTTAAGACCTCACGCAAAGAGTCGATATGTGTCATTGCCCTAAAATATTCGGGGGGATACCTCTTTTTCTTACCGAAGGTTCATGTCCTAGTGTCTGTACTGTTCTATCTAGCGAGGTGATATGTCGCTCTCACTTCTCCACATCTTCTCTTCTTTCCACGCTTCTTCAACGACATGGCTCACATCACCACGAGATCGTCGCGCAAGATTACTCGTGGCCATAGCCGTGAGTAGTCTTCTTTCTTGTCTGATCCCGACCAATGCCATAGCACGAACGCTGCAAGTCGGTAGTGGAAAAACCTACGCTCTACCAAGTCAAGCTGCAGCGGCAGCTTCTGATGGCGACACCATCGAGATTGATGCTGGTGTGTATTCACGTGACGCCGCGACATGGAAGGCGCATAACCCATCCCTGTAAAGGTCGGTTGACTACCGTCGCATCGCCAGAATCCGCGCAGTCGATACGTGCGTTTGTTTTTTGCCACTCAGTTTGTGAGGTACTGGCTTCTTCGGCCCGCGTTTGGACTTGGTGT
>Ga0194132_10008380_pt1 | contig 14812 bp, 13 predicted proteins | sample TA2KigOf80mmetaG_FD_148612 | JGI IMG/M metagenome (GOLD analysis project Ga0194132, IMG submission 148612) | Freshwater microbial communities from Lake Tanganyika, Tanzania - TA2015054 Kigoma Offshore 80m | ecosystem: Environmental > Aquatic > Freshwater > Lake | place: Tanzania: Lake... | reverse complement strand
CAACAGTTTGGAGGGCGTCGAAGACCGCCTGGTTCAAGCGGTTCTTTACTTAGAAAACCATCGCCAACTCGTCGCTTCGATTACCGGCTTCGACTGGGTTGTTAATATCTCTTTGAGTGCAACTTAGTATCAGGATTAAGCAACGAAGCGGCGGATGGCGAATGTGGGAGCGGACCTCTGGGTCGCGACCTTTGCTGGACGGGGATTCTGGTCACCGTCCGGAGGCCGGCTCCCACATTCAAATGTCCAATCTCCAGGCACAGGCCGGAAGCCCGTGCCACGTGGCATGGGCATCTGGCTCATACCGCACTAGAAATGTACAAACTCCAGGGCATGGCCTGCGGCGATGCTTGCGCCTACGCCAACCTCTGTATTGTCGTCACAACGCTGTTTTGCTGTTTCGCTGCGAGTGAGGGCGGGGCTTGACTGGAGAGCTCATGAGCAAGGCCGGCGGTCCGCCTGCGAGGGTCAGACCTGAAACGGATTCTCAGTGATAGGTTTCGCAAAGCGCGGCGTAGTTGGCGGCTGGCGTGTCGGGAGGAACTTCGCAGCCGGGAGCCAGAATGAACGGTGTTCCCGCTTCGCGAATGCATCGTCTGCATTCCTCTCGGACTTTTTCTGGCGTAGATTGCAGCAGGATGGCCACTGGATCGAAGTTGCCACAGAGGCAGACCTGAGGACCGAAGACCTTTCTAGCTTCAGTGAGGCTTACCATCCAGTCGATGTCAACGATGTCGGCACCCGCCATGGCAACGTCGTGCATGATATGCGAGATGTTTCCGCAGATGTGCAGCTTCGCCGGTACTCCCATCTGCTGGATCGCTCGAATCAAGGCTCGCTCGAAGGGCAGAATGGTGTCGACATAGGGCCGTCTCCCCACCAGAGACGCTGCCGACTCGCCGACGAAAATCAGGTCGGCGCCAGCCTCAACCTGCGCTTTGGCGAACGCGATTTCGTTTGGTAGTATGAAGTCCATCAACTCGCGCATCAAGTCCGGTTCCAGCACCAGGTCTTCCATCGCCTGCTGCATACCTCGGAAGGTCAACGCTTGAGCGAAACAACCCTCCACGGCGCCAAATACAGCGACATCTGGCCGCAATTTCTTGAACATCTGGATCGCCCGGAGTCGCGCGCTCATCAGTGGGCCGTCCCATGGCGCGGGCCAACGGAGTCGACCGATGTCGGCGCGCTCGTTCACCAGCACACCGACTGGGTGCGGAACCGTGTCTTCGGGCCAGACCAGAGGCAGTCCACAGTCACTGGCCTCCCGGTAGGCGAAGCCCAGTGCTGTGAAACAGTCGATCGGCCAGCGCTCGTACGTCTGGAGTTGGGATTCAACCAGTACCTGCGGATCGCGGTTGTAGTCGCGGAATTTAAGACCCAGCTGCCGGGTGCAAAACTGTTTGACGAGGGAAGTGTTCGCCACCCGGTCGACAGGTTCGCCGCACATCGCTGCCATCACCCGTTCGCGCGAAGTCAGCGATCTCATAGGCGACACCTCATTCGCAGGGATCGACTGCCGGCGATCCGGAATCCTTAGAGCGTTCCTTGCCTGTAGAAACGGCCGCTAGGCCGTGGCGCTGGCCACCAAACTCCTCGTCAGGCCCACGGCAGCCACCGCCGTCTCGCCGTAGCCGTCGGCGCCAATCTGCTTGGCGAATTCTTCTGTTACAGGAGCACCCCCCACCAACACCTTCACCCGGTCGCGAATACCAGCTTTGACGAGCGCTTCGATGACATTCTTCATCTCCGGCATAGTCGTCGTCAGCAAAGCCGACAAGGCAACCGCGTTAGCCTTGTTCTCTTCGATCGTCTTGACAAACTTCTCAGGTGGCACATCGGTCCCCAAATCGAGGATCTCGTAACCACTCCCTTGGAGCATCGCAGCGACCAGGTTTTTCCCGATATCATGGAGATCACCTTTGACGGTTCCGATGACCACCTTGCCTTTGGATTCGGTTTGCGCCTTCGTGAGCCGGGACTGCACAACCTCAAGTGCAGCTCGCATGGCCCGGGCCGCAATCAGCATTTCGGGAACAAAGTACTCATGGCATTCGAACAGCCGGCCGACCTCATCCATTGCTGGAATCATCTGTTCGTCAACCAGCCCCTGCGGATCGGCCCCCTTGGATAAGGCCTCCTAGGCCGAGCTGCGGGCTAATTTGGCATCCCCGTCGAGTATGGCTTGATACAACGGACGATCTGCTCCCATAGACTTCCTCCTCCCACTGTTTTATCTCTCTCCGCTTTCGGCGCCAACCCACATTCAGGCGAACGCGAGTGGGTAGTTCCCGTACTTGCGAACGGCGGCAGCCATGGCCCGGACATTTTCGGGCAACAAGTAGCCTGCAAGGCTGTTTCCACTGGTGACGACGTACCCGCCGCCCGGACCGACGTCCCGGATCAGTTCGCGGACTTCGCGATCGACCTCCTCAGGCGTTGCCATGCCAAGAAGGTTCAAGTCCACGTTGCCCAACAAAGAGAGGCGTTTTCCGTAGCGCTGCTTCATCGCCCGGATGTCGATCGCGCCTTTCTCGTTGGGATGGAGCCCGATCACGCCCAAGTCAACCAAGTCGTCCACAAACGGCGCAATGTTGCCATCGCTGTGGACAATCCAAGGCAAGGTGATGTTTTCTCGCACGCGCCGGTAACGAGGCAAGACCAGGTCCCAAAAGACCGCTCGCGAGAAGAACGTGGTGGTGTTAAACGCCATGTCGTCTGTCGAGATAAACACATCGAAGCCTAGCCCGCAGACGCGTTTGGCCACTTTCGCGGTCCAGTCGCAGTAGCGGTCCAAGACCGCTTCAACCAATCCCCGGTTCTCGTAGAGGGCGACACAAAAGTTCTCCATTCCCATGCTCATCATGGTGGACAAGATCCCGATGCGGGTGACAAACAATACTGGGTAGTTTCCTTTGTGACGCAGAAACGCGCGCGCTTCGGAGTAGAACGCGTCATCGTCGGCATCGGGAAACTGCATGAGTGAAAGATCCTTCTCCGTCTGAATCTTTCCGTCACCATAGAAAAGCCGGCCATCCTTGCCGGATATCTTCTCCGCCCAGACGGGGGCCCGAATTACGAAGAAGAGGTTATCCAGACCCAAATGCTCGGCCAACCGAAGGGCTTCCTCGGGCGATTAAAGGTTGGCTTCGATGTTGTAACGCTGGGTCTGCGCTCCGGCCCAGTCCAACAGCTTCTGAGCCATGGCCCGGTCTACCGATAGCTCACAGTAAGGAACCCTGTCGGGCTGTTCGCACCGGAGCGTCGTTAGAACCCGTTCTTTTGAGGTCATTCCCATAAGGCATCCTCCGACTAGTACTTCTTGGTTGAGTCAATCGGTGAGCAGCGCAATCTTCGCGATCTCTGCAAGGGCTTGGCAAGCAGGCGATGCGTGCGCCACCCAACCAATCGCTGTCAGGCTAGCCACAGCTTTTCAAGAGAATCCGTGCGTAAACGCTCTCTGTGCGGCGCCTGGAATCCCAACCAGGGCGGTCGACTGTCGCAGACGGTTGCGGCGTTCGGCGACTCAACTTCCTTGCAAAAAAGCATTGCCCTGTCCTAGGGAGCCGGTTAAGCACGATACCTTGGGTCGCCCGCAGGACTCTGAGGGCCTACGCTCCTCCACGCGCTTTTTGATCGCCGCGTCCGGGCTGAACGGCTCCAAAGGACTCGATGCGCTCGCGGATTCGGTGCAGGCGGTCAAGGTTCGCGTCTGGCGGCACGTTGTCAGCCACGCCCAAGATCAGGTGCTCGCCACTGCCAAGCTCTCCAAAAACCTTGTCCAAATAGGCCTCGAACGCCCCGTCATCCATTGAACTATTCAAAAGGGCAACCGAAGGAATCCCGCCCCAAACCGTTGTCGTGGGGCCTAAGCCCTTGCGGATCTCCGCCGGGGTACAACTCGTCATGGGATGCGGGCAGACGGACTCTGCAATGTCGAACGCACAGGCTGGATAGTGTGGCAACAGGTACCGGTTCTCGCCATCCGTGTGCGTCTGGAGAAACTTTCCAGCCCGATGGACACGGTCGCTGACCTTTTTCAGCCAGGGTGCAATCTCGGCATTAAAGAACTTCGGAGGTGTCAGATCCTGATCGTAGTTCGCTCCCCAGTGGACCACTTCCGCTTCACAGGCCAGCAACGACTCAAGGATGTCTTCTAGAAGAACGCCGATCTTCTCGCCCAGGCGGTCGAGGGCCGGCTTCTCGTCCGCGTAGAAGTAGAAGAACTGCTCCATCGGCATGAGATCGTGCAAGATGAGATGCATCGGTGAGGCGCCATTGGGTCCATGAGCGGCTGCCAAACCGCGCTCGCCGATTCGGTTTCGGAACCCGCTGTAGGCCTCCGGCGTTCGAATCACCTTGAGATGTTCGAAGACCTGCCCGACCGCTTCGAGGTCATCCACTGAGCGGATGGGATAGCGCTTCGTAAACGGCATCGAAATGCCAGACTGCTGCATCTCTGGGGTCAGCTGCAACAGCGTCGTCAGCTCCCCGGCAGGCGTCTTGATGGAAGTGCGATAATTCTGGCCATCGCATTCGAAATCGACATCCAACCCCTGCACTTCGAGGCGAAATGGAAAATCGACGTGGTTCTCGAGGCCGTACCCGCGCAGAGCAAACTCGACCGGGTCGCGTTTCAAAGTGTAGTCGCCTCGAACGGCGTGGCAACCAACGCCGAGCACGTCGGCAATACCATCCAGATTGAGCCCCTGGAACTCGTGCGGGAGGGTTCCTCGCGCGCGCAGGGCGATGCACCATAAATCCATCCTGGGGGCCCACGGAATCTGGTCGCTAGGCAGGCCACGAATTGCCGCGAACATCCGCTCGCGTGGTGTCATGTGATCTCCTCTACGTTGGATTGGGTGAAGTACCCCACTCGCAGGTCGAGTTTTGCCCCACATTAGATCTAAGAGAACCGCGTTGATCGCCCGGGTTCATGGGTTAGACGAACCCACACACAAAGGTATTGGGGCTTTTCGCGTTGCTGCTCAAGCGCAAGCCAAGGCAACGTCTTCCTCACAGAGCAAGACCGGAGCCAAAGGGAATGTCTCGGAACGGTCTGGAAAGAGTCGCGTCAACTGACCAGCCAGGACCAGTCTGGAGCGTTGGCTAGCGACCCGGCTCTCAACTTTGGCATGACCGAAGCCTTCCGTAGCCCTACCGTCAGGGCGGCTTGGATTCTCGACAGGGCTAGCGTCCTGGAAAACCTGTCGCCGTTTTGAGACGCAAGTGTGCAACAATGGCGCCGATGACTTGCGTCGCACTTTGGCTATTGTGGAACGCACGATAGAGGATCCGCTGAGCTGGCCAGTCCAGTCTCGACTCGTGAACCCTGTTTGACGCCTGGAGAACGAAAGGAGCTCGATGCCCCGATTCAAACCAGAGACGCTGCGTCAGATTGGCTACCAGCTTTTTGAAGCGGCTGGCTGTTCGGCGGAGGACGCGCGCTTCGTGGCAAACCACGTCGTCGAATCGAACCTCTTTGGCCACGATTCACACGGAGTCATCCGCTACGCCGAATATATCCAGGCAATTCGAGATGGACGGTTCCGCGTCAAGGGTTCTCCGACCATCGTCCGGGAAGCCCTGTGCACGGCGGTTGTCGACGGCGGCAGTGCCTTAGGCCAGCTGGGAGGCCGGTTCGCGATGCAGTTGGCCATGAAGAAAGCGCGAGAACATGGGCTGGGAGCAGTCGCGCTTCGAAATACAAGTCATTTGGGCCGGATCGGGGCCTATCCGTTGATGGCTGCCGAAGAAGGATTTATCGCGATGGCTTTCGTCAACGCCGGGCGGCTCGGCTACCAGATCGCTCCGTACGGCGGTATCGACGGCCGGCTCAGCACGAATCCCATTGCCTTTGCGGCGCCGCGCCGTGGCGCGAAACCAATCATGGTCGATATGACCACATCGGTCGTAGCCGAAGGCAAGGTGCGTGTCGCCGTGAATGAGGGCCGGTCCGTTCCGGAAGGGTGGCTCATTGATTCGGAGGGACGTCCAACCACTGACCCGCGCTCGATGAAAGCCGATCCGCCGGGCGCAATGCTCCCCATGGGAGGCGTCGTAGCGCACAAGGGCTACGGTCTCAGCATTGTGGTCGAACTCCTGGGTGGCGCTCTGAGTGGTGAAGGATGTGCTGCCGGCGCCAAGGTCCTGCACAGCAATGGCGTCATGTTCACCGTCTACAACATCGAGCACTTCACAGAGCGAGAGTCCTACTTCGACGAATTGGAAGGACTCTTGCGGCATATCAAATCCAGCCGCGTCGCCCCAGGATTCTCAGAAATCCTTGCACCGGGTGAGCCCGAGTTTCGCAGCGCCGAGAAGCGCACACGCGACGGCATCGAAGTCGACGCAACCACCTGGGAAAAGGTCGAGGCTTGCGCTCGTAGCCTCGGTCTGGACCCCTCCGAGTGGGACATGTAGCGGTCGGCCACGCGCAAACTCGCGCGGTGCCTGGCGCCAGAGAGCCAATGGATCGCTCTCAGCCCCACGCTCGTCTGCGGCTGCCGAGCCGCGAGCGGGCAGTCGTGACTGGCTGTCGCCTTTGTCTCAACGCCACAAGAGCCGTACAAGGAAAAGGTGCGCTCAGATGCTCGTACCGGAAGATCTCCTACGCCGTGACCATCTTCTTGCAAGTGGGGCTTTGGCCACCGGCTTGCCAGGGCTCCGTGCGGCGGTTGGCCCCAAGCCGGGGAAGTTCGCGCACCAATGGCAGCGTGATGAGCGGAATCCGATCCTGTTGCCCGGACCCGGCGATTTCGACAGCCAGGGGTGCTTTGCCCCTTTTGTTGTCTGTCGCGACGGCGAGTATTTTCTTTTTTATGCCGGCGTACGGAAAGACAGCGTGCGCATTTGCGTGGCGACGGCCCCAGTGGGCCGTCTGACCGAATGGAAGCGCTATGGCCCGATCCTCGAACTGGGCACCGCAGGTGCGTTTGATGAAGTCTGGCAAATCTATCCCTGCGTCCATCGAGTCGGCAACCAATGGCATCTGTACTACACTGGCCAGAGCCGCCGCACCGGGCCACAGTACTTCTCAGCCTTCTGGGGTATCGGGTTGGCGATGAGTGATGACTTGCTCCACTGGAAGAAATATGGAACCGAACCCGTGGTGACAGGGGAAGGTTACCCTGGCTTCCCTGACAACAAAGTCATTGTCGGGCTCGGCCGAATTCTCGATGTGCCTCAGCCCGATGGACGCATGCTATATCGCCTTTATCACACGCTGCCTCCCGCCTTGCACAACGAGGACAGGACCGTCACGCAAAGGAAGTTCTGCGTCGTCGCGCATTCTGATGACGGCATCCGCTGGTTTGACAAGCGCATTCTGTTCGGTCCGCAACCAGAAGTGGATTACGAAAACATCGGCGTCGTCGGCTTGACCTTTTGGAAGTCTAAGGCGCGTTATCGTGGCCTTTATACGGCCTTAGGGACGCGCTTCGGCTCGATGTCCTACGTGATGTGTGAGGCAGCCAGCGAAGACGGCCTGGCTTGGGAACGGCCTGCAGGAGAAAACCTCTCTTTGTTTCCGGTTCAGCAGGGTTGGGACGTTACGATGGCAGGCTACCCGTGCGTCATTGAAGAGGAGGATCAAATCCGGCTGTTTTACAATGGTGCGACACTCGGCGCTACCGGGATCGGCACCGCCATGGCGCGAAAGCTGGAATAGCCCTCCGCTTCAAGGCGGCAGAGAGTTGGGAACTGCCTTGTCGCACAATGCCCGAAGCAGCCTTGATTCCAGCTTAAGTGGAGGCCACGATTGAATGAAACGATTCAAGCTGATTAGCTGCGAAGTCATGTTCCGGGAAATGTGTGCTGTGCTCGCTCGGTCTCCCCACCAAGTTGACGTCGAATTCGTCACGAAGGGGCTCCACGATCTGGGTGCTGCTGCGATGCAGCGAGGTCTGCAGGAGAAGATCGACCAGTCGGACCTGGCTCGCCACGATGCCCTTCTTCTAGGTTACGCGCTGTGTGGAAATGGCTTGGCTGGTCTGACAGCGGAAACCGTCTCGCTGGTGGTTCCCAGGGCCCACGACTGCATCGCGCTGCTCATGGGCAGCCGTCAGCGTTACCAGCAGTACTTCAACGCGAATCCAGGCGTCTATTTTCGCTCGCCTGGCTGGATCGAGCGGGGAGGCAGCACTGAGCAGCTCAGAAACCCAGCCGCTGCCCGCAAGGGAGCCACTGGCTTTACGCTTCAGGATCTGATCGACCAGTACGGCGAAGACAATGGCCGTTATTTGTATGAACAGTTCAGCCAATACCAGCAGCACTATCGCCAGCTTACGTACATCGAAACGGGTGTCGAGCCAGACGACCGGTTTCAGCAGCTGGCGCAGCAAGAGGCCAGCCGTCGCAGCTGGTCTTTCGAGAAAATTCAGGGAAGCGTCAGTTTGTTTGCCAAACTGGTTTCGGGCGACTGGCCTGAAGAGGACTTTTTGGTAGTCCCTGGCGGACATCGCATCAAGCCCACCTACGACGACAACATCATCGCTGCCGAACCAGCGACCTAAACCTCATGCGTTTCGTACAGCAGGCAAGTCTCCAGTTAGCGCTTACAGGCTGGGATCGCGACTTCGAAGAGTCCTGCTGGGGACCACTCATCGGTACTTGCGATAAGCCGCCATTGCCCAATCGTAGTGCTCCACCGAAATGTCGCTGCCAATGGAGTGCGCCGCCAAGACCACGCCACCGTCTTGTCCAAGCTCGAGGATGCTCTGAACGTGATTCTGGATCTCCTCGCGAGACCCTTGCGGCAGGACTCGCGCATTGCACATGCCCCCCACAAAGGCCAGTCTCTTGTCGTATTTCTTCCGCAGCCGCTCCAGATTCATTCCAGCCTTCGGCTCGACGGGATTCACAGCATCGATTCCAGCTGCGACGAACAGATCCAGCACCGCTTCGATGTTACCGTCGGAATGCATCAAAACCTTGGCTGCACCCGCTGCCTTCCAGGCCTTGACCATCTTGGCGACACAGGGGTAGAAGATCTTCTCGTACGTGCGAGGACTCATCACCATGCCTTGATTGCCTGCAATGTCGTCGAAGATCCAGAGCCCCGTCGCATACAGGTTGTCGCGTCGAAGTTGTTCCAAGCCAATCTGGATCAAATGATCGGTCACCTTCGAAGCCAGAGCACGGGCATAACCTGGGTCCTCAGCCAGATCCATGAGCCATTGTTCGGTTCCACGTAGCTGGCCAGTGCGCATGTAAGGTCCGCCGACTTTGCCGATGATGGCGAATCGGCCAGCATTTCTGCGAACGCACCGGCTGGTCCACTCGAAGCGCCGGTCGTCTTGCGGCGACTCGAATTTCAGCTTCTCGGGATCGGTTTTCTCCTGACATACGACCTGTAGCTCCTGTCCAAAGAACCCATGCCGGATCTCTCCAAAGGAGTGAGCAAGCTGGCGCTGTAACATTCCCCAACCGTTGCGGTAAATCACAAAACCGCCTTCCTCTTTGACCACCGCTGCCTGGCTAGGCCATCCTTCTTCGGCTGGAGTCGAGATCCGGATGTCCACTTCGTAGTAATCCTCGATGTCCGCCAACGAGCCGAGCCTCTTCTCCATGCGCCAGCGGTCGACAAACTGCCGCCAGTAATCGTCATGATGGGGAATGCGGTCTAGCTTTTCGAAGCTCAGGGCCTTGATCACTCGGGCACGGCTCGGATTGTTCGTCACTGAACCTTCCATTGGGAGTCCTCCTGAGAATGGTGGTTAGTTTGCTGCAGGCAGTCATTAAAAAGGGCGTCACGCGATGTCCGCACTCGATCGGCTGGGACATGCCCGCCAACGCAGCTCGGCAAAGGGTAGCCTCCCATTGCGCTGCACTTACGACGCCAAACTCGAAACATACCCAGGGACTTGCTCGTCCAGATAGAATAGGGCGATTGCTCGCCGCGGCGCCGAGATCAGGTCAGGCCTGCTGCCTGCCGACGCTGCACGGGCAGAAAAGAACGCAACCAGGGCCGCGTATTCTGAGTCAGTACGGTCATGCAAAACTTGCTAAGACGTCCGAAGCCCCTCGTTCTGTCGACCCTGGTAGTCCTCCTGCTCTGGGCAGGCTTCGACCTGTTCGCGCCACGGTCCGTGAGCATCCACCAGTTCAGCCCAGAGGAAGTCGCTCGTCTCGACGCGGCAATGTGCCGGTCGTACTTTGAGAAAAAGCCGATGCGCCTGTTTCGCCAACTAGCAGATTTGTTGCGAAGGGAGTATCGCCTCCCGTACTTGCGGTCACACTGAGTTGCATTTCAGGCGGCGAGAGCGGCCTTTCTCTTCAAGAATGGCCGGCAGCGATCGGACTACGAAAAAGCCTATCTCTATCTCCTGAACTACTACGCAGCGATTCGGAAGGTCAGCCAGGAATCACTTCGAGTAGAGAGAGCTGCCCGGCTGGAATTGGACTGGTGGATTGTGCACCGGGAACGGGCCCAGAACGCACCAGAGGATTTGCCGCGCCTACCGGCAGATCTGGCCGGTGAGCTCTATCAGCGGCCCCCGGAACGCTTTCTCGAGTACGGGTGTCTCAGAGCAGATGCCATGGACCTTCGCGACTCCCGTGCGGAAGGAGGCGAGTTGGGCGAAGCCGGCTGGCGCCGGATTGAGGAGCTGTTGAACGGTTCCTGGCGGTCGTTGTGGAAGGCAATCAATCGGTAACCCGAGTCCCGCTGAGATCCTACGCCAGCAGTTTTTTGATGACCTCGCCGCCAACATCGGTCAAGCGGAAATCTCGGCCTTGGAATTTGAAGGTCAGCTGAGTGTGGTCCAATCCCAACAGGTGAAGAACGGTGGCTTGAACGTCGTGGACGTGAACCTTGTTCTCTATGCTGCTAAACCCGAGTTCATCGGTGGTTCCCACGGTCTGGCCTGGCTTGATGCCGGCCCCCGCAAACCACATGGTAAAGGCATCAATGTGATGGTTACGACCGAGGGTTTCGCGCTGCTCACCCATGGGTGTCCGCCCAAACTCGCCTCCCCAGATCACTAAGGTCTGATCCAGCAAGCCTCGCTGTTTGAGATCTTGGATCAACGCAGCGCAAGGCCTGTCGATCTGATGGCAGATCTGATCTAGCGATTCGTTCAGGTTTGTCTCAGGGCCGCCATGCTGGTCCCAGTCCGTGTGATACAGCTGAACGAACCGTACACCACGTTCCACCAAACGGCGTGCCAGCAGGCAATTGTTGGCGAACGACCGCGCTCCCGGTTCCGCCCCGTACAACTCCAGCGTTGCCTTCGACTCTTTGGAAAAATCGATCAATTCCGGTCCGCTGGTTTGCATGCGGTAAGCCATTTCGTAAGAGGCGATACGCGTTGCGATCTCGGGGTCGCCCATTTCCTTTAGATGGGTTTGGTTCAGGTCGCGCACGGTTTGCAAAACTTGCTGCTGGCGCTCCGCATTGAAGCCGCTGGGACTTGCCAGATTCAGAATGGGATCTCCTCCACTCTGAAAAGGAACGCCCTGGTGAGCCGTGGGCAAGAAACCGCTTCCCCAGTTCAGCGCGCCGCCGCGAGGCCCACGCGGCCCGGATTGCAAAACGACAAAGCCTGGCAGGTCGCGCGACTCGCTGCCGATGCCGTAGGTCACCCAGGCGCCCATGCTGGGCCGGCCGAAACGCGTTGAACCGGTATTGAGGAAGATCTTGGCTGGAGCGTGATTGAAGTTGTCTGTGTGGAGCGAAGACACGAAGGCCAGGTCGTCAACCACATGCCCCAAGTGGGGAAGGCATTCCGAAACGTACCGGCCTGATTGGCCGTGACGCTGGAATCGGCGCCGCGAACCCAGCAGCTTTGGCACGTCGCGAGAGAAGCTGTCCATGAAGGCAAAGCGCTTGCCCTTCAGAAACGACTCTGGAATCGGCTTTCCGCTCAATTCGGCCAACTTCGGCTTGTGTTCGAACAAATCCAGCTGGCTAGGACCTCCAGCCATAAACAGGTAGATCACACTCTTTGCTTTTGCACCGAAATGCGCTGCCCTAGGCGCCAGCGGATTGACGGGTTGCACGGTTTCCGAGGCATGGGCATCGCCGTCACGCAACAGCGAAGCCAGCGCCATCTGTCCAAGACCGACGGCGCACTGGCCAAAGAAATGCCGGCGGGTCGATTCCAGCAGCTTGCGTTGAACTGGGTCCATGAGTCTTGCTCCCTGCGTGACGAATCACTCCCGTGTTACGAACTCATCCAGGTTCAGTAGCGCACGGGCTGCTGAAGTCCAGGCGGCCCACCGGACAATGTCAACTCCCTCGGGTACATCAGGCCCGATCACACGCACCGCTTCTGCGGGACTGCGTTGAAAGCTAGTCATCTGCTGAGACAGAAGCATTTCGATCCGGGAGGCCTCCTCTGGCCGAGGCGTCCGAGACAGGCTGAGCCGGAATGCCAGCCCCACACGCTCGAATTCGCTCGCAGCGGGTTCGCGCAAGATGCGCTGGGCCAGACCGCGAGCGAATTCGTTGTATCCGTGATCGTTTAGAAGCGTCAACGCCTGCAATGGCGTGTTAGAGCGATTGCGGCGGGTACAGGCAGTGGTGGAGTCAGGCGCATCGAAGACCATCAGCCCAGGATGGGGACTCGCTCGCCAGAAGTAGGTGTATATTCCGCGTCGATAGCGTTCCGGACCGCTGTTGGCGATCCACTCCCGCTGAATCTGGCCAAGCTTGCTGGCTCCTTCCGGTTGGGGCGGAAAGACGCTGGGACCGCCAATCTTCGGATTCAAGAGGCCGCTGGCAGTCAGTGCAGCGTCACGGATGATTTCGGCTTCCAGTCGAAGGCGTTGTTGCCGCCCTACCCAGTGATTCTCAGGATCTGCAGCGGCCAACTCGGGCCGGAAGCGTGAATCCTGGCGATAGGTGGCCGATGTCACGATCAGTCGATGCAGCTTCTTTTGGCTCCAGCCACCCTCTATAAACTCATTCGCAAGCCAATCCAACAATTCCGGGTGGGTTGGAGGGGAGCCTTGCGTTCCGAAATCGTTATCGGTTGCGACCAATCCCTTGCCAAAGTAACGCTGCCACACTCGATTCACCGTCACGCGTGCCGTCAGCGGGTTGTGCCGGTCGACCAGCCAGCGGGCCAAGTCCAGGCGAGTTGGCGTATCCGTTGTTTCGAGAGAAGGCAAAACAGCCGGAACGCTTGGAGACACGGCAACCCCCTTGCGCAGAAAGTCACCCCCAATCTGCACAAAAGTTTCACGGGGTGTGGCCAGTTCCCGCATCACCAAGGTACTCGGTACCTTTGGCTCCTGCTTGGCGAAAGCCTCGAGGCCCGCCGACCGCTGCCGAAATCCGATATCGGTTTCTTTGAGAAAGGAGCTGATGATGATTCGATGAAATTCGTGACGTTTCGGGGGCGGCGTCCGCAAGGCCTCCAGAACCTCAGGTTTCAACTTGCCGGGATCTCTCAGCAATGTGGCTTCGGTTCCCGTTTGAAACTCTTGAAACTCGCGGCGCAAAGCTTCCAGCTGAGCGCGGAATGCCTCACGCCGAGCCAATGCGTCAGCCGTTCCGAATTCAAGGATGGGCTTGTGGGCGCTCAGCCGGCCTTCCTCGCCTTGATCACCCGCCAGTTCGTCGACGTTATTGAAGAACGCGTAAAGCTGATAGAACTCACGCTGCGAAATCGGATCGAACTTGTGGTCGTGGCAGCGGGCGCAGCCTAGGGTCAGTCCCAGAAAGACGGCGCCTGTGGTGTCGACTCGGTCCGCAACAGCCTCCGCTCGGTACTGCTCGAAATCGATGCCTCCTTCGAGGTTGAGCAGGGTATTCCGATGAAAGCCGGTAGCAACCCGTTGATCGGTCGTCGGATTCGGTAGAAGATCCCCGCCAACTTGCTCGATCACAAATTGATCGAACGGAAGATCGCGATTGAGGGCGTTGATCACCCAATCGCGAAACATCCAGATCTCCCGGGCCCCATCAATGTTGTAGCCGTCCGAATCGGCATAGCGAGCCTGGTCCAACCAATGCCGCCCCCACCGCTCACCATAATGCGGCGAAGAAAGCAGGCGGTCGACCAGCCGTCCGTAGGCATCCACTCTCTGATCCGACAAGAATTCGCGTATCTCGGCCGGTGATGGCAGCAATCCCACCAAGTCCAGGCTCAGCCGCCGGATCAACCTGGACCTGGCAGCTTCCGGCGACGGCTCAAATCCTTCCTTCTCCAGCCGCGCCAAGACAAAACGGTCGATGGGATTACGCACCCAGGCCGTGTTTTTCACTTTGGGTTCCAGTAGCCTGCGGATGGGTTGAAAGGACCAATGAGTCGTGTTCCCCGCCGCAAACAGCTTCGCGCCGGAGCCAGGCGATGGCGAGGGCAAACCCAGAGCTACCCACCGCTCCAGCACAGCGATTTCCGATTCTGCAAGTCTGCCGGTCGGCGGCATCTTCAGCTCGCCTTCGAAACGAACTGCCTGGATGAGCCGGCTTTGCTGCGGACTACCAGGTACCGCCGCCGGGCCTCGATTGCCACCGGCCAGGATGGACTCCCGCGACTCGATTGAGAACCCACTTGTGTGCTTGCCGGCATCATGGCAAAGCGAACAATTCTTATCCAGGATGGGACGCACTTCTGTTGCGAAGAAGGCCAGCTCCTCATTCGAGAAGCTCTGGATTGATTTCCCCTGTGCCGCGGCGGTGAAAGCAGCCGCAGTCATCAGCACCCAGAAGCAAGCCAGAGAATAGAAGAGACGCATCACTAGTGTCCAGCTGTTCGAGCCTACAGTGTCTGCAAGTTGTTCATGTCAGTTCAGTAACGGGAGTTTTTGGTAGTGACCGATTTCAATTTTCTTCACTCTTAGGAAGATCCACCCGGGAGTCAGT
>Ga0194132_10008379_pt1 | contig 14816 bp, 10 predicted proteins | sample TA2KigOf80mmetaG_FD_148612 | JGI IMG/M metagenome (GOLD analysis project Ga0194132, IMG submission 148612) | Freshwater microbial communities from Lake Tanganyika, Tanzania - TA2015054 Kigoma Offshore 80m | ecosystem: Environmental > Aquatic > Freshwater > Lake | place: Tanzania: Lake... | reverse complement strand
GGAGTCAAACGGAAGATGAGCAACTACAACCTGAGGCCACGCGGACGATGCCAGACCCGCCGCGTCAAGATCGTATTGCGGATCAAGAAACGTTAAGTGAACAGTATTGGGCCTAGTGCCGGGCCTGCCGCCGCCGGTGACGACGACGAGTCTGAGCCCAAGCCCAAGCCGCGGCGGATTCCGCGCCCGGCAGCGCCAGCGCCCGTTGCCGCTGCCCCACCTCCGCCTCCTCCCCCGCCGCCGGCGCCTGAGTCGGTGATCGTGATCCGCGGAAATCAGCGCACGGTGGAAGTGATTCAGCGCCAAGGAGAGAAGAAATGAGATTGACCGCGTTTGCACTCGCCGCTCTGGCGGGCACGCTCCTGGCTCAATCGGAGGTCCAGGAGTTGAAGATCACCATGGGCCGGAGCATCGTCGTCGACTACCCCGAAGATGTCCGGCAGATCTCGACGAGCAATCCCGACATTGTAGACGCGGTGGCCGTGTCGACCCGGGAAGTACTGCTTCACGCCAAAACCAACGGCATCTCGACAGTCGTGATTTGGGCCAAGACCGGCCAGCGGACCTTCTACAACGTGAGCGTCGAGCACAACCTCGAACCGATCCGGCATATTCTCAAGCAGACGTTCCCGGATGAGCCGATCCAGGTTCAGGCGGCGCGGGACTCGGTCTCGCTGGTGGGCAGAGTGAGTTCACCAGCCGTCGCCGAGCGCGCGGCCCAGATCGTGGCTTCGCTTGCCAAGACGACCGTAAACAACCTGCAGGTGAATCACGGGCCCGTCGAGAAGCAGATCGTGCTCCGGGTCAAGTTCGCCGAACTCAACCGGAACCAGTCGCTGACCTGGGGCTTCAACCTGCTCGGAACCGGAGCGCTCAACACACCGGGCATCATCAGCACCGGGCAATATTCTTCGGCCCGGCCGTCGGTTCTCAAAGGAACCATTCCTGGAGGCATCACCGGGACCACCACCGAATACAGCCTCTCCGACGTGCTGAACGTGTTCGCCTTCCGGCCCGACCTCAACATCGCCGCGACAATCAAGGCGCTTCAGGGCGAGGGGGTGCTGCAAATCCTGGCGGAACCGAACTTGGTCACCACCAACGGCAAGGAAGCGAGCTTCCTGGTTGGCGGCGAGTTTCCAGTCCCGATCCTCCAGGGCGGTGGAAACTCAGGCGCGGTGACCGTGCAGTTCCGCGAATTCGGAATCCGGCTGACGTTCAACCCGCAGATCACGCCCAACCAGACGATGAAAGTATACGTCCGGCCCGAGGTGTCCGCGATCGACATCGCCAATTCGGTCAACTTCAGCGGCTTCCGGATTCCCGCCCTGTCCACACGGCGGATCGAGACCAACATCGAGTTAGCCGCCGGCCAGAGCTTCGTCATCGGAGGCTTGATCGATGACCGCCTCGACGACTCGTTTTCAAAGATACCGGGACTCGCCTCGATCCCGCTGCTGGGCCAACTGTTCAAGAGCCGCGCCGAGAATAAGTCCAAGACAGAGATCGTGGTATTGGTATCACCCGAGGTCGTCGACCCCCTCAACCCGGGTGAAGCTCTTCCGGTCCCGGTGATGCCGCGCGAGTTCATGGGTCCGGTGATCGAGCCGAAGTCGATGCCAGCGGCCAAGCCTTCCAAAAAAGCTCCCGCCAAGAAGCCGGTGAGCAGCAACCGCCCGCCGGCGGCAGACGGCAATGCGGCGGCGACTCCGGCCGGAAACTGACAGCACCCAAACCAGCCGCCATCATGGAAGCCATCCGCACATCTCGAGAACAGGCTCTGACGGCCCTGCTGATTTGCCCAGGCCGGGAACTCGGCCAGCAGTTCCTGAAGGCTGTGCCCGATGCGCGGGTTTTCCAGGTCCTGTCGGAGATGAAGTCCTATCCGGCGGCGAATACTTTGGACATCCGCCTCCGGCAGTTGCGCCCGGATGTGGTCCTGATTGACGTGGCATCGGACCAGGCTCGGGCCGCAGAACTGGTTCAGTTCACGGCGAGGCAGAGCGGCGCAGCCCAGGTTGTCTGCCTCCACCATACCAACGACAGCGAAGCCGTGGTTCAATTCCTGCGGCACGGCGCAGCCGAGTTTCTCACTGCGCCGTTTGAGGCCGCCACGCAAAAGGACGCCGCGCGGCGCCTGCGGAGGCTGCGCCAGCCGGTCCAGGAGGAGTCCACCAACCTCAATGGGAACGTCATTGTGCTGTCGTCGGCCAAACCGGGGGCGGGCAGTTCGACGCTCGCCACCCACCTGGCACATGCCATCGCGCGCCTCACCTCGAACCGCGTGCTGCTCATCGATCTCGACCTGGAAGGGGGTACCGTCGGTTTCTATCTCAAGATCCAGGCGTCCTACTCAGCCATCGAGGCATTGGAGCAGGCCTCGCAACTCGACTCGGGCGTCTGGCAGGAGCTAATCTGCCAGTCCGGGACCGTGGACGTGCTGCCCTCTCCGGACCACCCGTTCAGCCAGGCGATTGACCCCGGACGGCTCCATGATCTGCTGGAGTTCGCGCGAAGCCGCTATGACTGGATCGTCGTTGACACCCCCAGCGTGTTTCACCGCGTCAGCCTGCTGACCATGTCGGAGTCGGACCAGGCGTTCCTGGTCTCAACTTCCGATCTGGCAAGCCTTCACCTTTCGCGCCGGGCAATCGGCCTTCTCACGCAATTGGGATTCGCCAAGGAACGCTACGAGGTGGTGGTAAACCGGCTCAGCCGCAGGGACGGAATTGGCAGCGCCGACCTTGAAAAGATCTTCAACGCACCGGTACACGCCACGCTGCCCAACGACTATTTTTCTCTTCACCGGGTCATGTCCCTTGGCCAGGCGCTGAGCCCGGACTGCGATCTCGGAAAGGCGGTCACGGCGCTGGCGGCACGCGTCTGCAAGGTGCCGCAACCGGACAAGAAACTGACCCTGAGCGGCGTGCGCGCCGCCCTGCCGCAGACATAGGAATAATACGTGCTGAAGACCAATCCCTTACTTCCTGCCTTTGAAAAGACATCCACGCAGACCCAGCAGTTGAGCTGGGAGCAGCGCCTGGTGAAGAACGCCGACAAGTCCAAAGGCAGCTTGAAGCCGGAATACCAGGAGCTCAAGTTCACCTTGCACCGGAAGCTCCTCGACAAGATCAACCTCGAGGCCCTGGCCACAATCGACAACCAGCGGGTGCGAGGAGAGGTCCGCAACGCGCTTATGCAGTTGATCGACTCCGAGCAGACGCTGTTAAGCTCGGTCGAAAAACAGCAGATCTGCGACGAGGTGCTCGACGAGGTCTTCGGGCTCGGGCCGCTTGAGCCCCTTCTTCAAGATCCCACCGTATCCGACATCCTGGTCAACGGGCACAAGCAAGTCTACGTCGAACGCCGCGGCCTGCTCGAGATGACCACGGTCGCATTCCGCGACGACCAGCACCTGCTCCGCATCATCGACAAGATTGTGTCGCAGGTCGGCCGCCGCGTTGATGAATCGACGCCCATGGTCGACGCGCGCCTGCTGGACGGATCACGTGTCAACGCGGTAATCCCTCCCCTGGCCGTAGATGGCCCGCTCGTTTCCATACGCCGCTTCTCGGTCGACAAGCTCATGCCGGCCGACCTGGTCGAGCGCCGTGCGATGACGCCGGGCATGATGGAGCTGCTCGAGGCGGCCGTCAAGGCACGCTTGAACATCATCATCGCCGGTGGAACCGGCTCCGGTAAGACTACCCTGCTCAACGGCCTGTCCTCATTCATCAATCCGAAAGAACGGATCGTCACCATCGAAGACGCGGCCGAACTTCAGCTCAAGCAGCCGCACGTGGCGCGGCTCGAAACGCGGCCGCCAAACCTTGAGGGCAATGGAGCGGTCCGTGCGCGCGAACTGCTCATCAACAGCCTCCGTATGCGCCCGGACCGGATCGTGGTCGGCGAGTGCCGCGGCGAAGAAGCGCTCGACATGCTCCAGGCCATGAACACCGGCCACGACGGATCGCTCACCACGATTCACGCCAACTCCCCGCGCGATGCGGTTTCGCGCCTGGAGGTGATGGTGTCTCTCGCCAACTCAAACATGCAACTGGTCAGCATCCGGCAACAGATTTCCAGTGCGGTCAACCTGCTTGTACAGGCCTCGCGCCTCAGTGACGGTTCCCGCCGTGTGATCAGCATTACCGAGATCACTGGAATGGAAGGCGAGATCATCACTCTGCAAGACATCTTCGTGTTCGAAAAGCGGGGCCTGAGCCCGGAGGGCAAGGTGATGGGCCGGTTTGCCGCCACCGGTATCCGGCCGAAATTCTACGAGAAACTCCTGGCCGCCGGAATCCGTGTCCGCGCGGACTTGTTTGACGAGGTCGCCGAGGTCTAAGGGCGGACACCATGATATTCTTAGCGATTTTCGGCGGAGTCTGGGCGGTCTCGATCGTTGCGTGGCTCATCTTCAGCCGCGCAAGCCGGAACGCGGACCTGGGCAAGATCAAGAGCCGGATTCTCGACGGTCCGAAGGAGCTTGTGGACAAGGTGAAGGAGGAGGCCGCGCCCAAGCTCCTGCAGACCGACGATGCCTCAGGCGGCAATGTCGCCCGGCAGGTCCTGAAGATGCTCGATCTCCAGGACAAGCTTCAGGTACTGCTCGAGCAGGCCGGGCTCCGATGGAAGCCGGCCACCATCCTGCAGGCCTCGTTCGTCCTGTTTCTGGCGCTGTTCCTCGTTGCCCGCGGCGCCGGTGCTCCCGGCCTGCCGCTTCAGTTGGGCATCGGCCTGATCGGCGGGGTAAGCCCGGTGCTGTATGTTCTCCGCACCAAGGCCAAGCGGCTGCACAAATTTGAGGAGCAGTTCCCGGAGAGCCTCGAGTTCGTGTCGCGTTCCATGCGCGCTGGCCACGCCTTCTCGGTTGCGCTCGAGATGATCCACCGTGAGTTCGGGGAGCCGCTCGGGGGCGAGTTCCGCCGCTGCTTTGACGAGCACAACCTCGGGATGCCTCTCGAGGCGGCGCTGCTCAAGCTTGCCAAACGCGTCCCCTCGCTCGACGTTCATTTCTTCGTCTCGGCCGTGCTGTTGCAGAAGCGCACCGGCGGCAACCTCGCCGAAATTTTGGACAAGCTCGCCACCCTGATGCGTGAACGGTTCAAGCTCCGCGGAAAGATCAAGGCCATCAGCGCCCACGGGCGCATGACCGGAACGGCGCTGACCTGCATCCCGATCGGCGTGGCTCTCATGATGTTCTACGTGAATCCCTCCTACGTCTCGTTCTTCATTGAGGACGCGATCGGCAACGCGATGCTTGGAGGCGCCATCACGCTTCAACTGATCGGATACCTGGTGATTCAAAAGATCGTTTCCATCGAGGTCTGACCGTGTCTTTACTGTTTACCGCCGCCGTATTCCTGCTCGTGATGATCTGTGCCGCCCTGGTCGGCCTCAAGGTGTGGGTCCGGCCCCAGGAGGCAATCGACCGCGTGGCGGGACTGGCGCCAGCACGCGAGGAAGAGGTGGCCAAGCACCCGAGCCTGGTGTTCCACGACCTCGTCGCCAAGCTTGGGAACTTGATGCCGGTCAATCCGCGCGATGCGAATGTGATCCAGCGCAAGATGATCCGGGCAGGCATCCGGAACCCGAAGGCAATGAAGTATTTCTACGGGTCGAAGGTGTTATTTGGCGTTCTGCTTCCGGCCGTCATGCTGGCGGCAGTGGCCAATTCCGAAGCCGAGTCCTCCAACAAGATCATGGCGGTGCTGGCCTCGGTGGCGGCGGGCTTCTTTGCGCCCAACGAGTACCTGAACCTGCGGTCGAAGAAGCGCACCAAAGAGATCCGCCGGGGACTGCCGAACGCTCTTGACCTGCTGGTGGTTTGCGTCGAGAGCGGTTTGGGGCTGGACCAAGCCGTGATCCAGGTGGCCAAGGACCTCGATCAGGCGCACCCGGAGATCAGCGAAGAGTTCGCCATGGTGAACTACGAGTTGAAGGCTGGAAAGCGGCGTGTGGATGCGTTGCGCAACCTGGGGGAGCGCAGCAATGTGGACGATCTGAAGAAACTCGTGGCGGTGCTGATTCAGGCCGACCGCTTCGGAACAGGGGTGGCGCAGAGTCTGAGGTCGCACGCCGAATACATGCGGGTGCAGGCCAGGCAGACCGCCGAGGAGAAGGCCGCGAAGCTCGGCGTCAAGCTCGTCTTCCCGATTTTCTTCTGCATCCTGCCCTCGCTGTTTATTGTGACAGTGGGTCCGATGGCAGTCCGGATCGTCCGCGAAGTTCTGCCGATGATGGGCAACATCTGATGGTTTGAGTTGAGAAAGGAGAAACAACGATGGATGGAAGCCTAGTCCGTCTGGTCTGCTCGGTGGCGGCGGTGCTGCTGCTGGGATTGATCGTCCTTCGGCGCCGAAAAGGTGCTGAATAACAAGGGTTGCCGGGCCGGAGGGCAAGCGGGGCGAATCCGCTCCGTATCCCCCGGCCGCAATCCGCCAGGAGAAATAACGCCAGTGTTGGTCAGGAGTGAATGTCTGGAGTGAAGCAAATGAGAAGACTGCGAGGATCGTTTCTACCCCTTTCCGCCGCCTTGGTGGCGGCCTCTGCGATGGTGTCCGAGGCCGGGACTTTCGGCCGCGTCGTCGCCATCGGCGGGCAAGCGGCGGATCTGGTGCTGGATGAGGCAAGGGGTGTGGCCTACGTGGCCAACTTCACGGCCAACCGGATCGAAGTAATGTCGCTAACCGACGGGTCTGTGAATACATCAATCAATGTGTCAGCACAGCCCAGTTCGCTCGGCCTGTCCCCCGACGGCAGATTTCTCGCCATCGGACACTTCGGGAACTTCAGCTCGCCCGGAACTTCGGCCAACGCGCTGACGCTAATCGATTTGAACTCGCGCAGCAGGCAAACTTTTGTCATGCGGTCGCCGGTATTGGGGCTCGCCTTTGGAATCGACGGCCGCGCCCTGATCATCACGCCGTCCGACTTGCAGTTGTTTGACCCGGTTTCAGGCGCCTTTGAGATTGTGAACACGGTGACCAACCTGACCGCGTCGACGCTGCCTGCCCAACCGGGCACCGCGCCTCCGGCCATCGTCGCGGCTTCGGTGACAGCGACACCGGACGGCCGGAAGATATTCGGGCTCACCGACACCTTCGTCTTCCGGTATGAGGTCAACACCAAGACCATCAAGGTGACCAACTACATTTCCAACCCGACCATGGGGCCGCGGTCGATCTCGGTGGCGGCGGACGGTTCCTACTACATGGCCGGATGGGTGTTGCACAACGAGGACGGCCATAATTTCTCCCAGCAGGTCGACGTCCAGGGGGCACTCGACTTTGGCTCGAACGCGGTGGATGCCGAGCGCGGCCTGATCTATGCCCAGTACGCGCGCCAGAGCGCAGGGCCGCTGATCTCCCAAAAGCCGTTGCTCTATGTCCAGGACGCCGACAATCTCCGGATCCGGGAGCGGATCCAGCTTCCCGAGCACCTGGCCGGAAAAAGCGCACTTTCCTTGGACGGATCCACGCTATACGCGGTCTCCGCAAGCGGAGTCGCGATCATTCCTGTCGGCGCTTTCAGCCGTGCCCCGCGGGTGGTCCCGACCGAGGAGGACATCGTCATCCGCGGCAACTTCTGCGACCGGCGCGCGGCCAGCTATGAAATCGGGATTGTCAGCCCCGGCGGGATTCCGGCCGACTTCACACTCTCCGTCAACACACCCGGAGTCAGGGTGACCCCCTCGGCCGGCGTCACGCCCGCCACCGTCCGCATTACGGTCGATCCCAACTACTTCCAGGATCTCAAGGGCACCGTTGCGGCGACCATCGAGATCAAATCGATCGCCGCCATCAACCAGCCGCCCTCAGTCCGGGTGATCTTGAACAACCGTGAGCCAGACCAGCGCGGGACGGTCGCCAACGTTCCGGGCAACATCGTCGACCTGCTCGCCGACCCGGTCCGCAGCCGCTTCTACATCCTGCGCCAGGACACCAACGAAGTGCTGGTGTTCGATGGCGGCACATACTCCCAGGTGGCGCGCCTCAGGACCGCCAACACGCCAACGCAGATGGCGGTCACCTTCGACCGGCGCTACCTGCTGGTCGGCCACGAAAACGCGCAGATCATCGGCGTCTACGATCTCGAAACACTCGAGCAGCAGGCGCCTGTGCTGGTCCCCCGGGGCCACTACCCCCGCTCGGTGGCAGCATCCGGGAAAGCCATTCTGGCGGCCTCTCGTTTTGGCGGCACCATGGTCATTGACCGCGTGGACCTGGCAACACGCACAGCCACCCAACTGCCTTCGCTCGGTGTGTTCAACAATCTATTGAACGAAACCACGGCCCTTGTTGCCTCGCCAAACGGAAGCAAAGTGATGGCGGTACAGGGCAACGGAAGCGTCATGCTGTACGATGCCAACGCCGACACTTTCACTGTTTCGAGAAAAATCGCCGACAAACTATCCGGCGCCTATGCGGCTTCCTCATTTGACCAATTCGTCGCCGACAGTTTCCTGTTGAACGCCTCGCTCGTGCCCGTACGGACACTCGACGGAGGGGCGAACGTGAGAACGTCGGGATTCGCCTTCATCGATCAGTCGGGATACCGCTTGACGGCCGAGATTCCGCCAGCCACCACCACGGTAGTGCAGACATCGCCCATCATCTCGCCACTGCCGCCCAACCCGCAGACCCCGGCCCAGCCCGCGGTTGCTCCACCCACGATCCTGCCCGCCGGAGTCATCGAGCGCATGGACCTGCCGATGGGCCAGGGTCTCCGCGCAACCCGTATCGCAGAGGCCCCAACCCAGGGAAGCCAGTTCCTCCCGTTCACAAGAACCATCGCGCCGCTGGCCACGCGGACCGCTGTGGTGGCGCTCACGGTCTCAGGATTCACCGTCCTGCCCTGGAACTACGATGCCGCGGTCTCCATTCCCGCGATTCAACGCGTCGCCAACGCAGCCGACGGAACCACTGCGGTGGCCACCGGCGGACTGGTGGCGATCTCCGGCACCAATCTAAGCCCGGTCAACATGGCTTCGCGCGAGCTGCCGCTGCCCACCGCACTCGGCGAGAGCTGCCTGACGGTCAACGGCGTTCCGACACCGGTCCTGTTCGTGTCGCCCGGCCAGATTAACGCCCAGATTCCCTTCAACGTCGAGGGAAGCACAACCATGGTCCTCCGCACACCCGGAGGAACGAGCGACAACTTCAACCTCACGGTCCGCTCCACTGCCCCCGCCGTGTTCCGCGGAACCGGCGAGCGCGAAGGGATTCCAACCGTGGTACGGGCCCGGAACAACGATGTCGTTACGCCGTCCAACCCGATCCACCGCGGCGATGACATCACCATCTACCTGACCGGCATGGGAAAGACCTTCCCGCAAGTGGAAGCTGGAATTCCCGGCCCCAACCCGCCGGCCATCGCGCTGACCCAGCCCGAGGTGGAAATCGGCGGCCATCCGGTCGAGGTCCACTTCGCGGGACTCAGCCCCGGCGAGGTCGGGATCTACCAGATCAATGCCCGGGTGCCCCGGTCGGTACCGCTCGGCGCCCAACAACAGCTCACGATCCGGCAAGGCGCCTCCAGTGCCTCACTGCCGGTGCGGGTGGTCGAATAACACAGGAGAACAACAAACCATGCGTGCATCAATCCATATCCTATCGATCGTCTTAACCGCGGCCGGATCCGCCCTCGCCCAGCAGTGGGAAGTCGGCGGACTGGCAGGTGGCGGCTTCTACCGCGACAAATCCGTCACCGGTCCGCGCGGCACCGGAAGCGCCGGTTTTCAGCGCGGCTTCTCTGCCGGAGGCTGGCTTGGCCACAACTCCACCGGCCGGGTTGGCGGCGAAATCCGCTACCTCTACCAGAGCAATCCGATGCAGGTGCGGTCCGGCTCAAACTCCTACTCCTTCTCAGGCCACTCCCACGCGTTCCACTACGACTTCCTTCTCCACGCCAACTCGATCGAGGAACCCATCCGGCCATTCCTCGCTGTGGGAGGCGGCATGAAGGTGTTCCGCGGAACCGGCACTGAACGCGCGATCCAGCCGCTCAGCAATGTCGCAATCCTCACCCGGACTCTCCAATGGCAGCCCGTGATCACCTTCGGCGGCGGCGTCAAGGTGAGGCTCGGCTCGAAGATGACTCTGCGGGCCGAAGTCCGCGACTACCTGAGCCCCTTCCCAAAGGACGTCATCCTGCCCGCCCCCGGTGCCAAGCTCGGCGGCTGGCTGCACGACATAACGCCCATGGTTGGTATCAGCTACCTGTTCCAATAGCCAGCGGCGGATCACGGTTTTACACCGTTTAACGGCCCGATCTTCTATATTGGGAAGGTGACACGGGTTCTCGCTTGGAGTCTCACGCTTGCCCTGTCCGCAGTGGCAGCCGCGCAGCAAAATCAGGCGCCCAAGGACGGCTACGTAGGCGGCAACGTTTGCCGGACCTGCCATCCAGACGTCGTCCTGAACTTCTACCGCAACGCGCATTATAAGAGCGTCGCCTCCGGAAAGGAACCGCCCGAGCGCACGGGCTGCGAGGGCTGCCATGGGCCCGGAAAGGGCCACGTCGATGCCCGCGGCGGCCGCACCACGATTCCCCGTGCCTTCTCCCTGATGAGCCCGGCACGCGTGCTCGACACCTGTCTCGCCTGCCACTCCAAGGACTTGTCCCGCAGCGAAATCCGCAGGTCCCCGCACACTCAGTCGGAAGTGGTCTGTTCCACCTGCCACTCGATCCACAAGCCGCAGACTCCGAAACTGCTCCTGGCCAAAGCCCAAAAGGACCTGTGCTACGGATGCCACAACAACGTCCGGTCCCAGTTCGCGATGCCCTTCAAGCACCGGGTAAACGAAGGCGCCATCCAGTGCACCGATTGCCATAATCCACACGGCGCTCCGGCCACGAGCTGGCGCACGGGAATCCATCCGCGCATGGTGGCCACATCAGCCGACGGCGAACAGCCCTGCCTTCGCTGCCACACCGACAAGCGCGGACCATTCGCCTTCGAGCACCCCGCACTGCGCGTGGATGGTTGCGAGTCCTGCCACAGCCCGCACGGGTCCACCAACCCCAGGATGCTCAAGCGTCCGGTGGTGATGACCCTGTGCCTGGAATGCCATAACGGCACGGGCAGCTTCGGCCGCCAGGGGGATGGGGTCACCATCCAGTCCTCCTCGCACAATGTGGCCGATCCCCGCTATCAAAACTGCACCGCCTGCCACATCCGGATCCACGGATCAAATTCCGACCAGCGGTTCTTGAGGTGAACCGGCCATGAGACGATCTCCGGCCCTCCTCATTCTCATCGCCGCGGCGGCTTCCGCCCAACCCACCGTGGCTCCCAGCCCAGGCTCCGTCGGAACCGTGCGCGGCAAGGACTCCGGCGGCTACAACTTCACCAACTCGTTCGAAGCCGGCGCCCGCGGCCTTTCCACTAGCGGCAACGAACTGCGCTACCGCAGCGATGTCAACTTCCGGAGCGGGGTCCGCCTGTTCGGATCCCGTCTGGCGATCCACTCCAAAGAAGGCCACGGAAAGTGGTTCGACGAGATCTCCCTTTCCACCCAGGGACTCGGGAACGATCCCTACCAGTTTTCCTCTCTCCGCGTGCAGCACAACCGGTGGTACCGCTACGACATGCTCTGGCGCATCAACGACTACGTCAACCCGGGGCTCACCGGAGGACTGCTGCCCGGCCACGTGCTGAACACCCGCCGCCAGTGGCAGGACCACGACTTCGTATTCCTCCCCGGCGCGCCCATCAAGTTCCTGGCTGGCTACAGCCGCAACTCTCAGGACGGACCGGCGCTGTCCACCGGCCAGTTCTTTGATTCGCGGGGCGACGAGTTTGCGCACTTCGGCAACATCGGCCGGCGGCAGTCGGAATACCGCGCGGGTTTCGAAGCCAACGCCGCCGGATTCAAGCTCATCGTCCTGCGCGGCTGGCAGCGCTACAACGAAGACACGGCCACCGGGCTCTCGCAGGCCAGTCCGGGCGCCAATCCCAACGACAGGACCACGCTCACCTCGCTCCGCATCACCGAGCCGTACAAGGGCGACACTCCCTTCTGGCGCGTCAACCTGCTCAACGAAAAGAAGAGTTGGTACGCGGTCAACGCGAGATTCTCCTACGCCGGCGGCAAGCGCAACTTCCTCTTCGACGAGACTGCCCTCGGCACCGACCGGCTCGGCAACAACCGTAACCGGCAGATCGTGATCGCCGGCGACGCCCGGCGCCCATTGACCACCGGCGGACTCACGTTCAGCCTGTTCCCCACGCAGAAACTGATCCTGACCAACCACGCCTCGTTCCACCAGATCCGCATGAGCGGCGATTCCTCCTACCGCGAGGTGAACAACGGCTCTCTGCTCTCAGGCATCTTCCGGTTCAACACGCTCAGTGTCAGGACCTTCACCAACAGTTCGGATGCCTCCTACCGCGCGGCCCGCTGGCTCAGTGCCTTCGCCGGGTTTAGGATCTCATCGCGCCGGACGCAATCGATCGAAGGCGAACGTTTCGGCGCCGACATTGAACAGTTCCGCTACAGCCAGTCCAACCGACTGAACGCGGGGACATTCGGCGTCCGGCTGACACCCATGCGGCCGCTCTCGGTCGTCCTCGACACCGAGATCGGACGGCAGGACCGGCCCTTCCTTCCCACCTCCCAAAAGGACTACCACATTGCCGGCGGACGAGTTCAGTACAAGGCGAAGTCGGTCACCGTGTCGGCAGCCTCGCGTGCCAACTACAACTTCAACTCAGGATCCTTGTTCACGCACAGCTCCCGCAACCGGTCCCAATCTGTGGACGTAAGCTGGGCTGGCAAGTCCGGACTTTCGGCCGATGCCGGCTACAACCACCTGCACGCTGACGCCCTCACCGGGCTCGCCTACTTCGCAAGCTTCAACCTCATAACGGGGGACCAGTCCGTCTACGTCAGCAACATTCACAGCATCTTCGGCCACGTGAACTTCAGTATCGCCAAGCGCGCCGACCTCACTTTCGGATGGACGCGCGCCCAGGACACAGGTGACGGCCGGTCCCGTGCAACCGCCGTTTCCACTTCCCGGCCCGGCACAGCGCTTCCCATCCTCCAATCCGTGCAGACCTATCCGATGCTCTATCAATCCCCTCTCGCCCGTGTCTCGGTGCGCCTCCATTCGCGGGTACGGTGGAACGGGGGTTATCAGTATTATCATTTCAGTGAGGACTTCGGTGTCCCTGCGGGCGGTCCCACTGCCTCGCAGGGCTACAACGCACACACGTTGTACACCAGCATTCTATGGTCCTTCTAGGGGCATCATCCTTGCGATACGGCTCGGCGAACGTCACGACTTTCGTGGTCCTGATGCTCGTGCTGTGGCAGGTGATCGCGCGGTTCAAGTGCGAGGACACCAGCAACTGGCCACTCGTGTTCTATGTCTTCCTGTGGGGCTACCACCAGACCTATCCCGGGACCTTTAACCTCACGGTTGTCCTCGCCGCGACGATCACCGCACTCCTTATTCGCTACGAATTCCTCGGGAAAAAAGCGCGCGGATTGTTGGTCACACTCGAAATGGCGGGACTCGCCTACTTCGGCCAGGCACTGGCCAGCTCGCTGTTCTGGTAAGATTCATCGAGAATGTTGACCCGCCGCCAGATGCTGGCCGCCGCGGCTGCGCCCGCTCTCGCGCAGTCCCGGCCAAGAAACATCCTGTTGATGATCGCCGACGATCTCGGTCTCCACACCGGGGCCTACGGCGACTCAAACGCCAAGACGCCGCACCTCGACCGCCTGGCCGCGGAGGGCGTCCGGTTCACCAACGCGTTTTGCACCACGGCATCGTGCTCCGCCAGCCGCAGCGTGATCCTCAGCGGCCTCCAGAATCATTCCAACGGCCACTACGGCCACGCTCACGCCGAACACAACCTTCACTACCTGCCGCGGATCAAATCGACCCCTGAACTGCTCAAGGCGGCCGGCTATCGAAACGCCATCGTCGGCAAGCTGCACGTCAACCCGCTCGGCGGGTTCACCTGGGATTTGAACGCCGCCAACCTCGGCGGCCGGAACGGCGCGGAGATGGCCGATGCGGTGAAGAAGTTCATTCAATCGGATCCATCCAGGCCCTTCCACATTCATTGCGGATTCACCGACCCTCACCGCGCCGCGCAAGGATTCGCCAACCGCGCCTATCCCCGCATACAACCCAACCGGTTCGATCCGGCCAAGATCAAAATGCCGGAATTCCTGCCCGGCAATACGGAGACGCGCGCGGAGGTCGCCGAATATTACGAGGCGGCCAACCGGCTCGACCAGAACGTTGGCATGATGATGGAGGTCCTGCGCGAAACCGGCCAGCTCGACAACACGCTCGTGGTCTTCATCTCCGACAACGGCATGCCGTTCCCGAACGCGAAGACCAACTGCTACGACGCCGGGATCCATCTGCCGATGATCGTCCGCGCCCCCGGACAATCCAAGCGCGGACTGGTCAACAACGCCATGGTCAACTGGACGGACCTGCTCCCCACATTCCTTGACTACGCAGGCGCTCAGGGCCCCGGCTACGAACTCCACGGGCGCAGCATCATGCCGATCCTCGAACAGGAGAATCCCTCCGGCCGGGACAGCGTCTTCTTCTCGCACACGTTTCACGAGATCACCATGTACTATCCGGTCCGTGGCATCCGGAACCGGCAGTACAAGTACATGCGCAACCTGTTTCCCGAGCTCGAATTTCCGCACGCCTCCGACCTGTGGGCCTCGGCCACCTGGCAAAGCGTGCTCCGCGCCGGGGAGAACGGCAAGATCGGCCAGCGCACCGCTGCCGCCTATCTCCACCGTAAAGGCGAGGAGCTGTACGACATCACC
>Ga0194132_10008375_pt1 | contig 14823 bp, 13 predicted proteins | sample TA2KigOf80mmetaG_FD_148612 | JGI IMG/M metagenome (GOLD analysis project Ga0194132, IMG submission 148612) | Freshwater microbial communities from Lake Tanganyika, Tanzania - TA2015054 Kigoma Offshore 80m | ecosystem: Environmental > Aquatic > Freshwater > Lake | place: Tanzania: Lake... | reverse complement strand
CGCTGCAGGACGCCGCCATCCACCAGATGTGCATCCTCCTCACTGAAACAGAAACCGTCTTTCCGACCACCCAACTCCGTCTCATCTACCGCCAGGTCGGCTCATCCTGATTCCACCCCAGGTCAGGATGTCTGAGGCTTCGAACTTGAGCAATCCCGGAACTTGGACGGGAGCTCCTGCCTGGCCGAAAGCCAGGGCCTGGCCGAGCCAGAGTCCCGTCGCGATCATCGCGAGTGGGTTGAAGCGAGTGGGTTTCATGATGCGGATGGATGTTGGAGCCATTCCACTCGGCGATCAGAGGACTCCACCCAGCAGAGTGACAACGGAGGCGTATTCTGCACAGGCGTGGAATGACCCGAGTGGGAACGGATCGGTTAGGTTTCGATCCGAGCGTCACACAACCGTCGCGTGGATGTCAAATTCCGTGACCGAGAAGGTTGTGGATTTGAGTTTGGAAGTTCTTGCTGACCGAAGGGGGGGTGGGTTTGCGAATCTCGGGGACTTCTCTTAGAGTTCGCGGTCAGGACGGATGGATTGCCGTTCGAAGACTGAGGCCTTCGGATTCGAAATGCCGGCCGCGGTTTTCATCTCGCCCAAAAGCCGCAGAGAGGAGACTTGGACGCCGAGGGATCACCTCGGTCAGAAATGTCCTCTCCGTGGATGAGGCTGGGTGTGAAAGCGAACGCGCGCCGGGTGAAATCATCCGGCGCGCGAAAGAACCGCGTGCGACGTGCGAGTGGGACTTTGGCTTTATTTGGCGCCCTGATCGATCCAAGCGCGCAGCAGCCCGACTTGTTCCTTCGTCAAAGGATCGGCTTTGCCCTCGGGCGGCATCGCGCTGTCCTCGTCGAGCCGGGCGACGGTATGAACCAGGCTGCTCTTGGCGCTCTGACCGGCTTCAAGGACTTTGCCGTTCTCACTGCCCTTCAAGGTGGCATCCAGGCTGTCGAGGCGTAATTTCGCCTTTTGTTTTTCCGCGCCGTGGCACTTGACGCAGGACTTTTCGAAGATGGGCTTGATGTCCTTTTCGAAAGTCAGGCCGGTCTTGGTGGCGGGCGGGGGGAGTTTGCTCACATCCACGTCCGCGCCGCGAACGAGGGGGATGAGGGAGAGGGCGAGGGCGAAGGCCGCGCCTGCACAGAGTGGAGTCGATTTCATAAACTTCATAGCAATGGAAGACTTGAGTTTCGGGCAATCCGAACTACGGATCTGACGTTCGTGAGCTTGCCGTATTCGATTCAGGAGTGGTCTTACTTCACTTTCTTGACTTTTTCCCAACGGCCGGTTTTGCCGGACTTCAACACGGCATCGGTGACGTAATCGGTGGCCAAGCCGGCTTTGAAGGTCGGCTCCGCCAAATTCCCGCTTTCGATGCCTTGGATGAAATCGGCCACCTGATGCACGAAGCTGTGTTCGTAGCCGAGTTGTAGACCGGGCACCCACCAGTTTTTGCAATACGGGTGATCCCCGTCGCTGACATGGATGGAACGCCAGCCGCGGGTTTGGCCCTGGTCCCGGTGATCGAAATATTGCAAGCGGTGCAAGTCGTGCAAGTCCCAGAAAATCGAGGCGTGTTCGCCGTTGATTTCGAAGGTGTAGAGCGCCTTGTGGCCACGGGCGTAGCGTGTGGATTCGAAGGTGGCCAGCGACCCGTTGCTGAACCGGGCGAGGAAGGCACAGGCGTCGTCGATTCCCACTTTTTCAACTTTGCCGGTCAGATTGTGTTTGCGTTCCTTGATGAACGTTTCGGTCATGGCGCTGACTTTGTCGATGGAGCCATTGAGCCACATGGCGGTATCGATGCAGTGAGCGAGCAAATCGCCGGTCACGCCCGAGCCCGCGGCTTTGACGTCGAGCCGCCACAAGGCGGCGCCTCCCTGCGGCAAATCAGGACTGATCGTCCAATCCTGGAGGAATTTGGCGCGATAATGGAAAATTTTTCCAAGTTTGCCCTCGTCGATCAATTGCTTGGCCAGCGTGACGGCGGGGCAGCGGCGGTAGTTGTACCACACCATGTTGGCGACGCCGGCTTTCTGAACGGCCTTGGTCATTTTTTCCGCTTCCGGAGCGTTCAACGCCAGCGGCTTTTCGCACAGGATCATTTTGCCGGCCTTGGCCGCGGCGATGGCGATTTCAGCGTGGGTGTTGTTCGGCGTGGCGATGTCGATGACGTCGATATCGTCGCGTTCGATCAGCTTGCGCCAGTCCGTTTCCACCGAGCCGTAGCCCCAGCGATCCGCGAAGCTCCGGGCGGCTTCGGCGTTGCGGGCACAGAGGGCCTGCAGGACGACTTGATGTCCGAGTTCGAAGAAGTGATTGACCTTGGCGAAGGCGTTCGAATGGGCGCGCCCCATGAAGCCGTATCCGATGAGTCCGATGCGAAGCGGTTTCTTTGCCATAACAAGAACAGGTTTCAGCGTTTGCTCGTTGCGGAGGTTGGTGAATTTAAGCGGCCCATCCGTGGTTTTCCCGCACCTGAATCATGGAGGCCAGAATATCGTTCCAAGTCTGCTGGCGGGTCATGACATCGTTGGGGAACATGCAGCCGTCCCAGCAGATGTGTTTGAATTTCTTGGTGACCTTGCCGGCGTCGTCCCGCATCCAGTAGCCCGCGTCGCGGGGGATGTTGAGTTTGCCGTTCGGATCGGTGGCGAGACAGTGGCGGCCGGTCTTGTCATGGGTGCCCGAGCCTTTGACGGTGGCGTCGTTTTGCGCGACGTGGAAATCGAAGGTCCAGGGACGCAGCGCCTTGGTGAGTTTCTTCATCGCGCCGTGGAACTGGCCCGGTTCCCAGGCGAACTTTTCGGGCACCAGTCGGTGTTCCGGTGCGTTGTAGCCCAGGGTGTACAACAGCGTATGGGCCATGTCCGCCTGAAACCCGACGACCTTCGGCATGTCGACCATTTCCAGCAGGCGGACGATATTTCGCCAGCTGTGCATGGCGCCCCAGCAGATTTCCCCTTCGGCGGCGAGTCGTTCGCCGTGGTCTTTGGCCACTTTGCCGCCCTCGCGGAAGGTTCGGGCGATGAGTTTGGTGTTGCCGACAGGGTCATTGGACCAGTCGTGGACCGAGGCGGCGGAGTCGATGCGCACGATGCCGTGGGGGCGGGCGCCCAGTTCTCTCAGTTTGCGAGCGATGCGGCAGGCTTTGCGCACGTGTTCGACCCAGTTCTTTCGTTTCGTTTCGTCGCCCATGGCCGAGGCGTCGAACCAGACCGGAGCGACCACGGATCCGACGACAAACCCCTTGGCCTGGATTTTGTCGGCCAATCGTTTGATTCCGTCGTCGCTGAGGTCGATGGAAACGTGGGGATCGTAGAGGAAGAGATCCACGCCATCGAAGCGAACGCCGTTCACCTCGGCCTTGGCCGTGAGGTCAAGCATGGTATCGAGGTCGATGCACGGTTCGGCGCCGGGGCTGCCTTTGCCGACCAAGCCGGGCCACATGGCGTTGTGGAGCTTTGGAAAATTGTTGGGTCTAGGTTTCGAGTTGCTCATGTCTTCAAGAATCGTTGCGACGCTCACGCCGGGGCCGGTTGCCGCTCGTCGCGGTACGTGCCGACACCGCCAAGGTTCCACGGTTGACGGAGGCGTTGGATGACGGGAAAACGATAACAAGCGGCCGCCGATCGTACCAAGGGAAAACGCACGAGAGGGGCGGGCTTTATGGCTTGGTTCACCCCTGATTCTTGCTTAACGTCCGCCCAACATCCGACCTCTTATGGCGATCTTCAGGATTCTTTTCCTCAGTGCGTTCGGTTTCCTGCTCTTGCCGGGCTGGTATTCGAGCGTGGCGCAAGGGGCAGAGGCAGGGGTCGAGGGCGTGGTTAAACTGCCCGCGCCCAAGCCTGGCGCCTCGATGCCGGCTCGTTACCAAGGGGGTAAAGTGAGTGCGCCGGTGGATCCTCCGGCTGCGATTGTGTATCTGGAAGGGGATTTTCCGGTAGCCCCGGCGGCGCCGACCTTGGTGAAACTCGAGCAGAAGAATTTGCAATTCACTCCCAACCTGATGGCCATCCGGGAGGGAACCACCGTCGCCTTTCCGAATTTGGATGATGAGTTCCATAACGTCCTTTCGGGAAGCCGGGCCAAGAAGCTGGACCTTGGACGCTATCGAAAAGACGAGAAGCCTCCGACGGTGACCTTTGACAAGGCCGGCGTGGTGGATTTGCACTGTGAGATTCACAAGGACATGCGGGCCAACATCGTGGTGCTGAAGACGCCTTATTTTGTCAAGACGTCGCCCGATGGGCGTTACCGACTCGAGAATCTGCCGTCATGAAAGTTTACACTCAAAGTATGGATCAGTCCCACTGTGACGTGGTCTCATCCTGTGACCTTGGAGGCCGGTTCCCGGTTGAAAGTCGATTTTCCGGTGGTGCCTTAGTCCCGGGAAGGGCGAATGAGCGAACCGGGATTCAAGCGAGGAGAGGGGGAGAGCCTCTTGAGGCTGGGGGTTCGCGCCAAACTTACCCTCGTGATCGCGTCTGTGGTCGGGGCGGTGGTCGCGGGAACCCTTCAGGTGACTCGGCAGAGTGTTGAGGCCGCGTATGCGAGCCAGGCGGAAACTCAAGCACGGGCCCAATTCGAGTTCTTCGGCAAGCTTCAACAGGCCCGATTGCAGGAGGTTCGACGCCGCACCAGCGCCCTTTCCGGTGAACGGGGCGTCCGGATACGTTCCAGTCTGTTACGATTGGCTGAAGCCGCCGCCGCGAACGAGAAGGATGACGAAGGCTTGGAGTTGCTCTACCAAAACGCCGCGGACGAGCTCCAGTCCTTGGTCTCGAGTGAAGCCCCTGCCGTCCCGAGCGACGAGGACGGTACCCCTACGGTTTTTTATCGATTGCTCAACGCGAAAGGCGAAGTCCTTCCTCCTCCGTCGGGGATCAACGCGGGATTGAAAGGAACCGTCGAGGGTGGAGAGACGCTGGAGCGAAAACTTCGGCTGTTGGGGGCGACGATGCAGGGCGCGGAAGAACAAGGCGTGGGGTATTTGACGTGGATGGGCGCCCCAGGCCGAACCTCCTTGCAGGAGGTGGTGGTGACGCGGATTGGCGATCCTCATGACGGTCAGGTCCTCGGTTCCGTCGTCGTGGGATTCCCTCTCATTGCCGCAGCCGGACGCGCCACGGAGAACTCGGTGGCGGTTTGGATCGAAGGAGCGACCGATTCGCGCCAGAGCCCTTGGACCGACCCTGAAGTGGCCCGTTTTTTCAAGTCGAAGCTGGCGGATTCGCCGGCCAACGGTGAACGGCGGATGGAGGTGGGGAGCAAGCCCTATTTGTTTGCTTTCCGGAGGCTGGCGGCTTCGGCGGGTTTTCCGCCCGCGTATTTGCTTTCCGCGGTCTCCATGACCGAGGCCGCCTCGCGGCAGCGCGAATTGGGAGCCCGCATCGCGGCTTTTGGCGCCATGGGTCTGGCCCTGGGTGTGGCCATCAGCCTGCTTGTTGCGCATGGATTGACCGTGCCTGTGAATCGGTTGGCGGCGGCGACGAAGGACATTTTAGAGGGACGATTCGACATTCGATTGCCGGTCAAGAGCCGCGATGAGATTGGTGAGCTAACCTCCTCGTTCAATGAGATGGCGGAAGGTCTGGCGCTCAAGGAGAAGTATCATCACGTGCTCAACCCGGTGGCGGACAAGCAGGTCGCCTCCGAATTGATGAGCGGGCGGGTCACGCTGGGTGGTGAAACGCGCGACATCAGCGTGTTGTTTTGTGACATCCGCGGTTTCACGGCCTTGACGGAGCGCATGCCTCCCCAGGAAGTGATCGCGATGCTCAATGAGCACATGACCGCGCTTACCCGGGGCGTGCACGCGCATCACGGGGTGGTGGACAAGTTTGTGGGGGACCTGATCATGGCCATTTTTGGAGCCCCCAAAAGTTACGGCGAGGACGCCGATTTGGCGGCGCGATGCGCGTTGAGCATGATCGAAGAACGGGGTCGCTTGAACACCACTTCGAAGTACAAGATCGAAATGGGAATTGGCGTGGCCTCGGGACTCGCCGTGGCGGGGTGCATGGGTTCGGCCGACCGCCTCAATTACACGGTGCTGGGCGAGCGGGTGAATCTGGCCTCCAGGCTCTGCAGCAAGGCGGGGAGAATGGAGGTCGTGATTGATTCCACCACCCGAGATCGCCTGCGCGACCCGCCGCAGATCGAGCCCTTAGAGCCTTTGGTGCTCAAGGGATTCGCGGATCCTGTTTGCGCTTTCAAATTACTCGGCTAATTCTTGATTTCCCTCTGAAACGCTGTCGAACTCTTGCTTGTCCATGAAACGCTCTGACGTTGCGGTCAACTCGAAGTTGGGATGCTCCGATTGGAGTGCTGGGAGCAACTGGACCGGGTTCGGTCGATAAGCTGTTTCGATGGCGGCGGGATGCGCGATGGCCGTCCCGTTGATGGCGGAAGCCGAGGCGAGTTGGCTGGATCGATTGGACGAGGGTTTGTCCTATCAGAGTGCGGGCGGCGCGGTGCGGGCCGAACTGGGCGGGTTGCTTGATTTCGAGGGTTACACCGTGGACGGCACTCCTCCGGGCTTGGTGTTCAGTGATCGCGAGTATCTCATTGCTCCCCGCATGTCGCTGTTCCTGGACTCTCGATGGGGCGGCAAGCTCTACAGCCTGGTGCAGATGCGGTTCGACCGAGGGTTTGATCCCAACTCCAAACCTCGTGGAGACGAGCGGTTGGACGAATACTTTCTGCGCTACACTCCTTGGGAGGATGGGAGAGTCCTTCATCCAGGCGGGGAGGTTCGCCATGACTCCTGGCACAATCCGTTTGTCAACGCGCCACTGCCTTACGAAAATGTCCTGACGATGACGGATAGCGTGGCGCCTCCGAGCGCCGCCGCGTTTTTAGGACGCAAATCGAAAGCCGACGAGAAGGGAAAATGGCTGCCCGTCCTCTGGGGGCCGAGTTATGCCGCGGGCGCGCTTGTGGGCGGCTCGGTTGAAAGGTTCGATTATGCGTTCGAGTTAAAGAATGCGTCGATTTCGTCGCGCCCCCCGCGTGGGATCCGGTCCAAAACGGCTGGGACGATCCCACTTATTCCGGGCGACTGGGCTGGCGTCCGGACGCCTCCTGGAAATTGGGGGTTTCCGGAAGCCATGGCGGTTATTTGCTTCAGTCCGCGGAGGCTGGATTACCTGCGGGAACCGGCCGCGATGATTTTCAACAGACCACCTTTGGTTTTGACGCTGGATATGCTCGCCATCGGTGGCAGGTGTGGAGCGAGGTCATCGGATCTCGCTTCGATGTCCCCACGGTGGGCCATGCCGACACCCTCTCCTATTACATTGAAGCGAAGTACAAGATCGACGCGAGTTGGTCCGCGGCCTTGCGCTGGAATCAGCAGTTTTTTGGGGAAGTGACCAACCCAGCGGGAAAGGATGAGCGCTGGGATCATGACATGTGGAAGGCGGAGGCGGGGCTTGCCTATCGTTTCAGCCGGCATTGGCAGGTCAAGGCTCAGTACAGTTACGGGCGGCAGAATAGGGATTTGCAGCAAGGCGAACAGATGTTCGCCGGCCAGGTTACGTTGAAGTTTTAGATTCCGGCCGGCCGGGCTGGGGAGATGCGGCCGGCTTACTCATAGCGCAAGGCCTGGATGGGATCCAGCCGAGCAGCTTTCATGGCGGGCAGAAATCCGGCCACGACCCCGACGAGAAAGCTGAAAGCCACGGCCACGATCATGGGAGTCAGGGTGATGACCGGGGCATTGGCGGTGGGCGAGACCCAGGCGATGATTTTGACCAGTCCCCAGGTTGCGCTCAGTCCCAGAAAGGCCCCCAGCAGAGAGAGCGTCACGCCTTCCACCAAGATCTGCGCGAAAATGTGGGGACCTGTGGCGCCGAGCGCTTTGCAGGTGCCGATTTCCCGGATGCGCTCGTTGATGCTGGCCAACATGATGTTCATGATCCCGATGCCGCCCACGAGCAGGCTCAACGCCGCGATGATTCCCCCGCTGACCCTGGCGTTCTTGATCCGTTTGTTGATGTCCGCCAGCCGGTCTTCCTGCGTGCTGAGTTCGAAATCTTTGATGCCGTTGTGCGTGAGCATCAGCACATTTTCGACCTGCTGCAAAGCCTCGGACATTCGCTCGAAGTTGGCGACGCGGATGTCGATGTCGTCCAGCCGCGGGTCGGGCAGGGGATTGCGGCGGGATCCGCCGGAGCGAAACTTCACCCATGCGGTGTTCAACGGAAGATGAATCGTGTGATTCTTGCGGGCGAACGCATCCCAGCGACGTCCGCCCCATCCCGTCCTCCGTTGCACCCCTTGGTTTTTCTTTCCCTTCGCCTCCAATTTGGCCAGTTCGCGGATCTTTCGCGTCTGCTCGCCTTCGTAATGTTTGAACATGCCCACGATGGTGAAGGGCTGGCCGCCCACGTGGATGGTTTCCCCGATCGGCACGATGGGCTCGCCTGTTTTCTCCGGCGATCCAAAGAGTTCGTCGCGAATGCCGGTGCCGATGACGCAGACGCTGCTCGCAAACTCCTGGTCCAAGTCTCCGAAATACCGCCCATGCTCGACCTCGAAGAGGTCCATCTCCAACGCTGCCGGAAGGACGCCCACCATCTCCATCGGAAAAGTATTTTTGCTTCCGCGGCTGACGCGCAGATAGTCCAGGCTCATTTGGGGCGATATCAATTCCACCAGCGGCGCGTTCTGCAGAAGGGCCTGCACATCACGAAGGGTCTTGCCCGGTGATTGGTCCTCCAAGTGGCGCTGGTGAATCGGCACGTCGCTGTCCACGATGCGGACTTTGTCAGCGCCGCCCATCGCGACCATGGACTCCTTCATTCCGTTCTCCATGCCTTTGACAATGGCGGCCATGGCGACGAGGCTTGCCACGCCCAGGACGATGCCGAACATCGTCAGGAGGGACCGGAACTTGTGAGCCCAGATGTCCTTCAGACCGATGAAAATGGCGTTGAGCAGGGGCACGGCGAAGGCTAGTCGTATTTGAGGGCTTGGATCGGGTGCAGGCGGGAGGCTTTGAGGGCGGGCCAGAGGCCGGCCAGAACGCCGACCGCGACACTGGCGCCAAACGCGGCCAGCAGGGCGGCCAACGTGATGACCGGCGTGTTTTCGTTGGGCGAGAATTGACCGACGAGATGAGTGAGGCCGGCGGAAACGGCCAGTCCCAGCGCGCCGCCGAGCATGGCCAGGACGGTGCTTTCGACCAGGATTTGCACGAAGATATCCTGGGTGGTGGCTCCGATCGATTTGCGAATCCCGATTTCGCGCACTCGCTCCGAGATGCTGGCGAGCATGATATTGGCGATGCCGATGCCGCCGACGATGAGGCTGATGGCGGCGATGATGCCTCCGCTCATGCGCGCGTCGTGTATGGTCCGGCTGATTTCGGCGGCCCAGTCTTCGTCGGTTCGAAACGCGAAATCCTCCAAGCCATGGTGCGTGGTCATGAGCACGTTGCGCACTTGTTGCAACGCGGGTTCGAGCAGGTCGATGTCCTTCACTTTCATTTGCAGCGAGGAAAGGCGGGCGCTGAACGAGGAAACGGCTTTGGTTCCGGACTGAAAATTCAGCAGCATGGTTTTCAGCGGAATGTAAACGGTGTTGTTTTTCAGGCGAAACGCGAAGTGTCCACCCTTGGCGCGATCCCAGGGGCTGGAGCCCCGGTTGGGGCCGCCCATGTTCTTGCGGGCGGCCGCCCTTGCCAGCCGCTGGATTCGCGCGGGTTCGCTTTCGTAATGCTCAAACATGCCCACGATGGTGAAGGGCTGGCGGTTGATGGTGATGATCTCGCCAATGGGTATCACTTCCGTTCCGATCTCGTCTGGATCCCCAAAAAGCTGGTCCCGTATGCCCGTGCCGATGACGCAGACGGACCGTGCCTCCTCTTCGTCCAACTCGTTGAACATCCGGCCGTGCTTCACGATGTGTTCGTTGAGGGCCAATGCTCCCGGCCAGGTGCCCACGAAGGAGAACGGGCGGGCGGTTTTGTCCTTGTAGGCCAGCACAGTCCGTGAACCCCGGCCCCAGAGTTCGTAGGATGGGGTGATGGTGTGGACGAGGGGGGCGCTTTGACGCAAGGCTTCGACGTCCGGCAGGGTCACGCCGGTGACCCGGTCTTGGAGATGGCGCTGGTGAATGGGGAGATCCATCTGGCTTTCGACGCGAATTTTCTCGAGCCCGCCCATGGCGGTCAGAGCCTCCTTGAGGCCCAGTTCCATGCCTTTGACCAAGGCGGACATCGCGACCAAGCTGGAGACGCCGAGGATGATGCCGAGGATGGTGAGCAAAGAGCGAAACTTGTGGGAAGCGATTTCCCGGAATCCCGTCAGGATGACATTGACCAGATTCAACTTACGAGAGGAGTGGTGAGTTGCTGGCGCGGTCCTGTCCCGACAGTCTTCGGTCGAGGTTTTTCGCGATTTTTCCGTCGCGGATTTCGATCTTCCTGGGAGTCATGGCGGCAATTTCCGGATCATGCGTAACCAGGATGATGGTGCGGCCCTCGCGGTGAAAACGGCGGAGCATGTCCAGGATGAGTTCCCCGGTATGCGAATCGAGGTTGCCCGTCGGTTCGTCCGCAAAGAGGATCTTGGGATTGTTGACCAACGCCCGGGCGATGGCGACACGTTGCTGCTGACCGCCCGAAAGTTGGGAAGGGCGGTGCTTGGCCCGGTTGTCCAGTTCGACTTCCCGAAGTGCCGTCAGGGCACGTTCACGCCGCTCCTTGCCCCCCAGTCCAGTGTAGATCATCGGCAGTTCGACGTTTTGGAGGACGTTGAGCTTGGGCAGCAGATTGAAGAACTGAAACACGAATCCGATTTTTTGATTTCGAATGCCGGCGAGTTGCCTCGGCGTCGCGTTGTGGATCTCGAGTCCGTCGAGTTTGAGAGTGCCGGACGTGGGCGAATCGAGGCAGCCCAGGATGTGCATCAGGGTCGATTTTCCGCTGCCGGAAGGTCCGATGATGGAGCAGAAGTCGCCTTGTTGAATGTCCAGACTGACTCCGTCGAGGGCGCGAATTTCCTCGCCTCCCAGGTGGTAGATTTTCGTGATGTCTCTCAGTTCGACGAGGGCCATGGCTCAAGCGATGAAGAATGGGGCGGACTGATTTTCATGGGCTCTGAACATTCCTGTCCGGAAGGGGGGCGGGCTGCCGTGGACAAGACGTTGGGGTCTGTCGGGGCGTGATCAGGGGCTGGCCCTTGCGGGTTGGCTAGGTTTTATGAGCGCCGGCGACGGAGACCGGTTTGACAGAGCCTTTTCCAGCGGCCTCCGAGGATTGAATTTTGTCGGAGGCGGGCTTTTCGAGCGCGACGTGATCGCCCTGGCTGACGCCGTGTTTGATTTCGGCGTGAAAATAGTCCGAGACGCCAAGCTTTACGGGTCGCTTTTCGAAATGGTCCCCTTCAGCCACAAAAACGAATCGCTCGTTTTGCTGCTGTTCCGGATTGAATTCTGTGAACACCGCGGCGAGCGGGACGGCGACCACGTTGGACACGGAAGCCACGGGAATCGTGATGTTGGCCGTCATGCCTGGCTGCACGCGCTGGTCGGGAGCTTTGAGCCGGATGCGGGTGGAGAAACCCTTGATGTTGTTGACGATGGTGGCTTGGGGGGAGACACGCTCCACCAGGCCGGACACCACGAGTCCTGTGACGGCCTCGACCGCGATACGAACTTCCATGCCGACTTTCAGGCGGGTGACATCCGCCTGGTTGACATGGGCCAGGATGACCAAGTCTTCCAAGTTGGCGATCGTCATCACTTCCGTTCCGCTGTTGAATCCTCCGGAGCCCGAGACGGCTTGACCGACGGCGGAGATGGGCCGGGTGAGGACGGTGCAATCGAAAGGGGCGGTAACCCGGGTCTTGGTCAGTTTTTCTTTGGTTTGTTCGAGGCTGGTCCGGGACCGTTGCACGGAGTTTTGGGCGAGTTCATGGTCTTTCTTGGCGGAATCCCAAAGTTGTTTGCTCGTTTCGTACACCTGTTCGCTGACCAGCTTCTCCTGGAATAACTTGCGGTCGCGTTGATAATCTCGCTCCGCCTGTTCCATGCGCAGCCGGGCCTTTTCCAACTGCAATTCGGAACTGCTGATCTCTTGTTTCCGAGTGTCCAGTTCGATTTGTAGATCTTTGTCATCCAAGGCGAAGAGCAACGTGCCCTTGGCCACTCGATCCCCAATGTCCACCGGCAGTTCCGAGATGCGGCCGTTGACCTCCGGACGCACCGAAACTTGTTCCGCCGGGCCGATTTCTCCGGCCAGAGTCACCGAAAAGTGAATGTTGGTCGTCACGGCCGGGGCGACGGTCTGGCGGGAGGCGGCCGAGCCCGATTTGTCCGAATCCGACCGAGCCTTCGCTTGTTTCAAATAATACCCTCCGGCCAAAAGGCCGACGAGTGCCACGACCATGAAAAACAGTTTCATCAATTTGGGACGAGGTTCGAAGCGAGTCCATTCGAGGACTTTCGGACTCATTAGTATGTAAACGTATTATATAGTGCTCCGGTGTGCCGTCAAACTCGCACTCGAGAAAAACGGCAGATTTTCAATCCAAGTCCGAGCGCCTTTGGGAGCCGTCCCAGGGGGGGGAGGGGGCCGTGTATCCCGCAGTGGTCTGCCGTGTGGCGCAGGCTGCCCAGCCTGCCGACTCGCCGACGGCCCTTCGGCCCGGAGGGTGAAGAACGAGCCCCATTCATGCTCTCCACGCGCCTGGTTTCCTTCGTCGCCCCGCAGGTTGGGCAGCCTGCGCTACAGCAGACAGGGCTGTCTGGGTGACCAGGACAACCCAGTCACCGACAACCTCTGGATGAACTGGGGAGGGGCCACCTGCATCAGCAGGCTTGAATTTTGCCAACAAATGTTGCGTCCTATCTCCTCTGTCCATGGATCCGGCCTTACCGGGCCGCCATGGCCCGATCAATCCATCAACTACGAATCATGAAGAAAATCCTCACATTCCTTGCCACCGCCATGATCGCCGTGCTCGCATACGCCGGCGAATTTCCTGACATCAGCGTGACTGAGCTGAAAAGGGCCATCGCTGACAAGAAGGTCGCCGTCATCGACGTCAACGGCACCGAATCCTGGCAAAAAGGCCACATTCCCGGTGCGATCGACTTCGACGCCAAGGGCGAAGAGATCGCCAAGTTGCTCCCCTCGGACAAGAACACTTTGGTGGTCGCCTATTGCGGCGGACCCAAGTGCAATGCCTACGCGCAGGCTGCCAAAGCGGCCAAGAAACTCGGCTACAAGAACATCAAGCACCTTTCGGCTGGCATCAGCGGCTGGAAGGAAGCCGGTGAAAAAGTCGAGAAGGGCAGCTAAAGGAAACTGACTCTCCACCCGCTCCGCTCTCACCGGCGGGGCGGTTTTTTTGCCCTGATCCTTTTCTTGATCTGGTGAGCCCCTTCGGCCGGACCGACTCCAACGCCGACGTGGAATCCAGATGTCCAGCCGCTAAACGAGCCCTTCGAGGATTGTGGGCAGCCTTTCCAAGCTCCGCTGGAGTCCGGCGCGCGCGATCGCTTGTTCCGCCTCCTGCGGATTCGGAAAGAGCAAATCCCATCCTGGCGCGTGCATCCAGTCCTCGCTGGAGACTTCGATTCGATTGCCGCTCTTGCCGATGCGCGCGTTCCGGACCAGCAGATCCGCGATCTGCACTGCGGCCACGATGGAAGTATAGTGGGTGGACCGCTCCGGTTGATGATGGAAGGCGGCCGATTCGACCATGACTTCGGGCAGGATGTGATTTCGGAGATACAAGGCTCCCAATTCGCAGTGGTTCATCCCGAGCACTTCCGTCTCGATCTCGCACAGATCGCGAGCCGCGGCCGCAGCCTGGCCGTGGATGGAATGAAAATGCGCCGGAAAAGCGGAGGCCATGACGATCTTGCCGACGTCGTGAACCAGTCCCGCGACATAGTCCGCGTCGTCGGCCGGCGACTGAATGGTGCTCAGCACCTCTCGGGTCATGATGGCGACCCCGATGCAGTGCTGCCAAAACTCACGCCATTCGAACACGGCATGGCCCGCGAGTTTTTGGAAATCCTCGATTACGGGCGTGACCATGGCGAGTTGGCGGATCTGGCGCACGCCTAGATAGAACACCGCCTCCTCAATGCTGTTCACCTGCGATGACCTCCCGAAATAGACCGAGTTCACCAGGCGCAGCAGGCGGGATGTCAGACTGGGATCCCGCCGGATGACTTCGGAGATTTGGGAGGTGTAGCGCTGGTCGGCGTTGAGCAGTTCGCGCAGCGCGCTGTTGACACTGCCCAAGGACGGAAGCCGGGCACAACTTCGGACACGCGACTCGATCACGGAGCGATCCAGCGGCACGAGGCCGGTGGGCATGGACAGAATTTCCATAAGAAAGATATTCTCCCGTTCATCGACAGAAACCGGCAAAAGTTTATGGTCCGAGAAGGATTGGCGGGCCCTGGGTGAAGTCCCGCTCTTTTTCGGGTTAAGGAACCCTCCATTTCTGCCGAAAGGAATGAGAGAATAATGATGAGCGGAAAAGGGTCGAAACTGCCCGGAACTGCTCATGCCAACCCAAATACCAACCGTGGACGACAGCAGGACGATTCGGATCATGCCGCAGCAGCCTCAGACATCCTGACCTCATGCGGGGAAAGATTGGGTGGAGTGGAATGGAATTGAGACCAAGAGGGACATTTTCGACTTTCAAGGATGGGGGTGGTGGCGGTGAATAAGTGAATGCCGCAAGTTCAATGACCGATGTTTCCTGCCGGGTCTGTGGAGCTCAACCGCGATCTGGCGTGTCGAACGGAAGGAGACAAAGTGGTCTACTTCAACGGGCATTTGCCCGTGTT
>Ga0194132_10008371_pt1 | contig 14830 bp, 13 predicted proteins | sample TA2KigOf80mmetaG_FD_148612 | JGI IMG/M metagenome (GOLD analysis project Ga0194132, IMG submission 148612) | Freshwater microbial communities from Lake Tanganyika, Tanzania - TA2015054 Kigoma Offshore 80m | ecosystem: Environmental > Aquatic > Freshwater > Lake | place: Tanzania: Lake... | reverse complement strand
TCGAGCTCCGTGACCTTGCGGCCCTGGACGATCATCCCGCTCGAGAGCACCTCGGCGACCGCGGCCGCCTCTTCCGGCCCGACGTCCGGGCGCGCGATCGGGATCATGCGGGGGCCCCCTGCTTGGTGGGCCGGGCATCGGTCCCCGTGCGCTCGACGAGCGCCTCCGCGTCCGGCACGTAGGTGTAGGTTCGCTGACAGGTCACACAGAACGCGTCCTCGCCGGGCTCGAGGTCCGCCGGGGCAGGCGAACCATCGGTGCCCGTCAGGCGCAGGCCGCACGCGCACACCCAGCCCAGTCGTCGCGCGGGGTTGCCGACGACCAGGGCGTAGTCGGCGACCGGGCGCGTCACGACCGCACCGGCGCCCACGGTGGCGAATGATCCGACGTCGATGCCGGCCACGACGACCGCGCCGGCCCCGATCGAGCAGCCGCGACGCAGCGTGATGGGGCTCACGGTCCAGTCCTCGGCGCGGGCAAGGTCGCCGCTCGAGGTGATCGCTCTCGGAAAGCGATCGTTCGTGAGGATGGCGCCGGGGCCGATGAACACGCCGTCCTCGACGGTGACCCCGTGATAGACCAGCGCGCCGTTCTGGACCTTGACGCGGTCACCGAGGGTCACGCCCTCGTCGATGAACGCGTCGCGTCCGATGACGCACTCCGCCCCGATCCTCGCGCCGGTCCGCAGCTGCGCGCGGTGCCAGATGCTCGTCCCCGGTCCGACGCTCACACCAGCCTCGAGATCGGCTGACGCATGGACACGCGCGGAAGGGGCGATCACGCTGGGCGGACTCCTCTGAATCGGCGGGCGGAAGGCTCCGACCGCGAGCGTCCCGGCCGCGTCCCGGGCCGCGGCGACAGTGCGAGGAGTATAGGGCCCCTACCGGCGCCGGACCCGGACCAGCGCGAGCACCAGACCCAGCGCAGCCCCGAGGGCAAGCCCTCCCCGCCAGTCGACGAGGATGCGACCCGCCCCCGTCGCCGAGCGGGCAACCACCACCAGGGCGCCGCTCTAGGGGCCGAAGGTGACGTTGTTCGCGACCACCGTCCGGGCGCCGGCCTGATCGAGATGCACGTCACGGGCGAGAACGCCCTGCACGAAGCCCTGGCGGATGGTCACGTCGCCGGCGATCGCGCCACCGAGGACGCCCCGGTCCACGGAGACGTACTCCGCCCGGGCGCCACCGATGGCTCCGAAGGTGACGCTCACTTCGTCTGCCCGAGCGCCGCCGACCGCGCCACGGCTCACGGCGATGCTGCCGGCCGTCGCACGGCCCACGCTGCCACCACGCACTTCGAGGCGCTCGGCGTCGGCGAACTCCAGGCGGCGGACATGATCGAGCACGTCGTCGTCGTCGGCGAAATCGGGGGCGGCCGCCGAATCGTCGTCCTCGTCGTCCTCGTCGTCCTCGTCGTCCTCGTCGTCCTCGTCGTCCTCGGCGACGGGCGCCTCGGGCCTATCCCCTGACCGGGGCGCGCGCCCGCCATCCGGCTCGACCGCCGTCCATTCGTTCTCCAGCGGAATGGGCTCTTCGGCAATGGGGAGCTCGCCGCCTTCGGCACCGCCGCCCTGCGCCTGACGTTCACCCGGCGACCCGGACGACCAGTGTTGCGTCATCTCCGACCCCCGATCCGCGGCCCGTGCTGTCAGACAGCCTAGCGGCTCCCGGCGCCTCGTCCACCTGCCTGGCGATCTGCCGACCGGGCGGCGTGGCGACGGTTATGCTCACGACGCATCGGATGGCGCTCGATCGTCTCCCGTCTGGCTGACCAGCACCACGCTTGGACTATCCTGCGCCCGGGGTACGGGTCGGCGCTGAGGCGCGTCGCGACCATGGAGGAGGAATGACCGTCACCGACCGCCGCCGCCGCCTGGCCCTCGTGCTGGTCGTCGCGGTCGTGGTCGCTGGGGCAGTGCTCGTGCTCGGGGGCAATCGGGTCACGCCGCCAGTCGTCGGCGCGCAGTCCCCGTCACCCGAGGCATCGCCGACCGCGGTCGCTGCCGCGTCCCTGCCTGAGTCGCCGACGCCCGCGCCGTCACCCACCGTCGCGAGGACGCCGGCTCCGACCGTTGCGCCGACGGCGAGCCCCAGCCCCATGGCGAGCTCGTCGCCCCCGCCGAGCCCGACGCCGAGCCCCTCACCGACGACCGCGGCCAACACGGTCCCAGCACCACTGACGGGCATGCCGGTCACGAAGACCGCCGCAGCCCGGCATCCGATCGCGGTCATGATCGACGACCATCCCGACGCGCGACCGCAGTCGGGCTTCAACGCAGCGTCGGTGGTCTGGCACGCACCGGCCGAGGGCGGCATCCCTCGCTACATGCTCGTCTTCCAGGAGATGCTGCCCGGCTCGATCGGGCCGATCCGCAGCGCGCGCCAGTACTACATCCAATGGGCAGCCGAGTGGCGCAGCGCGTACGTGCACGCGGGCGGCGCCCCGAACGCCCTGACCACGCTCCGCCAGCACGGGGACGGGCAGCTGGTCTACAACGCCGATTACGCCCGCTGGGGCAAGCCCAACGCTCCCTATATCTGGCGCATCACGACGCGCTTCGCGCCGCACAACGTGTATTCGACGGGTGCTCAGCTGCAGAGCCTGGCCGACAGGATCGGGGCGAAGGGCGCGGTCGAGATGGCGTGGCGGTTCGGGTCGGCGCTGCCGCTCGCGCAGCGGCGGATCGGCGGGTCGATCCGCGTGACGTATCGCTTCAACCAGATCGACTACGCGTACGACCGCGTCACCAACACGTACCCGCGCTCGGTCATGGGCAGGCCGCAGATCGACGCGGACGACGGCCGGCAGGTCGCGCCGACCAACGTGATCGTGATGTTCGTCCGGTTCGCGCCGCTGCCGGGCGACCCCCACCCCGAGAAGCTGCGCCTTGCGGGTGACGTCATCGGGACCGGCAAGGCGTACATCGCCACCAACGGCAAGGCGCTCACGGGCACGTGGTCCAAGAAGTCCAACACCTCCCCGACGGTCTTTCTTGACGCGAAGGGCCGCCCGGTCGCGCTCACCCCGGGCCAGACGTTCATCCAGGTCGTGGCGACGGGGACGAAGGTCCACATCGTGGGAGGCACGGACCCGTAGCTCGCCACGTTGGCACGCCACGGGCGCGCGCGCGTCCGGTCAGTTGAGCGTCGCGGCCTCGGCGTAGATCGCGCGCGTCTCGGCGGCGACCGCGTCCCAGGTCCGGGCCCGCAGCGTCCGAGACGCGGCGGCCGTCGCTGCTTCGACCGCGATCCGCGCCCTGGAGTTGCCCAGGAGCGCCCGCATGGCGCTGGCGAGACGGTCGGCCGATCCGGATTCCACGAGGATTCCCGCCGCACCGACGACTTCAGGCAGCGCCCCGGTGGCCGTGGCGACCACGGGCGTGCCCGAGGCGATGGCTTCCAGCGCCGGGAACCCGTTGGCGTCGGAGAGCACCGGCAGCACGGCGGCCCGTGCGCCGGCAACGAGCGCCGCCACTTCGGTCTCGTCGCCGAGCGGCGCGTAGGAGAGCCGCTCCCCGACACCCTCGCGTGCGGCCACGCGTGCCAGCGCCGCTCGATCGTCGGGACTCGCGCCGACCAGGAGCAGGCGCGGCCCGTCGCGATGGGTGCCGGCGATCTGCGCGAGCGCCTCGAGCAGGGTCGGGAGGTCATGGCGGGCGTCGTACCGCCCGGAGTAGACGAGGTACTCGCCAGCCAGGCCGTGGCGTTCGCGGGCCGTTGCGATGGCCTCCCGCGCGATCGGTGCCGCGTACTCCGGGCGCGGCGCAAGGGGCACCACTCGTAAGGCTGCCCTCTGGGCCCGCAGCAGGCGCCGTGCGCCGGCCGCCGTCGCGGCCGCCGGGACGATCACCGCGGCCGCGTCGCGCAGGATCCGCGCCCGCAGCCGCATCCCGAAGCGCGCGGCCGGGGACGCCTGATAGCGGTCTGGCAGCTCCCAGGGCGCGAGGTCGAGCAGCGTCACCACGAGCGGATGCCGGATGCCGAGTGGCGCGAGCCCGCCGGCCGCGTGGTAGACAACCCCGGCCGCGCCGGAGGCGGTGGCGCCGCGTGCCGCAAGCAGCGCCGCCCCGCGCAGGAAGAACGGGTCGACGGTCAGCGCCCCGGATCGCAGCAGGCGTGTCCGCGGCAGGAAACGCCGCCCGGCGATACGCAGGCCGCCCGGGATCTCGGGCTCTGTCGCCCCGGCCTCCTGGAGCAGGATGAACGACTCGCCCTCGATGGGCCGTCGCGCGAACGCCGCCAGCAACTCGCGCAGGTAGATCGCGGTGATGGGAGCACGCTCGGGGGCCTGGAGGGGCCGGACGTCGAGGATCACGCGGAGCCCGGGTGGATCCGCGATGGCCACCGCCGAACCCAGGCGCGAGCTGCCGTGCGCGGCGCCCTTCACGGACGTGTGCGCCGCGGCCCCCGCCCGCGCAGCTCCTCCCAGCGGAGCTGGAGCACGACCAGGAGCGCCTCAACCACGATCCGCCGCGACATCTTGGACTGGCCGACGCGCCGGTCGCGGAACGTGATCGGGACCTCGACGACGCGGCCGCCGAGCCGGCTGGCGCGGTAGGTCATCTCGATCTGGAAGACGTACCCGCCCGCGTGGACGCCGTCGAAGGGGATGGACGCCAGCGTGGTCGCACGCCACGCCTTGAAGCCGCCGGTCAGATCGTGCGCGCCGAGGCCCAGCACGACCCGGGCGAACAGGCTGCCCATGCGCGAGATCAGGCGGCGGCTGAGGCCCCAGTCGACCACGCCGCCGCCCTTCGTGTAGCGCGAGCCGATGACGAGGTCGGCGCGGTCGGCGACGATCGGCGCGATGAGCGACGGCAGGGCCGCGGGGTCGTGGGACCAGTCGGCGTCCATCTGGAGGATCACCCCCGCGCCGCCCGCGATTGCCACCGCGAAGCCGTCGAGGTAGGCCCGACCAAGGCCCTGCTTGCCCGGCCGATGGCGCACGCGGATGCGCGACTCGGTGCTCGCCAGCTGGTCGGCGAGGGCACCTGTGCCGTCGGGCGAGTTGTCGTCGACCACGAGGAGCACGGCATCGGGCAGCTGCTCGAGGATCGCCGCGGCGATGCCCGAGAGGTTGTCAATCTCGTTGTAGGTCGGCAGCACCACCCAGCTAGGGCCGGACGGCGACGCCGCGGCCACCACGCTCATGGCAGAACCCCGGCGCAACTGGCGGAGCACGTGAGGCGACGCTCCGCGTGAAGAGCGGAGGCCAGATTACCGGAGGGGCAGGCTCAGCGTGCTCGCGTTCGTTCCGCCGCGCGTATCGATCCCGGTCACCTTGAAGGCCATGGTGCCGGCACCGCCGTTGTTCGAGAGGCGGATAGTGAGCCGGTACGTACCCGTCTTGATCTTCGACATGGTGACTGTCTGGGCCGCCAGCCCCGGACGGGTGTACGTCAGCTTCGGGCTGGCCTTGAGGGGCTCGGCTGAAATGGCGGTGATCGTGACGCTGCCGCCGCGGACCACAGTGGAGACGCTGGGCGTGAGCGCGAAGGCGCTCGCCGTGAGGCGCGTCCGGACCACGTCGGTCAGGACCCCGTTGGTGACGGTCAGCACCGAATCGTAGGTGCCGGCGGGCACGAGGTTCCCGGCCTGGTCTCTGCCATCCCACTTCAGGGAAATGCTGCGGGCCAGGAGCGCAACCCCGTCGTACGTGGTCAGCACGGGCGTGCCCGCGGCATCCACGATCTGCCAGGTGACGGTGGCCGGCTGCGTGAGGCTGAAGCCGAGGCGTGTGGAGCCGGCGAGCGTGTCTCCGTCCTGCGGGTAGAAGACCGTGGCCGAGGTCGTGACGGAGCCGATCGCCCGGTAGACGACGACCGAAAAGGCGACGGTCGGGCCGGTGTTGCCTGCGGCGTCGCGGCCGGTCACGGTGACCGTGTATCTGCCGTCGGCAGCTCCGATGCCAGCGTCGGTCTGGCCGTCCCAGGTGATGGTGGCGGTCGGGCCGTTGGTCGATGACAACAGCCGGCGGACTGGCGCGCCATCGGGTGCGGTGACCGTCGCGTCCAGCGTACCTGCGCCGCCCAGCAGAAGCTTCGCGGTCCAGGTGTCGTTCACGCGATCGCCGTTGGGCGAGATCGTGACGGGCGTGGTCTGCGACGTGGTCGTCGTCATGAGCGCCGGGTCACCCACGATCGAGCGATAGAACTTGCCCGAGCTCCGGTCAGGGTCGGAGTACGCCGTAGCGCCCGGGGTCCGAGTGCTCGCGAACGCGGTGGGATTACCCTGGCTGGCACTGGATGTGAGCCACATGTCGAAGACGGTCTGCCGGGTGGTGAACAGGGCCGCCACGTAGTTCGCGCTGGCCGACCCGTAGGCCTCGGAGATGACGGCGCGCGCGCCGATCGCGAGGAACCCGGACGCGAAGTTGTCGATGCGCTGACGGGCCTGCTCGAGCGTCGGATCGGGCTTGCCCGGCTCCGAACTGCCCGAGGCGTAGCACAGGTGGCCCAGGATGACCACAGCGTTCGACGCCAGGCGGACCTCGTTGCGCAGGTATTGCTCGCCGTAGTACTTCGTCGTGGAGTCGTCGCCGCCCGCCGTTGGGTTGAGGCCGAGACCATTGTGCCGATCCGGCGCCATCGTCGACGTATACGGGCTGGGGAAGCCATTCCCGTGGCCCATGTAGATCACGATGGAGGCGTCCTGCAGCGCCGCCCTGGCAGCCGTCCACGTCGCGTTGGGCGTGTAGACCTTGACCACGTTCGGGGTGTACTTGAGCGCCTCGGCCGCGGCCGCATCCGCGTCGCGCTTGTACCCGGCGGTCGAGCCACCAACAGGTCCCACGATGATCGCGACCTTCGGGGGCGAGGCGGCGGCGACACTGGCTGGGCCGCTGCCGGGAACAGCGCCCAGGAGGACGCCGCCCACCACGACGGCCGCCAGGAGGATCGATCGCACGATGCGGTCTCCAGGACGGCGATCGCGCAGCCCGCCCGGTGGGCTGAGGCCGCTGCGCGAACGCGGGGGATGGTTGCTCCGGCACTGTCCCAGCCGAGCTGTCCGTACTCAATCGCGGGATCGTCCCGTTGGGAACTGGCCCATTGGTACCAGTGGGGGTAGTACGGACGGGTCTGATGGGGTCCGCTGTGGTCGGGCGCCCGGGCGGTGGCGGTAGGGCGGGCGGTATCCGATGCGGTCGGGCGCCCGGCCGGTGGCTCGTAGGGCGGGCGGTGTCCGATGCGATGCCCGTCAATGCATCACGGGGCCAGATGATGCGGTGAGGGGCATCGCGGGCCGCGATGATGTGGTGAGGGGCATCGCGGGCCGCGATGATGTGGTGAGGGGCATCGCGGGCCGCGATGATGCGGTGAGGGGCATCGCGGGCCTTGCCCAACACAGGGCCACCCCCGGGCCGGGTCAGCCGGGCGATGGCCCCTGCAGACGCGCCACCAGCTCCGCCAGCGGCGGGTTGGTGCGATCGCGGTCGGAGAGGATCGGGCGCCCGTCCGCAGTCGGAGCGACGTCCGGCCACGGCACGCCGACCGCCGGATCGTCCCAGGCGAAGCCCAGCTCGTCGCTGCCGTCGTACTCGTTGGTCACGAAGTAGATGAGCTCGAGTGGCTCGAGGGCCATGAAGCCGTGCGCCACGCCGGCCGGGATGACCAGCCAGTCGTCGGCGACGAGTTCGCGGGTCTCGACGAGAGCGCGGAAGCCGGTCCCTGTCAGGAGTGGCCGCACGTCCACCAGCGCCACGAAGGCGCGCCCGCGGGCCACGATCCAGAGGTCGAGCTGGCGGCGGTGGTAGTGCAGCCCGCGCAGGACGCCGGCGGACGACGTCGAGATGTTCGCCTGCACGAACCGCTCGTCGGGCATCTGGCTGGCGCGCCACAGCTCGCGGAAGGAGCCACGGTTGTCGTCGAATCGCGCAACGGCACCGAATCGGACGTCGAGCAGCGCTGACGGGGGACGGTCGGTCGTCATCGCGCGCCAGCCTCAACGAGCTGCCGCCGCAGGGTTGGCAGGTAGTGGGCCAGCGCAACCTGCCAGGTCGGCATCAGCTCCCCGTCAGGTAGCGGCGTCGGGGCCAGGACGCCCCAGAGTAGCGGCGTCGAGGCGCGCGGCCACGTGGATGCGGGCACCTCCTCGATCGGGTCGTCGCGGCCCAGCTGTCGCAGGAGCTCGCGCGCCCAGCCCGCGCGCGACGTGTGGCCGGTGTTCACGATGTGGTGGATTCCGTCGTGGGTACCGCGGATGTCGCCTGCCCACAGCAGGCCGACGATTGCCTCGGCAAGATCCTCACTGAACGTCGGTGAGCCGATCTCGTCGGCCACCACCCTGAGCGGCTGGCCGGCATCGCGCGCGCGGTCGGCCGCGGCGAGGATCTTCTGCGGGAAGTCGTTACCGGGCGGGCCGTACAGCCACGAGGTGCGCACGATCGCGAGCTGACCGCGGCCCCCGGCGAATGCCCTTCGCGCGGCGAGCTCGCCGCCGAGCTTGGACGCGCCGTACGCGTTGATCGGGTCGGGCAAGTCGTCGGGCGCGTACCCGCGGCCGTCCGTGCGGCGGCTGTCGAAGACCTCGTTGGTGCTGATCTGGATCAGGTCGACGCCCGCGACAGCCGCGGCGCCTGCCAGGACCCCGACCGCGTCCGCGTTCCGAGCGCCGGCCAGCGATGGGTTGCGGGCGCAACCGTCAACGTCGGTCCAGGCGGCGGCGTTGATGACCACCTCCGGCCGGTCGCGCTCCAGCAACGGCACGATGCCCGCAGGAAAATCAAGGTCGAAGTCCGCCCGTGTCCAGGCGGTGGGCCCGGCCGGTCCGGTGAACGGCGCATCCTCGAGCGCGGCGATCAATGCCCGCCCCAGCCGACCGCCGGCCCCCGTCACTGCCACGCGCATGCCGCGGCCTCAGCGCTCCGCGTTCGTCGAGGTGGCGAGCCGGCGCTCGTACTGGCGCCGGTAGTAGACGTCCCATTCACCCGACCTGACGGCGCGCCACCACTCCCGATTGGCGATGAACCAGTCCACCGTGCGCCCGAGTCCCTCGGGGAACGGCACGCGATTCCGCCAGCCGAGCGCATGGATCTTCGCGCCGTCCATCGCGTAGCGCCGATCGTGGCCGGGCCGGTCCTCGACCCGCCGGACCAGCGACCAGGGCTTCCCCAGTCGTTCCAGGAGGGCCGCCACCACTTCACGGTTGGGCAGTTCGGCCTCGCCGGCCACGTTGTAGGCCTCGCCGCCGCGGCCGCGGCGCAGGACGTGCTCGATCGCGCCCGCGTGATCTGACACGTACAGCCAGTCGCGCCGCTGCATCCCATCCCCGTACAGCGGCAGCGGTGCGTCGTCGATGGCGTTGGTGAGGAACAGGGGGATCAGCTTCTCCGGGTGCTGGAAGGGGCCGTACGTGTTGGAGCCGCGGGTGATGACGGCGTCCACCCCGTAGGTGACGACGTAGCTGCGCACCAGCAGGTCGCCGGCCGCCTTGGCCGCGGCGTACGGCGAGCGTGGCGCGAGCGGCGACGACTCGGTCCAGGCCGCGTCGTCCTGGCCGAGAGAGCCGTAGACCTCATCGGTGCTGACCTGCAGGAAACGGATGGGGCGGCTTGACTGCGTCCGCCGAACCGCTTCGAGCAGCACATGGACGCCGATGACGCCGGTCGTGAGGAACGCCTCCGGGTCCAGGATGGAGCGGTCCACGTGCGATTCCGCAGCGAAGTTGAGCACCGCGTCGGCCTCGGCCACGAGCGGCGCCACGGCGTCCGGGTCCGCGATGTCGCCCTGGATGAAGCGCAGGCGCGCTCCCTGCTCCTCGTCGGCGAGGGCCGGCGCGAGGTTCTCGCGGTTGCCCGCGTAGGTGAGCTTGTCGAGGACCGTGATGCGCGTGCCATCTCGCCGCGCCAGGACATCGCGCACGAACGCCGAGCCGATGAAGCCGGCGCCACCGGTGACGAGCAGATGGGGCCGCTCGGGCAGCGCGAAGGCCAGCTTGCCCTCGCCCTCGCCTTCGCCGTCGGTCACGATGGCGCGCGCTCGGCCGCGGGCCCCATGCCCTCGGCGATCACGACCGGGTGGTCGGTCGAACGCCGGTCCGCCGGCCGCGAAGGGGGCGGGGCGAGTCGGCCCTCCGCGGCATGCTCGGCGGCGATCTCCGCCGCACGCAGCAACGATGGCACGGTGCCCGCGTCGGTCCAGTCGCCCTCGTAGATCGGAGCGAAGAGGCCACGATCGGGGATGCAGTGGTTCAGGACGTCGGTGATCTCGAACTCCCCCCGGCCCGACGGCGCCAGGCCGTCGATCACGTCGAACGCGTCCGGGCGCAGGAAGTACACCCCGATCGGGATGAGGTTGCTCTTGGGCTTGGCGGGCTTCTCCTCGAAGCCCACCACGTTGCCGGCCGCGTCCAGTTCGGCCACGCCGAACCGCGCCGGGTCGGGCACGCGGTAGAGGAGCGTACCGGCGCCGTATGGGCCGCGCTCGAACTCCCGCGCCGCGTCCGCGAGCGGCTGGCCGCGCAGGATGTTGTCGCCCAGGACGCAACAGAACGCGTCGTCGCCGACGAAGTCGCGCGCCAGGCCGATCGCATGGGCGATCCCCAGTGCGCCGCGCTGGTAGCGGTACGTGAGGTCAAGGCCGAAATGGGCGCCGTCTGCGAGCAGTTCCACCACGTCGCCGACGCTCTTGCCACCGACGATCACCAACACCTCTCGGATCCCCATGCCGGCCAGGGTCTCGATCGGGTAGTAGATCATCGGCCGGTCGTAGATCGGCAAGAGGTGCTTGTTGGTCACGATCGTGAGCGGAAACAGGCGCGTGGCGGTCCCGCCGGCCAGCACGATCCCCTTCATCGCGTGTCAGCGTAGCAGCGGGGGAGGCCAGGCCAGCGTCGGAGACCCACGCCCCCGCGCCGGCACATCCCTCTGGCTCGTCTCCGGCCCGGCCATGCGCCACACGCACGAACCAGCCGCGATGTCGTCATGTCGTGCACCAGCGGTACGCCAGGACGACACTGAGGTCGGATCCGGCGCATTCCGCGGTCGTGCCGTGCACCCGACGCATGGCAGCGCAACGTGGCGGTCCGGTCGTGCACTGGACGCACGCGACCACGGTTGCGACCGTCGAGCTCAGCTCCCGCCCGGGCTGGGTGCCGGCGTGAGGAACGGCTGCTCCGTGTCGGGCAGCGTCCCGTCGGGGTTCGTGATCGTGGTCGGCTGCTCGTCGGGCGCCGGCAGGCCGCCCTCATAGCCGACGATCACCAGCACGTACTCCAGGCGGTCGAGGTCGAGGTCCGGCTCCAGGAACGCGGTCTGAACCACGGCGTTGGGGTCGCGCCTGACGTCAACGATCCTTCCGATCAGCAGGCCCTTCGGATAGGGCGAGCGGATCCCGGCGGCAAGTTCGATGCCCGCGGTCATGACGTTGTCGCCGATCTTGAGGCGCTGCGTGGCATCGATGTTGCGCATCAGGAGGGCCCCACCCAGCTGGCCCACGACTTCGCCCGTGGCGGCGTTGGCGACGTCGTGGCCGATCACGGTGGACTGGCCGTCGGTGATGAGGCGCACCCGCGCGAAGTTGGGGCCCGCGTCGATCACCCGGCCCGCCAGCGCGCCGCCGGCCGCGACGACCACGTCGCCGATGACGATTCCCACGTCCGTGCCCCGGTCGACCGTCACGACCCGGCGGAACTCCGACGACTCGCGTGCGACGACCTGGGCGGCCACGCTGCGAAACTCGAGGGTGGCGCGGACGTTGAGCAACTCCGCGAGTGCGACGTTCTCGCGGGCCACCTCGGCGAGACGCGCGTTCTCCGCGGCGAGACGCGCGTTGTCGGCCGCCAGTCCCTGGTTCTCTGCCCGAAGGCGGTCGATGTCGGCCAACGCGCCGACCAGCGACGAGGCGACGCGCCCGACCTCGGCCAGTGCCGACTGCACCGGCCGGAAGGCAAAGGCGAGGCCGCGCTGCAGTTCGAGCAGGGGCGGCGCGGATGAGAATGCCATGAGGACCAGGGAGATCGCGAGCAGCGCGGCGAACGCGATCCCCCGGCGCCGGTTGGCCCGATTCGCAAGTGCGCCCTGCATCCCGGCAGCCTACCCCGCCCGGCGGATCACGCCCGCTGCAGCTTCAGCGGCGCCAGCGTCCCGAGGCCCTCCGCCACCACGAGGGCGTCGTCACCGGGGGTGATGACGAAGTCCGCCGGGGGATTGACGAAGTTCACTCCGCCGCGGCTGACCGAAAGCAGTGTGGCGCGATGCTCCGTCCGGAGGCGCGCACTCAGGTCGTTGACCGCAAGGCCCTGGTATTCGTCCGGGATCGAGATCCGGTAGAGCTCCGAGCCCTCGCCGCCCGACACGATGTCCATGACCAGTTCCGTCAGTCCCGGGTAGAGCGATGAGCGCGCAAGTAGCCGCGACGCGAGCCGCGATGTCACCAGCACTTCGTCGGCCTTCGCCCGGCGAAGGTGCTCGACATGCCTGGGATTGTTGACCTCCACGACGGTCCGGACCGACGGCGCGATCGACTCGATCGCCATCACCTTGAGAATGGACCGCATGTCGGCCTCGTCGGTCGGCTCGCTCGGGAAGACCAGGGCTGCGAACGCCTGCTCGACCCCGGCCCGCCGCAGGTCCTCGCCGTCGGTGGCGTCGCCGCGGACGTAGTACGCATCCGAGCCCGCCAGGTTTCGGTCGGGCCGATGGATCAGGACCACCTTGTGCGGGTAGTCGTCGCGGCGCAGCTCCGCGATGAGTTCGCGCGCGCTGGGGTTCCAGCCGCAGACGACGATATGGTCGCGGTAGCCGGCGGCACCCATGCCCTGGCCCTCCTTCAACAGGAAGTCGATGACAAATCCGATCAGCAGCCCCGTGGCCGCGGCCAGCAGCACCAGCCCGGTGAGCGTCAGCAGCCAGCTGACCATCCCGCCCAGGGGCGTGGTGACGTAGGTCGGGTCACCCGACCCGAGGACGGTGTTCACGCCCCAGTAGAACGCGGCAGCCAGGTTCTCGACGCTGAAACCCTTGTCGGCCTCGACGCTGATGATGATCAGCGCCGCCGTGAGCACCGTGAATGCGATCAGCCCCAGGAGGACGAGGCCGACACGCCGGTCAAGGCGGCCGCGCGCCTGGCGCAGGTACCAGCCGACCCGCTGGATCTCACGCAGCTGGACGACGCGCGAAAGTCGCCCGCGGACGCCCGAGCCGATCACGTCCGCCCGCCCCGCGTGCGCGGACCTATCGCGGCGGCCGCGAGTACGTGTCGGCGACGAGCACGCGACCCATCTTGTCGAGCTCCTCGAGCACGATGCCCGTCCCGCGCGCGACGCAGGTCAGCGGATCGTCGGCGACATGGACCGGCATCTGGGTCGCCTCCGCGATCCGCCGGTCCAGGCCGACCAGGAGCGCCCCGCCGCCGGCAAGCACGATGCCCTGGTCCATGATGTCGGCCACCAGTTCGGGCGGAGTCTCCTCGATGGTGTCCTTGATCGTGTCCACGATCTGGGCGACGGACGGCTCGATCGCCTCGCGAATCTGGTCGGCGCCCACTTCGACCGCGCGGGGCAGGCCTGTCAGGAGGTCCCGGCCACGGAGGGTCACGCGCTGGGCGTCCCACTCGCCCGACGATGCGGACGCGATCGCGATCTTGATGTCCTCGGCCGTCCGCTCGCCGAGGAACAGGTTGTATTCGCGGCGGGCGAACTGGACGATGTCCTGGTCCATCTCGTCACCGCCGATGCGGATGGACCGCGAGACGACGATGCCGCCGAGACTGATCACCGCGACCTCGGTGGTGCCGCCACCGATGTCCACGATGAGTGAGCCCGATGGCTCGCTGACCGGCAGGCCGGCGCCGATCGCCGCGGCCATCGGCTCCTCGATCAGGCGCGCCCAGCGGGCCCCGGAGTTCAGGGCCGCGTCGCGGACGGCGCGCTTCTCCACCTCGGTCACCCCCGAGGGGATGCCCAGCAGCATCCGCGGCCGCGAGATGGCGCCCGTGAAGCTGTGCACCTTCTCCACGAAGTACTTGATCATCTGCTCGGTGACGTCGAAGTCGCTGATGACCCCGTCACGGAGTGGGCGGATCGCGACGATGTTGGCCGGCGTCCGGCCCACCATGCGCTTGGCCTCGGCGCCGACGGCGAGCACACGCTTGGTCTTCGCGTCGATCGCCACCACGCTGGGCTCGCTGATGACGATGCCGCGCCTGCGGACGTGCACGAGCGTGTTGGCCGTGCCGAGATCGATGCCGATGTCGCGCGAGAACAGGCCCAACAGGCGATCGAACATGCGGCGGGCCGGTTCCTCGGTGCAGAGCCCCGGTGGGCCGGCGAGGCAGCGCCTCGCCCCGGGGGCCAGTATCGCACGTTGCCCGGGCAGCGCTGGGGCCCATCATCGGCCCCCGGTCGGCCGGCAGGTCACGGCCCGCTGCTCGTTGCGGCGCGGGGCCGAGGTCGCGAGTCGGCCCGATCGAAGTTCACTCCGCGGTCGCGCAGCGACACCCAGGCGTCATGACCCACGACGAGGTGATCGAGCACGTCGATGTCGAGCAGGCGGCCGGCTGCGAGAGCTTCGGCTGTGAGGTGAAGGTCGTCAGGCGATGGCGTGGGGTCGCCGCTCGGATGGTCGTGGACGAGGATCACGCGGCTGGCGTTCAGGCGGACAGCGTCCCGGAAGAGTTCGCCCACCCGCACGAGGCTGGCGCTGACGTTGCCCTGGTAGACGGTGACGACACGCAGGACCGTGTTCTTCGCGTTGAGCACCACCGCACGCAGTTCCTCCCGCTCCAGCCGCCCCATCTGGAGAACCAGCCGATCCGCCACATCGCGCGGCGAGCGGATGGTCCAGCTCGCAGCCGGCCAGTCCGCCAGCAGGCGCCGGCCGAGCTCGAATGCCG
>Ga0194132_10008370_pt1 | contig 14831 bp, 19 predicted proteins | sample TA2KigOf80mmetaG_FD_148612 | JGI IMG/M metagenome (GOLD analysis project Ga0194132, IMG submission 148612) | Freshwater microbial communities from Lake Tanganyika, Tanzania - TA2015054 Kigoma Offshore 80m | ecosystem: Environmental > Aquatic > Freshwater > Lake | place: Tanzania: Lake... | reverse complement strand
TGTAAGCACTAAAATTATTACATAAATTAATACTATATGAAATTTATTATTTTGTTTTATTTATTTTTTATGATGAATTTTATATAATTCATTAAAAAATTTAATAATAATTAAAAAATATAATATAAATTAATATTTATAATTTTATTTTTTAATAATTTGAATGAATATAGTTAAATTAAAATTAATATAGAGGTTATATTTTTTTAAAATTTGTTTTATAAATATAAATCATAATGGAGAAAAAGGAATATGTAAGAAACAGAGTATAAACAGTGGATAAAAAAGAACAAAAATAACTCTCTGAATAATAAATTTATGTTCTGGCAAAATAAAAATTAGTAAGCAGATTGTTTGATAAGGGGATATAAAATCCTATGCTCTCCGTAAAAAGACCAAATGATGACTTATATGGAAGGTAAATTAAATTTATTTATCAAATTAAGACCATTAACTTCTAAAATAGCCCTAGAAAATAGAAAGAGATAACAAAACTAATAAAACAAAGTCAATGAAACCCAATAGTTACCACCTTTAGAATAGTCTTAAATTTAAAAGGCTTAAAATATGAACTTTGATATGTCTTTAAATGGATTTCAAGAGGTCATTCAAAAACCAATAACCAAAAATTTTTAAAGACAAGCAATTGGCCATAAAAAAACTAACTCTATGAATATAGATAAGAACCTTTAATTAATGTTAAGTAAATTCAATTAATTTTATTTTTAATAGAACCGTCTAGAAATCTTTTGAGCCGGGAAATGTAGAAGAAAAAAGATGAATCTAAATGGCTAGAGACTCATGATTTTATTTAGATAGAAAATTAATAATCAACTCTCAAAGGCAGAAATAATGTATCTCTGGGTTTATAATCAAGTGTTATCATACAAAATAATCTAGGAATGGGAATGACAAAGTAGCCTTCTCACCCTGTCCAGTATTTAATGGACAAAATGATTGGGCCAAAAGATTAAAGATATATTCCAAAATCTCAAAAAAACAAGAAGAGGGATAAGGTTCATAGAGCATCAATTCATAGAGCATCAATTACCATAAATGAACAAGACAATAATTCTAATGCCGATAAATCAGATATTAGAGCTAAAACCCCTGAGTATTTTTTCATTTAATTTTTTTTGTTTAGATCCCAATAATCCCCCACACAAGAAAAAAATCTAAAAACCCAAGGGAGCGAATAGAGTCTTCCAGAAGGTGATGGGATGATTTTTAAGATGCGGCATATTGATACATTCATTTAAATGGTAAGGGAGCATAAACTCAGTCCAATGGAATTCATATATTTAATGAAAAAAAAGCCCAACAGCAATGATGCATATAATATGAAAGTAGTAAACTATAACAATTTAAGTGAAAACAATATTACGAATTACTATACACTTAGTTCTAAAGGTGTCACTCGTTATGAAAATTCTTAACCGATCGAGTTCCTTTATTTGGGTGACTGGCTTAAGGAGAGAGATCAATTCAATGCTATTAAAAATTTGTCATTTTTTAGAAAATTTAGAAAATGGAAAACATTAAAAAAATGGTAAAAAATCCTTTTCCAATAAAAATATAAATATTTACAAACTGTTTTAAACGAAAATCTTTTTATTTTGAATCCTATCTATTAAAAACTTATTATTAAACATAAAGGCTTGTGCTATGATTTTGAAAGATTAAGATTTGTTGATTCTTATGAAAACTAAGAAACCTTGCAACTCGATGAATTTAATTAAGTCTAATAAAATCTTAGAAGTGAGGTTGTCGAATAATTAACTGAATACTCCTCCAAACTACATGAGAATACGAGATTGGGAATCAAATCAGTGATTGACTAAATGAGATTATAAATTCTTAATGAAATGTCTAATGATGATGATGATCAAGTTAAGGTCCAAAATGATAATGGCTAATTAGATATCGGAAAATAAGTGGTAGATGTTAAAAAAGCTGCTTTAGAAAGTCTTGGATTTCCCTCAAATATGAGCTATGGACACAGAAGTATGATGAGAGCAGAATTTGTCAGATTTCTTAGACTAGCATATTTACTGGACTTTATTTGCATACAATCGTTAGGAAATATATACATAAATTCAGCTGATGCCTTTTTATAAAAAATAACGAAGGTTGCTAACTGCGTGATAAATATGAATGTTTTCCCAAATATTGATCAATTTTAACAAGATTTTGATCCTATCTTTTTCTTAGATTTCAAATTTTGTGAGGATGAACAATAACAGAAACCAATCATCGATTCGGAATATGTATTAGCTGAATCTTTTAAAAAAGACTTAAATAATTTTGATTTGGAAATGAATATGGAAATTTTATAATGTCAAATAGAGGAAATCAGTAATGATGATGGTTAAAAAAAAACGGTTAGTGTTTTTGACAATGAGTTTGAAGAAAATTAAGAAGTAAAAAGAAGGTGCGTTAATAACTTAGATTAATGTTGGATAAAATTAAAACCTAATAGAAAGGAATTCTATAATGTTATTTAAAATATTTTCTCAGAGGGGCTGGATTGTATTCAAGTCGTGGAAAGATGGAGCAAAAATTAATCTTTTTTACCCTATGTTAATGGTCTGGAGGAATGGGACAATATAATAGGAGATAAATGGACAAAACCTGAAAGTAATTATCTAAATCCTTCACATTGGATAAAAGAAAACCCAGTCGCTAACAGCTTTCTTAAAGAATTCTCAGAGATTTTAGACAAATAATTCGAACGCTTATAAGCATTTTAAGCAGAATTCAGAGAAATTTTAAATATTTATTGGAGATAAAAGAATAGTAATCTTGAAACTTTAAGAAATAAATAATTAAGGAGACAAGAAAAAATTTTCGAATGGAGTCTTACCTCTTTCCAAGACAATGTTAAATATATGCAAGAAAAATTGATATCAAATGTATAACTAGGATTATTTAAAATAAACTGCCTAGATATACAAAAAAAATTGATTCCTAATTAATAAAACTTGGTAAAGAATCTCGAGGGCATTTTAGTAAGTATTTTAAATGAGAGAGCTTTGGAAGGATAAAATTGGCTCAAAAATAGTTTGAAAGGAATTTAAGGTATGGTTATAAAAATTGAAGAATTTGTCGGGCAAAAATATAACCTTGAGACGATATATCGTGAACTTCCAATTAAGAGAAATGAGCTTACTGTGTGTGATTCCTTGTTCCATTTATTAGAGGGCAAGTAGGTACAAACACTTACTAAATAAACTAAAGACCTTTGTTAGAATATAGTCATTCTAGAAAGCAGTTTAAATATATCTATGAATGAGGCTGAAACCAGTGGGTCCAAAAATTTAGAAAGGTTTTAAAAATAACTTTTTGATTATGTCGAGAAATTGAAAGAAGAAAGTCTAGTTCTTATAGATTTATCAACCTAAGATAAATTTTTATAGCTTAACCCTAAACTTGAGGAAGTTGTCGCCGAGCTTGCCGCTCTAGATGAAAAAATGAAAGTTGCTGAAGATAATATGCAAAAATACACCAGTTACGAGGAAATTTTATAAGTAACTGAACCTTCGAATTTCGATACTTTACTAGAGGCTAGGGAGCAATTGAGTATGAGATATGATATGTGGAAAGGAATAAAAGAATTCTCTGAACTTTCTTAAAAATGGTCCAGTATAGCATTCAAAGACATTGATGCTAAATCTATCGCATAAACTACGGATAAATATGTCAGGATAGTTGCAAAATGCAAAAAGAATTTAGCCGAAAACTAAGTTATTAATTTATTAGCAGACCCTGTCAAGGAGTTTAAGAGCACAATGCCTGTTGTGACAGCTCTTAGGTCAAAATATTTGACAGAATAACATTGGATAGAGATTAAAAATATTATAAAAGCCTAATTTGATATAAATGACTAATAATTTACACTATAAAAATTACTAGACTTGAAAGTTGGAGATTTTCAAGAAGAGCTTATAGATATAAGCATAAGAGCTGTCCAAGAAGATTCAATTAAACAATAATTAGTATAAATTGAAGAATAATGGCAGGATATTAATGTGAAAATGAAACCATATAAAGATAAAAATGATTTATTTGTACTTTCAGAAGTTGATGAACTGATCCAACTTTTCGATGAAGGTCTTGCAACCATGAATAATCTTCTTGCTTCGAGATATATCGCACCTATGCGAGCATGGGCTGAAAAATTATAAGGAGATATATTGCTTCTTTAAGATATGATAGATAAATGGGTGGAGTGCCAGAAAAAATGGATGTATTTAGAAAATATATTTAGCTCTGGTGACATTAAGAGAGATTTACCTAATGAGAGCCATCAATTCGAAGGTTGTGATAAATTTTTGAAAAACTTAATGAAAAAAACTTGGATGACACCGAAGATAATGAAACTCTCCAAATGGCCAAATTTACTTGATTTATTGACAAAAACTAGTGATAACTTAGATGTAATAGAAAAAGGACTAGAAGATTTTTTAGAAAAAAAAAGAAAAAGTTTTCCTAGATTTTATTTTTTGTCAAATGATGAATTGCTTGAGATTTTAGCTAAATCAAGCAAGCTAGATGAAGTTGAGTCCTCTATTAGTAAGTGTTTTGAGGCGTTATAAAAATTATATATGAAGGATAAAACAACAAAGGATAGTATTAATGTATATGGAATGATAAGTCCAGAGGGAGAAATAGTACAATTCAATAAATCAGTGATTGCTAAAGGAAATGTAGAAGTTTGGTTGGATATATTGCAAAAGGAAATGTGTGATTCTATCAGAAAACTTATAAAAACTGGATTTTAAGACTATATAAATTCGGGTTAATCAAGGTAAGAATGGATACGTAAACATAAAGGTTAAGTAGTTGCTACTGTTTCTTAAATTCTTTGGTGTTTGAACACAGAAGATTTCATTAATTAATCAAAATCTGACCCTAATTCTCTTTACAATCAATATGATTTATCGGTCGGACAACTTTAATAATTAACTGCTATGGTCCGGGGAGAACTATCTTCTATAGAGAGAAAGATTATTGTGGCTCTTATTACAACTGATGTACATAATAGGGATATTATAGAGAAATTGGCAATTGGCGAAGTTGAAAATACTTAAGATTTCCTATGGTAGCAATAATTAAGGTATTATCTTGAAGGTGATACAGATAGCGGAAATGAGGATTGCTTAATTCGATAAGTCATGTCTAAGATGTAATATGGGTATGAGTATTTAGGAGCTACTTCAAGATTAGTTATAACTCCGTTAACGGATAGATGTTGGATTACAATTACATCTGCTATTGCTAATAAATTAGGAGCAAATCCTGCTGGTCCAGCTGGTACTGGTAAGACTGAATCTACAAAAGATCTAGCAAAAAGTTTAGGAAGATTATGTATCGTTTTCAATTGCTCAGATTAGATCACAGCCATGATGATGAACAAATTATTCTCTGGATTATGCCAATAAGGAGCATGGAGTTGTTTAGATGAATTTAATAGAATTGACATCGAAGTACTATCTGTCATAGCATAATAGTTATTAATAATAAGAATCGCTCAACTGAAAAATGTTGATAAATTCGAATTGGAAGGGGCGGAAATACCTATAAAATCCACTGCTGGTGTTTTTATTACAATGAATCCTGGTTATGCTGGAAGAGCAGAACTCCCAGATAATTTGAAGAGTTTATTCCGACCAGTAGCTATGATGATTCCAGACTATGCGATGATTGCAGAAATCATGTTGTTTGCGGAAGGATTTGAAAATGCCTCAACTTTATCAAAAAAAATGGTCCAATTATATAAACTTTCTTCAGAATAATTATCTCAATAAGATCATTATGATTTTGGTATGAGAGCTGTGAAATCATTATTAGTAATGGCTGGGTCACTTAAGCGATAGGAAGTTAAACTCAGTGAAGAAGTTGTGTTAATTAGGGCTATGAGGGATGCAAATGTTCCTAAATTTTTGAAGGACGATCTACCCCTATTTTTCGCATTAATATAGGATCTTTTTCCATAAGCTATTTTACCATAAGTTTCCTATGATAATCTTGAGAATTAGATAAAAGAATAACTAGTAAAGAGTAATTTAATTGTAGTAAATACCTTCGTTTTAAAAATCATTTAATTATTTGATACTCTTAATGTTAGATTCGGAGTCATGCTCGTAGGACCAAGCGGTAGTGGTAAGACTGAATGTTATAGAACATTAGCTAAAACAATGAATGCTCTCAAAAAAAGTGGAGATCCTGATAATAGATACCAGTACGTAAACCAAAACTGTCTTAATCCTAAATCAATTTCTATGGGAGAATTATACGGAGAAGTAGATGTATACACCTAAGAATGGAAAGACGGACTTGCAAGTTCAATAATAAGAACAGTAAATGCCATAAGTTTAGAGCCAGATTTTGATGAAAAAAAAAATGAATGGGTAATTTTTGATGGCCCTGTAGATGCCTTATGGATAGAAAACATGAATACAGTGCTTGATGATAATTTAACACTTTGCTTAGCAAATTCTGAAAGAATTAAGTTAAGAACAGCTTTGAGAATGTTATTTGAAGTTGCAGATCTTGCTGTTGCATCGCCTGCCACAGTCTCAAGATGTGGTATGGTCTACATGAGTCATGACGACTTACCGTGGTCGGTATATGTTGAATCTTGGATTTTAAGAAAATATACGAACATTTAAAATCAAGATGAAAACCAAGAAAAAAAAATTTATTTGCCACTTTAAGTAACCGAAGCATTAAAAGCTATGTTTATTCATTCTTTCGAATATGTGAATACCCACACTAAAAAGTTTTATGAACCATTTCCTATTATAATGATACAAAAAGCTACCAATGTTTGTAACTTCTTAGAAGCATTCCTTAAAGATTTTGTTTATGAATAACATCCAGAGGATACCATCAAAAAAATCAATGTTTATTATGGATTCTGCTTTATTTGGGGATTCGCTGCCTCTATTGATGCATAACATTATGAAAAACTTGAAATAATCATTAAAGATGCTTTTCCTAATTTGAAATTTCCCAGAACTGAGACGATATTTGATTTCTTTATCGATTAAGAGAGTTAAAGATGTTTTTTAGATTGGGAATCACGACTTGTAGAATTTAAATATGATAAAGAAATCCCATATTTTAATATGCTAGTTCCATCAATAGATACGACTAAATACTCATCTGTACTTTAAGAATTACTTAGAATACAAAAACCCTCACTTTTTACAGGTCACACTGGAGTCGGTAAATCTGTTATAATTCAAAATTTATTATATAACTTGAAAGAGAGGGGCTATAGTTCTATATTTCTAAACTTTTCGGCTCAAACACAAAGTAGTTAAACTCAACTTGCTATTGAATCCAAACTTTAAAAAAAAACTAAAACTTTATTCGGAGCTCGTCCTAATGAGAAAATTATAATATTCATTGATGATATTAATATGCCGGCCCTGGAGAAATTTGGGGCCTAACCTTGTATAGAACTTCTCAGATAATTATTGGATAAAGGTGGTTTATATGATAGATAAAAATTGTTTTGGAAAAATATTGAGGATTCCACATTGGTAGCTGCTGGCGCTCCACCAGGGGGTGGGAGAAATTAATTGGCCTCTAGATTCGTTAGACATTTTCATGTTTTTAATTTACCTTAGCCAAGTGATTCAACATTGATTAAGATATTTGGTTCAATTTGCAGAGAATTTTTACATTCTCAAAATTTTAGTGATGCAACAAGAAGATAATGGGAAGGTATAATAAACGGAACAATAGAAGTATATAGAACAATTTTAAAAGAATTATTACCAATTCCTTCTAAATTCCATTATTCATTCAATCTAAGAGATATCTCTAAAATATTTTAAGGGATACTTATGATAAAACCATAGTAATGCAATTCTCCAGAGGCAATAACAAGGCTTTGGATTCATGAAGTCTAACGAGTTTTCGCAGATAGATTGGTAAATAAATAGGATATCAATTGGTTTGAAACACTTATTGTAGCAGTTGTAAACAGATGGTTAGGTTAATCATGGTCTTAAGAAGAAATATTTGAAAATACTATAATGTACAGTGATGTTATGAAGCTTGATCTTGGTCTTAATGTTTATGAGGAGATAACTGATAAAGTAAAGTTAAAAAAATATTTGAATGAAAAATAAGAAGATTACAACAATTTTTCTGATGATAAATAAGATCTAGTATTTTTTGAGCAAGCAATACAACATATTTTAAGAATAGCAAGGGTATTAAGATCACCAAGAGGTAATGCTATGTTAATAGGGGTAGGTGGATCTGGTAAATAAAGTTTATCAAAATTGGCATCTTTCATAATGAAATGCGAAGTATTTTAAATAGAATTGGTTAAGAACTATAATTCTTAGACTTTTAGAGATGATATGATCAAAATTATGAAACGTTCAGGTATAGAGGGTGTGCCAATCTCTTTCATTTTTACGGACATTTAAATTACCTTTGAATCATTTTTAGAAGATATTAATAATATGTTAAATACTGGAGAAATTCCAAATTTATTTTCAAAAAAAGAAGATTTTGATTTAGTCATAAATGATATAAGATAAATAGCGATCAAACAAAAGAGGTCTGATTCAATTGTAGATTTATGGAATTTCTTTGTGGAAAGAGTAAGGGAAAAATTGCATACTGTTTTATGCATGAGTCCTGTAGGCGAAGCTTTGCGAATAAGAACAAGGAAATTTCCATCTATGATCAATTGTTGCACTCTTGATTGGTTCAGTAGTTGGTCTAAGGCAGCTCTTGTCGAAGTAGCAGATAAATTTTTAAAGGAAATAGAACTTCCATCCTAGGAAATGCGAGAAAAATTAAACTAGATGTGTATGGAAGTAGACTTAGATGTATAGGAATGTTCTGACAAATTCTACAAAGAAATAAAGCGCCGTGTCTATACAACTCCAAAATCTTACTTAGATTTAATATAACTTTATTTCAAGTTACTTAATATTAAAAGAACAGAAATTGGTTAAATAAAAAGGAAACTAGCTGAAGGTCTTGACAAATTATACATTACTAATGAAGTAGTAGCTTCTTTGAAAATAGAGATGGAGGAGATGAAGCCGAAATTAGAAGAATAAAGCATAAAAACAGAACAATTTTTAAAGTAATTAGCAATTGATTCTGCTGAAGCTTATCAAGTTGAATAGTTAGTTGGTCTTGAGACAGCTAAAGTAAATGAACAAGCAAGTGAAATTAAAGAAATAGCTGATGATGCTTAAGCTGAATTAGATGTTGCTATTCCAATTCTAAAGGAGGCAGTGGATGCCTTAAATACAATAAATAAAGCTGATATAGCTCAGATAAAAGGTTATTAGAACCCTCCTTCAGGTGTAGTCTTAGTTATGGAGGCAGTAGCTATTCTAATGCAATAAAATACAGACTGGGCTAGTTGCAAAGCTATGATGGTTGATATAAATTTCATCGACAAATTGAAAAATTTTGAAAAAAATAATATCCCGGATGCTGTTTTAAGAAAACTTAGATTATCAATCAACAAACCAGAATTCGATCCATTCAATATAGGTAAAATATCAATGGCATGCAAAAGTTTATGCCTATGGTGTAGGGCTATTGATAATTTTAGTAAAATATCTAAAGTAGTAGAACCCAAAAAGAAAAAAGTAGCAGATATGTAGCAGAAATTAGATGTTAAGCTTAAAGAATTGAAAGTAAAGGAGGAAGAGCTTGATAAAGTCAAGTAAAAAGTGGCAAAATTAGAAAAAGAATGTAACGAAACACTCGCTCTTAAGAAAAAACTAGAAAACGATATTGCCATTACTAAAAATAGACTTATAGCTGCTGAAAAATTGACTGAATTGTTATCAGATGAAGGAGTACGATGGGGCGAAGAAATTCAAAATATTGATAAGCAGATCGAATAATTAATTGGTAATGTTTTTATTTCGGCGACGACTATATCCTATTGTGGAGCTTTCACTAAAATTTATAGAGATAATCTTGTAAGTAAATGGCTGGTGAGTTTAGAAAGTAATAATATACCTTTTACTGCTAAATACAGCCTTGAGGATACTTTAGAGACACCAATTAGAATAAGAGAGTGGAAGATGCAGGGTTTACCAAATGATAATTTCTCAGTCGAAAATGCTGTCATTGCCACTTAATCCGATAGATATCCACTTTTTATTGATCCATAAAGAGAAGCTAATAAATGGCTCAAAGAAAAAGAGAAGTCTAATGATATTAAAATTATTAAATTTACTGAACAACACTATCTTAAAGATCTTTAAAACGCTATTTCAAATGGATGGCCTGTTTTAATAGAAGATGTCACAGAATAATTGGAACCTGCTATTGATTCTGTTCTCAATAAAAGAATTTTCGAAATAGATGGTAGAAAATTGATGAAAATAGGTGATAAAAAAGTAGACTTTCACCCATAATTTTGTTTATATATTACTACGAAAATATCTAACCCCCACTATCTCCCAGAAATATTCATAAAAACTACAATTATAAACTTCAGTATTACATTCGAAGGTCTTTAGGACTAATTGCTTGGAGATGTCATGAAAAATGAAAAACCTGAGAAAGAGAAGCAAAGAGATGAAATTATAGTGAGCATCGCCAGTGCTAAAAAATCTTTAAAGATGTCATAGGACAAAATCTTGAGTATGCTGGCAGAGGCTAAGGGAATGATTCTAGATGATATTGAGCTAATCTGCACTCTGGAGGATTCAAAAAAAAAGTCAAGAGAGATCACTAAGAACTTAGAGGAGACAACTGAAATTGAAGCCGAGATAAATGAGAGTAGAAACCTCTATACTTCTGTCGCTGTCCGAGGGACAATATTGTACTTCGTAATTACAGATTTCGCTGCTATAGACTCCATGTACTAGTACTCTCTAACTTATTTCAAATAATTATTTAAAATTGCTGTGGAGACCTGCAAGGATTCGCACCTTCTTGATGAGAGGTTAAAACTTCTGAACGAAAATATTACATAGAATATTTATATATAAGTTTGTCGTGGTTTATTTGAATCCCATAAAAAACTATTTAGTTTTTTAATTTGCACCAGTATTAAGAGATAAAATGGAGATATACAACCCTAAACATGGAATTTGTTAATTAGAGGACCATAAATAACAAAAAAAATTATAGATACACTTGCCCCAAACCCTGAAACAAATATATTTAGTGATCTCTCTTGGAATACTATTTTAGCTGCTAGTACTGTAATTAATGAATTTATGGAACTTCCGAATCACATAAAAGCTAATTTAAAGACGTGGTAAAGCTATATGAAAAATGAAAATCCTTTTACATGTGATTTACCATCTGGTTTCGAAGATCTAAGCCCAATAAATAAGTTGATATTAGTTAAAGCATTTAAACCAGAAAAAATCATGCATTCTTTCAGTTTATATGTATTTCAAAGTATGGGGTCCTTTTTTGATATATCTCATTCAACAACTATGTTATAACTTTATAATGATAGTACTTGTTCCACACCTATTATATTCGTACTTTCCGTAGGGGCTGATCCATCAGCAGCATTATTAAAATTTGCTAGAGAAAAAGATAAAGATATAAATTTAATTTCGCTAGGATAAGGACAAGGAAAAAAAGCCGAAGCTCTTATAGAAAAAGCATCCAAAAATGGATCATGGGTTCTTTTGTAAAATTGCCATCTAGCTAAAAGTTGGATGCCGAGTTTAGAGAAATTAATTGAATAATTCCCTATTCCTGGATATATCGAAAATTAAGAATTTAGATTATTCTTAACAAGCACACCTGTTAATTACTTCCCAGTTCCAATATTATAAAATGGACTTAAGTTGACTATGGAAGCTCCAATGGGACTTTAAGCCAATCTAAAGAAGTCATGGGCTGAATTCTCTTAAGAAACATTAGACAGTTGCCATTATAAGAATGCCAACTGGCTTAAATTATTATTTGGTCTTACATTTTTCCATGCAATTATATAAGAAAGAAGGAAATTTGGACCTCTAGGTTTTAATATAAAATATGAATTCAACGAAAGTGATATAGAGATATCAAACGCAACCTTAAAGATGTTCCTAAATACACAAGAAGAAGAAATTCCTTGGGATGCCATGATATATATGACAGGACATATTAATTATGGTGGCAGAGTAACTGATGACTTCGATCGAATATGTTTATTAACTATTCTAAAAAAATTCTATTGTAATGACATTTTAGATGATAAACACAAATTTAGTCCTTCGGGAATATACTATGCTCCTAAAAGTGGCAAATTGGAGGAATATAAAACATATATTAGTTAATTACCAACTTTTGATGATCCTGAGATATTTGGCATGAGCTAAAATGCAAACATCTAATACGAATTCTAAGAATCCTAAAAAATGATAGACACAATTTTATCAATTCAGCCCCGTGTTTCAACAGGAGGAGGAGGGAAAAGCAGCGATCAAATAGTAATAGAGATGGCAAAAGAATTCGAAGAGAAGCTCCCAGAGATTTTAAACATTTAAAAAGGCAACCCAAGCCATTTTGAACTTTCAGAGACTGGTGCCTATTCAAGTTTAACAACAGTCATGTTGCAAGAGGTAATTTTATTTTATAATATGAATAGATTGGAAAATTTAATGTCCTACTTAGAGTGATAAAGGAGAGTCTAGCCACTTTATAAAAAGCAATAAAAGGAATTGTTTCGATGTCATAGGATCTAGATGATATGTATCTAGCATTTATGAATAACTAACTCCCTCCAATTTTTCAAAAAGTATCATATGCTTCTTTGAAACCACTTATGTCATGGTTTAATGATCTTATTAAACGTGTTGAAGTGATTCGGAGGTAACTAGAAGTATAGCATCCTTATTCTTTTTGGATGTCAGGGCTATATTTCCCATAAGGTAATTTTTTATGTAAAATCATTTCAGGATTTTTAACTGGAGTTTTGTAAACACACGCAAGAAAATACAAGATTCCGATTGATTCCTTGAGCTTTAAATTCAAAGTTTTGGATTTAGATAAAGATAAATTATTAGCTGGTCCTAAAGTATTATTAGTGCATTATAATAATAGGATGGAGTTTATATACATGGTCTTTATATTGATGGGGCTCGATGGGATTCTCATTATGACACGTTAAATAATTAAGAATTGGGAAGTCTATATTGCAAAATGCCAATAATCCATTTCTTACCGGTTGAGAATTAAGTTTCTCAAGATGATTTATATTAGTAAATTTAATTATTATAAATAAAAGATGCCCGGTCTATAAAACATCAAACAGAGTTGGAACATTATCAACAACAGGTCAATCCACAAATTACATTCTTTCAATTGTATATTATTATATTTTAATTTGAAAAGGGTTTGCCTACTAAATATGATAAGCCTGAAAGCTGGACTCTCAGAGGCACAGCCCTATTAAGTTAATTAAATGATTGATATTATTGTTGTTGCTATTTTTATTCATTATAATATGAATTTTTAACATTTTATTTTATTTTAATGATAAAAAATTTCAACAAAATCATTTTCAAATTTAGCAATTAAAATATATTAAGTGGTATTAGGGTTTTAGATCTTTCTAGAATCATATCCGGGCCTCTTTGTTCAATGTAATTGTCAGATTTAGGGGCAGAGGTGATTAAAATTGAATCCTTTGATGGTGATGAGTCTAGAAAGTGGGGACCTCCATTCACTAAAAATTAAGATAGTACATATTTTTTATCTATAAATCGGAACAAAAAATCTATTTGTGTAGATCTAAAATAAAAAAAAGGTTAATAATTGATATATGACTTAGCAAAAAAAAGTGATATTTTTCTCGAAAATTTTAGTCCTGGAGTTACTAAAAATTTAAACATAGATTACAAAATGATAAAGGAAATAAATAATATGATAATATATGCATCAATTACTGGATTTGGAAGCAAAGGACCTTCTCATAAAAAAGTTGCTTTTGATCTTATTATGCAAGCTACTTCTGGTTACATGGACATCACTGGGAATGAATAAGATGATCCCACAAAATTTGGATTCGCGATAACTGATATTTTGACTTCTTTATATACAGCTAATGGTATTTTGGCAGCATTGATATAAAGAGCAAAAACTTAATAAGGTTTATTCTTAGAAACTAGTTTGCTTGAAAGCTCTGTCGCTAGTCTCATAAATATATGGAGTTAATATTTAAATGGCAATAATGTTGCAAGACGAATGGGGAACCATCACTAAAGTATAGCTCCATATGGAGTTTTTAATGCAAAAAAAAACAAAAAAGTAGTGATAGGCACTATAACAGACAGCTAATTTTACAAACTTTCCAAAATTTTAGATATTGACAGTAACATCATAAATGAAAAATTCAAAACAAATAAAGATAGAGTTTTAAACCGTTAATAATTGACTAATATTATCGAAAAAAAATTATAATCCGTTGATTTATAAAAGTTTGTCCAACAGATGGATGAAGAGAGACTTCCTTGTGGCATCAATAATTCAATTAACGAAGTGTTTGAAGATGAGTAAGTTATAGCACTTGGTTTGGTAAAAGAGATTTAATCTGATAATTATGGGCCAATAAAGTAAGTAAGATCTCCGATTAATTTCGGCGAAGGAGGTTTATAATCAGATATTTATGAACCACCATTATTGAACTAACATAAAAATTACATTCTTAATGAAATATTAGGCTATGATGATAAATATTAATAAATTTTAATTGATGAAAAAATAATTAAATGAAAATTTTTTTTTTATTTTTTAATAAATTTTGTTTAAAACAAAAAATATTTTTTTATTATAAAAATTTTTTGATTTTTTTGATTTATTTTAAATTAAATTATTTT
>Ga0194132_10008367_pt1 | contig 14835 bp, 11 predicted proteins | sample TA2KigOf80mmetaG_FD_148612 | JGI IMG/M metagenome (GOLD analysis project Ga0194132, IMG submission 148612) | Freshwater microbial communities from Lake Tanganyika, Tanzania - TA2015054 Kigoma Offshore 80m | ecosystem: Environmental > Aquatic > Freshwater > Lake | place: Tanzania: Lake... | reverse complement strand
AGACCCGCTTGCGATATAGACTTATCGGGTTCGCTCACGCGGGAACGATACCGCAAAGAAACCCGCTTGACTAGTCAACACCTAGTCAAGTCGTAAAAATCAAATATCCTCGTTTTTACTGCGCGGAAGTGGCGGAATTGGCAGACGCACCAGCTTGAGGGGCTGGCGGGGGCAACCCCGTGAAGGTTCGAGTCCTTTCTTCCGCACCACCTTCAGAATCGGTTGGCCACAGCGAGACACGAAATCCACGACAGGGCGCCACTCGTGTCCGCGCTGGCAGAGCGCAGGGTGCTTTCGTCCGAGAGCACGCGCGCGCCCCTGACGATGATCTTCCCGGCGGCGCTCGCCGCACGCTGGATGCCGGGACTCTTCCCGGAACACCTGAAGGAATGATGTGGGCGGCCGGAACGGATCGCAGCATGTGTGCGAACAGAGTCGTCACGGGCGCCGCAGGTCCGTCGGAGTTGAAGTGGCGATCAGGTGTGGCGCGTCTTCAGCTCCGACGCGATCCGTGAGAGCAGCGCCTTCTCTTCTGAGGACACACGCCCGATGAACCCGAGGACACCACCGGACGCCTCCGCGACCTTCTCGCAGTAGGCCACCAGGTCGTCCGCCGTCAGGCCGCCCTGCGCCTCGTCCGCTCCCCCCGTTGCCAGCATCGCCGCGATCAGGCGGCCAGCCCGGCTGAAGACCTGCGGATCCGGGCGGCGCGCCATCCACTGGTCGAGCAGACGGTCGGCGGCGTCGCCCTCCTGCACGCCACGGCCGCGCGCGAGCTTCACCAGGAGCTGCCGCTCGGCCGCCGTGATGCCCCCTTCGGCCCACGCCATCTCGAGCACGGGGACGAGCGGGAGCAGGATCACCGTGTCGGGCGCAAAGCCCAGCTCCTGCAGCTCTTCGACGAGCGCGGGATCCTGCAGGCCTGTTCTCCGGCCCAGCTCGCCACGCGCCTGTTCCCTGGCGGCCGCCTCGCGCATCTTCTCGATCAGCGCGCGATCCTTCCTCCTGAAATAGTCTTCTTCGAGCGCGCGCCCGCGCTCGGCCAGCGAATCGTGGTCCGTCATCAGGTCCCCCAGGCTCGGTGTCCTGCGATCCTACCTCAGGCTCTCGCCGGTCCGGCTTCCCTTCCGCGATCGTCTCGCACAGAGCGGCTCACGGAGCGTTCGATGCCAGCGCCCGGGCCCGCGGCCCCAGTCGCGCGAGACCGCGCCCCTGACGATCGCCGACCGCCTCGAGGCCACCACCCGCGCCATCCCCCGGCCGACGCGGCCGCGTGCACGGGCCCTGGTGCGATCGACCATCCAGCGCATCCAGCGTGAAGGGCAGCTGGACGATGCCGGACGCCGCGAACGCGACCTGCCGCGGGTCGAAGGGGCGTTCTCCCGGGTGCTGCAGGCGATGTACCACCGCCGCGTGACCTATCCGCCGGCCGACGCCGGGATATCCCGTCCGGGTGCGGTCGCTCCCCTCCGGCCCGGACGCGGCATCGCCTGGGCGCGGACCGCAGGTGTGGCCGGTCCGATGGTTCCACCGCGGGCCTGCGGTAAGGTGTCACTCGATGATCCGGCGTCCGTACTACGGGTGGGTGGTCGCACTGGTGGCGGCCGTCTCGATGGTGGCCACGCTGCCGGCGCGGTCGCAGGGGCTCGGGATCGCGACCGAGCAGATCCTGGCGGACTTCCGGATCGACCGCATCGCCTGGGCGGAGATCAACCTCTGGACGACGCTCCTCGGCGCCGGCTGGGCCATCGTCGTGGGGCGCCTCCTCGACCGCTTCGGGTCCCGTGTCGTGCTGACCGGAACGCTCCTCGCGCTTGGCGCGGTGGTGGCGCTGCTGAGCGTCGCGACCTCGATCCTGTCTCTGGTCGTGCTGCTCACGCTGACGCGCGGCATCGGGCAGAGCGCGCTGTCCGCGGTCAGCCTCGCCGTCGTGGGTCAGTGGTTCGCCGGCCGGCTGGCTGCTGCGATGGCGGCCTACGCCGTGGCGATGAGCGTCGGGTTCATGGTCGCGTTTCCCCTCGTTGGAGGCATCGTGCAGGCGTACGGCTGGCGCGCGGGATGGCTGTCGCTGGCCGCGCTGCTCCTCCTCGCGCTGGCCCCCCTCGCCTGGATCCTCGTCCGCCGGGGTCCCGAGGACCTGGGGCTGCAGATCGACGGCATGGCACCCGCAGAAGTGACGGACGGGCCGGCGTCGCTGATCGGGTGGGACTGGCGCGATGCCCTGGCGACGCGATCGTTCTGGGTGTTCGCGCTGGGCGCCGCGCTGTTCGGGCTGGTGGCATCGGGGATCGGGCTGTTCAACGAATCGATCCTGGCCGAGCGTGGCTTCGATGCCGGCACCTACTACCAGAGCCTCGTCGTCACCGCGCTCGTGGCCCTGGTCGGCAACTTCTGGGGCGGCTGGCTCGCGGACCGCTGGTCGATGCCGCGGCTCATGACGACGGCGATGGCGGTGCTGGCGCTCGGGCTGGCCGCCCTGCCCCACCTGACCACCGTGACCCAGGTCATGCTGTGGTCGGGGCTCATGGGCCTGGGCAGCGGGTTCGTCATGGTGCTGTTCTTCGGCTTCTGGGCGCGGGCCTACGGCCGGCGGCACCTGGGGCGCATTCAGGGCGCAGCGCAGGTGCTCACGGTCCTGGCCTCCGCGATCGGCCCGCTGCTGCTGGCGATCTGGGTCGAGCGGACCGGCTCCTACGCGTCGATGTTCTCGATGCTGGCCATGCTGATGGCGCTGAACGGCGTCGCCGCGCTCACGGTGCGCATGCCCACGCCGACAGAGGTTCCGCTGCGGCTGGCTCGGAGCTCGACCTGAGACGCGGCCTCACGTGGTGACCGAAGACCTCGTCGTCCGCGGCCTGATCTGGCTGTCACTCGTCTGCTTTGTCGCCGCGCACGCCGCCTTTCGGGACCGCCCTGTCGAGCAGGGGCGGCGCTGGCCGCTCACCGTGTACTGGGCGGGGGCGGGGTTGGCGTTCGTGCACTACCTGGCCGCCTTCCACTGGCACTACGACTGGAGCCACTCGCAGGCTGTTCTGGCAACGGCCGGGCAGACCGCGGAGGCGTTCGGTCTCGACTGGGGTGGCGGCGTGTGGGTGAACTACCTGTTCCTCGCCGCGTGGGGGGTCGACGCCTCGGGGTACACGCTCCATCGGCCGATCCCCCCGGGTGCATGGCGCTGGATGCTCCGGGCGTTCTACCTCACGATCATCGTCAACGGCGCCATCGTGTTCGCGGCCGCGCCGATGAGGCCCTTCGGTGCCCTCCTGGTGGCCGGGCTGGTCTGGAGCTGGCGCCCGGAGGCGCGGCTTGTGGGGCCCAGGTAGGGCCCGCGCTGGGGACAACGGCCGGCACCACCCGCGAAGATCCCCCCGTTGACCGCAGCGCCGAAGAACAGGACATCGTCCGGAACGCCGTCGGCCACGTCCACGGCGCCTCCCGCGGCGCACCGTCGCCGTCGACGGCCCGATCGTCGAACGTGAACCAGCCCAAGACGCTCTGCAGGTTGGCGAACGTCCCGCCGAGCGGGTTCCCGGTGAAGTCCTGCAGGACCGTGCCTGTGAAGGCGCAGGTGATCGGCACTGCGCGCCGCGGAACGACAATCGACACCTCTGATCGCGGCGCCGGTTCATGGCTGTACCACGTTCCGAGCCCGCGCAGCACGCCAGGGGCGGCGAGTACGACTTCTTCGACGACTCGGGCAGCAACCCCGCGTACTGCTCCGGCCTGACAGGGCCGTGGCGCTCTCAGAACCGGAACAGCCGCGTGAACTTGACGGCGAGCCCCCGGTTCACGACCTGCGCTCCCCGCGGACCGGCCGTGTCGCGGCCGTCGGTGTACACGACGAACAGGTCGCTGCCGGGCTCGTACTCCCAGCGGAAGCGCGCGTTGGTCTCGATCGCCCCCGCGGTCGAGTTGTACTGCACGAGGGCGGCCAGGAACATGCGCGGGGTGAGCGTGAAGATCACGCGCGCGGCCGACAACGTCGTCGTGAACCGGCCCTGTGGCACGTCCACCGCATCCACGGAGATGCGGGGCTCGACGGCGAGCTGCGGCGTGACCCGGATGCGACCGTTGAACGACATCGCCCGGCGGTCACCGCCGAAGAACGTCCCGGCCGTGGCACTGATCGTCCCCAGCACCACCCGCTGGACACCAAGGCTGTAGGATGCCTGCACGTCCGTGAAGCGGTACTCGCCGACGGGAATCGTGACCCGGGGTGCGATCGCGAACGGCGCGGGCAGGTACTCGTAGCTGGTGCGCACGTCCACGCCAACGGTGTCGCTGTTGTCGAAGTTGACCGTGAACGTGCCCTGCCCGGTCCCGGTCTCGAGCACGCCGCGTCCGTTCACGAAGCGGTCGTAGGAGGCCTCCCACACGAGTTGCCGCACGCCGGGCAGCCCTTGCGGCCGCGGGCTCGCCCGCACGAGCGTGCGCGTCCTCGCCACGTCCGGCCGCCGCACGAACCCGATCTCCGGCCTGAAGGCCTCACCCGCCTTCGTCCGCTCGGCTTCGAAACCCCACAGATCGGCATCGAACCGGACGCGCCCGCGGTAGCTGTCCGCGTCGCCCCGCACGCCTGGTGTGATCGACCGCGCGTAGTAGCCGTCGAGCAGCAGGTTGGCGAACAGCGAGAAGCTCGCGTCGGCGCCGTACACCTCGTTCGACCCGCGGCCGACCAGCGACGGCGTCCGGCGCGTGGCAATCAGGCCCACGCTGCTCCGCTGCAGGACGTCCTGCCGGACGCGCGCAACCAGGAAGTTGGTGGCGACCGCGGGGGCCGACGGGACGTCGTCGGTCCGGATGTCGAGCAGACCGATCGACGTGCGCCCCGCCCGGCCCGTCAGCCTGGCGCCACCCTGAATCGGGACCGGCTGTCCACCCTCGAGGCCGATGCGCCGCGAGAAGAACAGCAGCGGCTGCTCGCCACCGCCACCCAGCGGGCCTCCGCCTCCGGCGCCGCCGAACGCGAACACGCTCTGGCCCTCCAGGAAGAAGTCGCGCTTCTCCGGAAAGAACAGACTGAAGCGCGTCAGGTTGACCTGCTGCTCGTCGATCTCGATCTGTGCGAAGTCGGTCCGCAGCGTGAGGTCGAGCGTCATGTTGCTCGACACGCCGTACTTCGCGTCCACGGACACGTCACCGTCGAGATCGTTGTCGAGCCCCGGCGAGACCAGCCGGTTCGTCGTCAGTGTCGAGAGCAGCGCCGGCTTCACCTCGATGTTCCGTGACAGGCTCGGCGGCTCGATGCCAGTCAGGGTCGCAGCCGAGGACAGCCGCGTCAGACCCGGTCCCCCGTAGGTTGCCGGCGGAGGCGACAGCACCGACTCCTCATTGCGGCTCCGCACGGCCCGGAGCACGTTGATACCCCAGGTCTGCGCCCCCGACCTTGGATACCGGAGCGACTTGAACGGGATGGCCATCTCCGCGCTCCAGCCCTCGGGCGACCGCCGGCTCCGCACGTCCCATACCGTGTTCCAGTCGTAGTTGGTCGTCGTCTCGTCAATCACCAGTGCATCGCGCACGCCGCCGAGCGGGTTCGTCTGGAAGAAATAGGCGCTGCGCCGGTCGTGAAACGTGTCCAGGACGACCGTCACCTGGTCGTTCCGGTAGATGTTGAAGTTGTCGCGCCGCATCTCGTTGGCCACGATCCGATCCGGCTGGCTGTCGAAACAGCGGACGGCGATGTACACGTGGTCGTCGTCGTACAACACCCACACGTGCGTGTCGTCCGCGGCAGGCGTCCCGTCGTTCGGGTTGATCCGGAGAAACCCGGACGCCGGCTCGATCGTCGCGTAGATCTTCTCGTCGAGCCGGCCGTCGATCGCCAGCCCGGCCGGGAGACGCACGGCCCGCATCGTGCTCCGCCCGTCCGCCCCACGGGCGAACGTCGCGGGCAGGGGCGGCAGATCCGGGGAAGCGGCGGCCGGGAGGCCCTGCGACCACGCCGTGCCCGCGGCCAGCACGAAGGCCGCACCGGACCAGCCGGCGCGCCAGAAGCCGGGCGGCATCATCACGGTGTCGGTACTCTATAACGCACGGCCCGGCCGTGTTCGGAACCCCTCCAGCGGCTCCGGGGCCTGCGCCCGGCGGCAGGCCGTGCTGCTCGAAGAATGGCGGCTCCGCTGCCGCGAGCGTCACGAACGGCTCCTGCGCCGCGTTCCGGCGGGCGGCGTCAGCCCGGCACGCCAGGCGCGGCTTCGCGCACCGGACGACACGCCAGCAGCGTCTGCCGTCCGGACCGATCGCTCGTCGCCGCGCGGCAGTCCGTGATGCCGGCAGCTGCCAGCAGATCCGTCACCGGCTCGACCTCGTGTGACTCCAGCACGAGGAACGCCGACTGCAGCGTGCCTCCCTCGAGCACCCCCGACGCGCCGAGCAGCACGTGCCGGCAGTCACCCGGCATGGCCACGGACAGGTGCGCGGGCCGGGACAGGCGATACCGCTTGACCACCGTGTCCATCCGCGACAGCGGCGCGGCGATCCGCAGTGCATCCGGAGACGGCGGGCGCCCGCGCCAGGTCTTGCGCCGCACGCGGTACCGCCCCGATTCCCCCGCCCGATTGCGGCGATACGCCAGCTCACCGAGACCGTCCACGTCGGACAGCGCGAGCGGCATCGGAATCACCGACCCATCGCAGCCGTTCAACCGCACGTTGGCGCACAGCCGGCCAAAGGTCGCGAACGCGGGCTCGAAGGCCACGACCGTCGCACCCCGCTCCGCCGCCATCAGCGCCTCCACGCCGATGCCCGCGCCCACCACGAACACGATCTCGCCCTGTCGCACGTGCCCGCCGAGCCACTCGCACGCTTCCGGAGCGACGAGGTATCCGTCCGGACCGATGCGCTTCCTGGTTTCCGGCGTCCGGTACACGCGGACCTCGCGGGCCGCGGACACCGGCACGATCTCCGACTCGCCGGTCGCCGGTGCCGCGACAGGCGCGGGCGCCCATCCCACCGCAGGACGCCCCGCGGTCCCGCGCGCTCCGGCGAGCGGGGGCGCCTCTGCCGCCAGCGACTCGATCGTCTCGGCGAGCAGCGGGGCCACGGCCTGCCCGCGGCCCAGCGGGCGCAGGAAACGTTCGGCGAAGTCGTGAATCCGATCGGGCGGTTGCGGGTGCTCGAGCGCGTCGGCGAGTCGGGCCACGTGCGCCGCCACGGTCTCGTCGGCGACCACGAAGCCACCCTGACCCTCGAGGAGATAGTGAAAGTGCAGCGTGCGCGTCTGCCCGCTCGCCCTGGAGCGATCGGCGGTGAAGGTGAACACGGGGCGGCCGGCGATGGCCGATTCGAGCGCCGCGCTCGTGTTCAGGCCGACCACGGCATCCGCGTGCGACAGGCATTCGTAGAACGCCTGCGCGACGGTGTACGGCGTGGTCAGCACCACAGCGCGCGGATCGGCGAAGGGGCGCGCCACCGCTCCCCCGATGTCCGGAAGGTCCGGCCACCGCACGGGATCGGCGGGGGTCTCCTTCGAAAGGAGGGCGACATCCGGATGCGGACGCACGATCAGGTTCGCCGCGCGCAGCACCGGCGACGCAGAGGACCGGACGGAGGCGATCCACTGCTCGACCACGGCCAGTTCCTGCTCGGCAACGAACGGGGAGGAACAGACGTACAGCACCGTTGCCGCATCCGGATCGAGCCCGGCCGGTTCGAGAAAGTTCGTGCGCGTCGTGACCTGGCGCAGCCGGTAGAAATCGTCGAAACGGGGCGCGCCGACGACGCGGACGCGATCGGAGGGAAAACCACAGAGCTCCAGTGCCTCCCGCTGCTGGCGCTCGTTCCACACCAGCATCCAGTCCGGCGCCACGTGCAGGGCCCCCTTCGTGCTCAGGTTGTCCCAACTGAAGAGCAGCATCACGACCGGCACGCCGGCCTGCCGGGCGCTGGCGACGAGGTCGGCCTGCGCCGAGCCGAAGTGGACGACGGGCGACACGAGGAGGAGGTCGGGCGCCTGGTCGCGGAGGAAGTCGTCGTGCAACGGGTCGGTCGGCAGAGCGGACTCGGCCAGGGCCAGCACGGCGTCGATCCGGCCCGCCTGCGCCTCGGACAGGGCGGCGGCCAGCACGGCGTCGGGCGTGCCGCCGTAGTACGCCAGCGCGCTGAACAGCTTCTGCACGGCCCGGGCCCGCAGCTTGACGGCCTCGTGGAACGGCGGGCGCAGGTAGCGCACGACGTCGCGCAGGCCGCGGCCCACGACCGCGGTGCCGGCCCACCGATCCGTCCTCGAGACCGGCGGGACGACGACCTGCAGCCGGGGCGACGCCACCCGTTGCTGGATTCCCCGATCGCGCTCCGGATCCCGTTCCTGGATACCGAGGCGCACCTCGTGCCCCCGATCGACGAGGCACTGAATCGTGGACAGGAACGTGTCGACGTTCTTCTTCTGCTTGACGACGAACAGCACGCGCATCAGGGCAGGTCCGGACAGCCGCCGTCGGGAAGCGGGAGGAGGTCCGCAAACGCTTCCGTGGCGGCCCCGCCCTTCAGCCGGGACGCGAGGCACCGGGCCTGCGCCCTCCGGGGATCCTCGGGGTGCACGAAATGGTTCAGCATCATGTGGACCATGTTGTCGTCGCCGAGCGCCAGGGCGATCGCCAGAGGCGTCACGGTGACCTCCTGCCCGCCGGTCAGTTCGCCGTGCACCAGCGGTCCGGGCATGACGGGGTCGTCGCCTTCCTGCATCAGACGAAGCGCGTGCGTCAGGGTGCCAGTCAGGGCTGCGTCCATCAGCGCGTCCTGCGACCTCTGCACGGCCGGCGGAGGAGTCGCCAGGCGTGCCGCCAGGTCAGCGAGAAAGACCGCGCCGGCGAGCCCGGGCAGCATCAGGGCGAGCGCCACGACGCTCCAGGTCCCTCGACTCGCTGCCATCACCACGACCCGAAGATCCGGTACCAACGCGGATCGCGGCCACCCCTGCCGCTCAGCGGCCGCAACCCCTGCTCAACGAGGGCATCGATGGTGGACAGGTACACCTCCCGATCAGCGAAGGTGGCCCGGCGCAGCCGCACGTCGATGAGCCACTCGCGCTGGTTCTTCTCCGCTGTCGCACGGAGGTACAGCACGGTGCCGATCGCCCGCACCTGCCAGGCTCCCGCGAGCGCCAGGAGCAGCACCACCGCCGGCCACAGCAGGAGTCGGCGCCCCTGCGCGGCACGTTCGGCGGCCGCGCGCAGCGCGTGAAAGGCGCACAGGGCATAGAACGGCGCGGCCAGTCCCCCGAACCGATCGCGGGTGAAGTTGAACCCGAACGCCCCCGACCCCGCGACGATCAGCCCTGTCACCACCGCCAGCCGCCAGGCCGTCGCGCCCTCGGATGAATGGCGTTCCCGCCACGCGCGCAGACCCCACCACCCGATGACGATCGTGAGCGCGGTCGACGACAACACTTCGATGACCGCCCACGTTTGGTACTCCCCGTCCAGGGCCTGGCGCATGAACCCGAAGACCCCGTCGGTCGGCTCGGCGAACAGCACCCGAAGGGCGGTACTCGTCATGCTGTAGAGATACACGCCGTACGGCCAGTCCCCGAACCGGGTCAGCGCTTCCTGCCGCGGCATCCGGCGGAACCCCAGCCCCACGTCCTGCATGAAGACTTCCCAGGTTCCCGGCGTCAGGATGCGCAGGCCCAGGTAGGCAATCACCAGGGCCGTGAGGGCCACCATGGCGCCGCGGCTGACGCCCGGCGCGCGCATCAGCCCGGCGGCTACCACCGCCACGCCCAGCAGAAGCCCTTGCTCCTTGAGGCCGATGGCGAGAGCCGTCGCCGCCACGAACGCGAGGCCGTGCCACCAGCGCCGCGGCCGCTCCACGAGCGCCCAGGTTGGCAGCGCCACCAGCATGACCAGAAGCATCTGGTTGAGGGGAAGGTTCTCCAGGTTGTCCCGGAAGCCGGGCGAACCGACCAGCACCGTCACCGCCACCGCCGCCGCGCCGAGCGACAGCGCGTTGCGCGGGCGCACCAGCGCGACGAACGCCCCGACGACGAGCAGCGCCGTCGCGACGTGCAGCCCCTTCATCCAGGCAACCGCGGTGGCGAGCGAGTCCGCCGCCGTCCACACGCCCACCAGCAGCGCATAGAAGACGGGCCTTACGTACGCGTGTGACAGGTCGAAGAAGGAGAGCACGTTCTGCCGCTGGACGTCTTCGAGTACCGCGACGGTCTCGCTGATCGCGTACGGCACACGCCAGAGAGCCACCGCCAGCGCCACCCCGAGCGGCACACTCAGGAGGAGCAGGGCCGCGTGCCAGGCTCGACCGCGGCGCCCGGTCTCGATCCCCGGAGTGGCTTCCACACCCCGGAGAATACCGCTTCGCTGTTCAAAATCAACCGCGTGTCCAGCCGCAGACCTGCCGCGCCGGCGATACAATCGCCGCTGTGACGCTCATCGGGGGCACACTGCGGCGGCTCCTGGCAACAGGCGCCGCCGTGTTCGCGGTGGCGACCCTGGCGGCCTGGCTCACGCTCTCGGCGGTCTGGCCGCGACACCCGGTCACGGTCAGGATACGGTGGACGCCCGCCACCACGGACAACCAGCGGGCAGACGCCGAGCGGCGGTTTCACCTCACCTCAGGCCGTCTGGACGAAGGCACGACGTGGGAGTACCGGCTGACCGACCCGTCGACCTCCAATATCAGGGCTCTGGTCCTGCACGGCGCGGTGGATGACACCGCGCACCTCAACCGGCTGCGGTACCGTCCGGAGTTCGCGCAGGATCGCTCGCGGCAACTGCCGGCCGCCGCCGTCGCGACGGGCGCCTTCGGCGCGATCGCGTTCGTCCTGGTCACCCGGCGGCGGCGGCGCACCGTCGCGCCGCCCGGCCCTGAGCGCCCTCTCCCCGTGGTGGACGACTGGACTGCACCTGAGAGCGGACCCGCCGCGCGCAGGCAGGAGCGCCTGTGGAGCCTCGCCGTGCTCGGCGTCGCCGCGCCTCTGACGATCGTCCTGTGCACGGCCATGTGGCGAACGCCGTACCCGATCTCCGAAACGGTGAGCCTGCTGGAGGACGTGGAGATCGCGCAGGAGCGATCCCTCCTCTCGTTCTTCGACCCGACGGCACGCTCCTGGTACCGGCCGCTCTATCACCTGACGTGGTCCGTGCTCTGGCGCGGCACGGAGACGCAGAGCACATCGCTCCAGGCCTTCAAGCTGTTCCAGATCCTGTCCGCGGCCGTCCTGATCCTGCTGCTGGTGCGATGCGTTCGGCCCCGGACCGCCTTCGATGCCGCCGCTGCGGCGTTCGCGCTCGCCGTGCTGGTGGGGATGCCGGGGTTTCGCGACAACCTGGAGCTGCCGCTGCTGATGACGCTGGTCGGCATGCCGATCGCGCTGATGCTGTGGTGGCTCATGGAGCGGCCGGCGGCCTGGTGGCACGGGCCGTCGATGGTCGTGCTGGTGCTGGTCGCCATCGGGTTCAAGGAACAGGGGCTGGTCCTCGTGCCGATCCTGCTGGTTGCGTGGTGGATGGGTGCGCCGGGAGTCGGGCGCGGTACGGCGGCCGCGGTCACCGCGGTTGCCCTCGTCTACCTTACGGTTCGCTTCGGCGCGGCCGGGAGCTGGCGCCCCTTCGAGCAGGACGTCGGGCTCGGATTCCAGGTCGTGGCCGCTGACGACGCGTTCGAGCGGTTCGGGGCGTTCCCGTGGTGGCTGTACGCCTACAACGCCGTGAGCACGGCCGGCAACATCCTGTTCTCCGAGCCGTCGAACGGCCGGTTCCTGACCATCCGCGACGCGCTCCAGGGGACGATCGCGCCGTGGCAGGTCAACCACGTGCTCTCCTCTCTCGCCCTGACCGGCCTGATCGCCTGGTGGGGGGTTCAGGTGATGAGGCGCGACAGGGGATGCGCGTGGTCGCCGGAATCGCGCGTGGTCGTGCTCGCCGTGATCGCCGTGGCGGCCTCCGGGACGCTCGGGTTCAACTACGCTCGCGACCGGCTGGGCGGCATGTCGGTCGTCTTCTACGCGCTCGCCGCCTTCCACGCCGTTCGCGCGGCCGCCTGGCGCCTGACGCCACCGGGAACGTCGGGCGGATTGGTCGTGGGCCTGTTCCTGCTGGCCGCCGCGTGGCAGATCAGGGCTGTCGGCACGATCGAAGACGTTCGCGCCGCGTCGGAAGCGAGTCAGCGCGAGTGGATCACCGCGCTCGCGAGTCGGCGTGCCGACTTCGCCGATCGTACCCGGTACCTCCGGATTCTCGAATCGATGGCCGGGCAGGGGCTCGATCCGGCGGCGGCCCGGCGCAGCACGTACCCCGAGTGGGCGGCCTCCCTGCTGGGCGAACAGTGACCGCTCCGGATGTCGATCCCGTGAACACCGTCCCCCGCGCACACCTCGTCACCTGGCTGATGGCCGCCCCCGCCCTCGTCGGGGCGCTCGGTCTCGCGGCGATCGAGGGTGGCGGGCTCATGAGGCCGGCGTCGCCGCTCACCGCGCCGCCGCCCGGCCGCTCGTTCGCGGATACGCTCCGGAATGGCAGCGTCGAGGAGGCCTACGCGCACGTGAAAGCCGGACAGGATCCGAACGCGCCGCTCCCGTTCCGCGACCCCGACCTCACCGCGGGGCGCGAGGTGATGGTCACGCCTCTTCTGGTGGCCGTAGCGGCCGGCCAGGCCAACACCGTGATGATGCTGCTCAGCTTCGGCGCCGACCTGGACGCACCCGGCAACGCCCGCGCGGCCTGTCTGGCCGACCGGCTCGGGCACGACGATATCGCGGCGGGCATCCGGCGCAACGGCCGGCCCCTCGTCGATGTCCCGTGCGACACACGGCCGCCGGAATCGGGACCACGGCTGCTGTCGTTCCTGGACTGAGGCGCCGGGCCAACCCTGCGGCCGGGGCGGCCGGACGGTCAGCCGGGCGGCGAGGCCGAGCCGGGATCGAGCGTCCTGGCGAAGACCTGGAAACGGGTGCCGAAGCGTACCGAGGTCCCGCACGGCACGAAGTCCTGGCGGCGGTAGAACGCCAGCGCGCTGTTCGACGGGTCGAGCACCGTTCTCACCCGATAGGCGCGGACCTCGCGCCGCTGCAACTGGCGCTCGACCTCGCGGAGCAGGCCGCGCGCCCGCCCGCGCCGCCGCTCCCGAGCGGCCGTGTAGATCAGCAGCATCTCCGGGACGCCGGAGTCCAGGTGCGACTCCCCCGGTTCAGCGTGGCTGCGCCTGCCCTGCACCGCCGCCCACAGCAGGCCCACCAGCACCCCGGCCCGTCTGGCCAGGCTCCAGAGCAGCGACGTGTGCAGCAGGAGCCGGCGTTGGAACGTGCCCGGTTCGAGGCTGACCAGCGCGACGGCGACGATCAGGCCGTGGCCGTTCCGTTCCGTCACCACGAGCTCGCGCGGGGACCGCGCGGCATAGCGATAGAAAGAACGGACGTAGGCCGGCCCCAGCGACGCCACCAGCGAATCGGGCAGGCAGGCCGCGTGCAGCCCGGCGACCGTGACAAGGTCACGTTCGTTCATGGCAGGGCGCACCCGCGTCGACGTACTCGCGGATGACAGCCACGTTCCTCCGCACCGCCGCTTCCCCGTATCCGGGGTAGTTCGGCAGGAGCACGGTCCCCGCGGCCGTCCGATCGGCGTTCGGGCACTCCCGCTGCTCGGGCGCGAACGCGGGCAGCGCCGCGCAGTTCTTGAGGTGCTGCACCGCCATGTCGCGGTACCGGCGCATCGCCCACCGGACGAGCGCTTCCCGATCCTCGCACTGGATCGGGACGTAGTTGTACACGCACGAGCCGTCGTCGCGGAACGGCGGCGTGACCAGGCCCGCCAGCCCGCTCAGCCCGTCGTGGTAGATCCTGGCGTAGCTCACCCGCTCCGCCGCGTTCGCATCGACGCGGTCGAGTTGGCGCCGCACCATGCGCGCCTGGACCGGCCGGAAGCGGCATCGGTACGATGCCGGCAGCCTGTCCTTTCGAGACGTGTCGAGCTCGACGGTCACGAATCTCGTGATGGCGCGGATGTCGTGCAGGTGCGCGAACCGGAACAGCCAGTAGACGAACGTCCTGAAGAGCAGCGGTGCCGTCACCAGATCCGTGACCAGCGCCGAGACGGCCTTGGCACAGAGCGCGCCCAGCGGCATCAGGGGCGCATCGGCCAGCTCGGACCGCATGGCTCGATCCAGCGACTCGTTCGGCGTGACGACCATGCCTCCGTAGAACGCGGTCACGTTCTTGTACATCCCGAAGCTGAACACGCCCGCGTCGCCGAACGTCCCCACCGAGCGGCCGCCGACCCGGGCGCCGAACGCCTGGGCGGCATCCTCGATCAGGGGGACACCCTTCGCGCGGCAGATGGCCGCAATCGCTTCGACCTCGCAAGCGATGCCGTGCAGGTGGGTCACCAGCACGGCTCCCGTGCGATCGTCGATCAGCCGCTCGACGTCGGCCGGGGCGATGTTGGTGCTGCTGGGGTCGATGTCGGCGAACACCGGCACGCCCCCGGCGCAGATCACCATGTTGACGACGTCCGCGATGGTGTAGGGAGACATGACGACGGCCTGGCCGGGCCTGATCAGGTGCCGCACCGCAAGATGGATCCCCACCCGCGCCTGCGGCACGCACATCGCGTGGGCAGCGCCGACGCGCGCGGCGACGGCGCGTTCCAGCTGCCTCACGTCGTCGCCCGCGGCCGTCCGGCCCGTCAGGACATCAAGCAGGAGGTGTACGTAGTCGGCGGCGCGTGTGTAGAGGCGGAAGCGGGCGGGCGGGGCGAGCCAGAACATCCGTGGGCACTAGAAGCCTTGACCGAGTGAAATCTGAGTAGTTGAGTCAAGTTTTTCAGGCAACAAGACGTACCTCCTCGAGAAATTCCGTGAGCGCGGCATCGAGTCGTTCGAACG
>Ga0194132_10008364_pt1 | contig 14840 bp, 14 predicted proteins | sample TA2KigOf80mmetaG_FD_148612 | JGI IMG/M metagenome (GOLD analysis project Ga0194132, IMG submission 148612) | Freshwater microbial communities from Lake Tanganyika, Tanzania - TA2015054 Kigoma Offshore 80m | ecosystem: Environmental > Aquatic > Freshwater > Lake | place: Tanzania: Lake... | reverse complement strand
GCCGGCCAGCCGGTAACGCAGGCGGAACGGATGGCGCTGGATGTCCAGAAGCCAGATGCCGGGTAGGAGGGAATGGATGGCGAGCGGATCGAAATGCTGCCGGCCCGGCAGACCCGATGCCGGATGAATCGAGCGCCAATAGAGGAAAAAGCGCGCGATCTTCGGGTGCCATTGCGGCGGCACGCTATCGCCAAACCACAAATCGTCCCTCGCGCCGCGACTCGACACGTTCCGGTGACCGTCCATTTCAGCGACGGTAGTCGGAGAATCCTAAGAAATTACGAATTGTCCCTGGGGTGCCGCGAGGAACGACCGCACCTCGGTCAGGAAACGGGGAAATGCCGGCTCGTTCTCCAGGATCAGATGGTTGCGTCCCTCGAGCGGCACGAAGCGCGCACCGGGGATGCCGACAGCGATCTCGCGCCCTCGCTCGAACGGTACCGCCGCGTCGTCACGGCAATGCAGCACCAAGGTCGGCGCGCGTACGCGGCTCAGCTGATCGCGGACATCGATAACGGCGAGCGCTTGGCGCAGGCGATAGGCCATTTGCGGCGAGGTGCTGATGCGCTGCAGTTCGTTGAACCAGCGCATCTGCTCGAGCGTCGCGTCGGGAATGAAGCGCGAGGTGAAAACCTGGCGGAAGGCCGGGTTGTCCTGCCCCCAGCCGTGGAGGATCAGCGAATCCATCGCCTCGCGGCGGGCGGCCTCCTCGGGGTCGCCCCAGAGTTTCCGGCCGCAGGCGTAGCCTCCGTAGAGAATGAGATGGCTGACGCGGTCGGGGTGCTTCACCGCATAGGCCACCGACACGGCGCAGCCCTGCGACACGCCGAAGAGCGGGAAACGCTCCAGGCCGGATGCGTCGACGACCGTCTCGAGATCGCGCACGAAGCTGTCGAATGACAGGTCCGCAGGCTCCCGGTCCGACAGCCCGTTGCCGCGCTCGTCATAGCGGACGAGCGTGTTGTCGCGCGCCAGTTCGCGCAGCAGATGGCTCCAGACTGGGCTTTCCCAATCGAATTCGAGGTGGTTCAGCCAGTTCGCGGCCTTGACCAGCGGAGGGCCGCTGCCGACGGTGGCGTAGCCGAGCCGTACGCCGTCGCTGGCCGTGCAGAAGCGGATTTTCTGGCGCAGGGGCGCACCCAGGGGCCGCGCCTCCGGCTCGGCGGCGTTCCCGGGCTCCGCGTCGCTCACGAAACGGAAGCCGCGCCCGTGCACGGTGCGGATGAAACGCTGTCGTTCGCCGTCGTCGCCGATCGCCCGGCGGGCCGACTTGATGCGGCTCGCCAGGGCTGCGTCGGAGACGATGCGCCCACCCCAGACTTCGGCGATCAACTCGTCTTTGGTGATCAAGCGGCCGGGGTTGCGCAGCAGAAACGCAAGCAATTCAAAGACCTGGGGCTCAACAGGGCAGATCTCGCCGTTGCGCCGCAGCTCGAAAGCCGCGACGTCCAGCTCGCAGTCGGCAAAGCGCATCGGCGGTGAAGGCACCCAGATTCCCATAATTTAGGCGTACTCCTCCACGGGAGCACAATATTCCGGCTTTCTCCATGAATTCTGCATGACCCCGCCAAGCGCATAAACGGGGGTCGGCCTAGGGTCTCGCTGTCGGCGCACACGGCGCTCATAGCGGAAACAGGCCAATGGTCGCATTCAGCCACCCTTGTCGCCCAGACGAACGCGGTCTGGTCATCGCCCTCCACTGCTCAGGCACCGATGCAAGGGAATGGCGGTCTCTCGGCGAGGCGCTGGGTCCCGATTTCGATCTGCTGGTCCCCGAGCATTATGGCTGCGAGCGGACCGGGCACTGGCCGGGAGAGCGCGCTTTCACGCTCGCCGACGAGGCCGAGCGGACGCTCGCCCTTATCGATGGAGACCCGCGGCCCGCACATCTGGTCGGCCATTCCTACGGCGGCGCCGTCGCCCTGAAAGTGGCGCTGCTACGGCCCGAGCGCGTGGCCAGTCTCAGCCTCTACGAGCCGTCGAGCTTTCATCTGCTGCGGTCGGCCGGCGTGCGTGGCGCGGAAGCCTTCGCCGAGATCCAGGCCGTCGCCCGCCACACGGCCGGCCTGCTCGCCGCCGGCGACCATCGCGGTGCTGCAGCCGCCTTTGTCGACTACTGGAGTGGCCACGGCGCCTGGAGCGGATTGCGGCCTGCCGTGCAGCAGGCGCTGAACCGCTGGGCGCCCAAGGCGTCTCTCGACTTTTCCGCCCTGTTCAACGAGCCCACGCCGCTCGCAGCCTACGCACGGCTCGCCATGCCCACGCTCCTCCTCTACGGCGAGCGGGCGTTGAAGCCGAGCCGGGTGGTAGTCGAGACTCTGGGCGAGGCCATGGCGCGCGCCTGGCTCGAAGAGATCGCCGGGGCCGGTCACATGGGCCCGATCACACACGCCGACATCGTCAGCACGACGATCGCCGAACGAATCGCCCGCCTCAACGGCCGTCGCCGGCTGGGCACGGCCGCGGCGGCCTGATCCGAAACACAGAAACCCGAGAAAGGAAAAATCCGATGCTCCAGCACGCCTACGCATACACACAGATTCTCACCACCTCGCAACGCATCAACTGGCGCGTCGAGGACATCATCGGCGGCGACAAGAAGCTCGACTTCTCCAGGCCCTTCCTGCCGGAAAGCCTGGCCCGCGTCGAGCCGCTCAAGTTTCTCGACCGCGACGAGAAATTGGTGCTCAACCACATACGCGCCCACGGCTACCTCTACATCTTCGGCCTGGTCGAGGAGTTCATCCTGCCCTTCGTCATGGACCACGCGCGGTCCAACCTGTCGGGTGATGACGTACGCACGCGCGCCATGCTGCAATTCGCCGGCGAGGAGGCGAAGCATATCGACCTGTTCAAGCGCTTCGGCCGCGAGTTCGTGGCCGGCTTCGGCACGAGATGCGACGACATCGGACCGCCCGAGGCGATCGGCAAGGCCGTTCTGGCGCACGATCCGCTGTCGGTCGCATTGCTCATCCTGCACATCGAATCGATGACCCAACGCCACTATGTCGACAGCACCAGGGACGACCAGACGCTCGATCCGCAGTTCAAGAGCCTGCTCAAGCATCACTGGATGGAGGAGGCACAGCACGCCAAGCTCGACACTCTGATGGTCGAAGCGCTGGCAGTGGGGCGCCCGAAGGAGGACATCGCCAAGGCGATGGACGGCTACCTGTCGCTCGGCGGTCTGTTCGACGGCGGCATCAAGCAGCAGGCCGAGTTCGACATCCCCGCCTTCGTCGCTGCTACCGGACGCACTCTGACCGCGGCAGAGCGCAGCGAGATGGCCGCCCAGCAGCACCAGGCGCAGCGCTGGACCTATATCGGCTCCGGCATGAGCCACCCGAACTTCCTCGCCAGCGTCGGCGCCCTGTCGCCGGAATGGCGCAAGAAGCTCGAGGAGATCGCGCCGCAATTCTCCTGACGTTGCCTACTCGGCCGGTCTGGCTCGCAGGCACAGCAGCGCCGCCAAGGCTGCGAGCCAGAGTGCCGCCGAGATCAGGACGACGTTCACGCCCAGCATGTCCAGCAGGAAGGCGAAGACGAAGGGCGCGAATGCCTGGGACAGACGCGCGGGCGCTCCGAGCAGGCCGGAGCGCTCGCCGTAGCCCTGCGGCCCGAAGATGGCCAGCGGCACCGTGCCGCGGGCGATGGTCAGCAGCCCGTTGCCGGCACCGTAGAGAACGGTAAAGGGTATCGCTGCTGCCGGACCGAAGAGCAGCAGGGCGGCCGCCCCCACGGGATGCAGCAGCGAGGCCAGCCGGGCCGAGACCAGCGGGTGCACATGCCGTAGCAGCACGAACTCGCAGAGCCGCGCTGCCACCTGGCCGGGCCCGACCAGTGCCGCGGCGGCGATGGCTTCGAGCGGCGAGGCGCCGGCCTCTTCGAGCAGCCGCGGCAGATGGGTCGCCATGGCGCCAGTGACGAACCAGCCGGAGGCGAAGACGAAGGCAAGCAGCAGCATCTCGCGGCGCGGTGTCCAGCCGATGCGCGGGGCATCTGCGGTGTCGGCCAGCCGCGCGGGCACGACGAGAGCGGGCAGCACGAAACGGTTGAGTGGCAGTCCGAGGACGAGGTTGAGCGCCGCCCAGAACAGGCAGGTCTCGCGCCAGCCGAAGGCTTCGTTGAGCAGGGCCGAGACCGGCCAGCTCACCGTCGAAGCGAAGCCGGCGAACAGCGTGATGCCGGTGATGGCGCTGCGCGCCTCGCGGCCGTAGAGCGCGGTCAGAGTGGCGAAGGCCGCGTCGTAGAGGCCGAGCGCCATGCCGACCCCGAGGACCGCCCAGGCAACGATGAGCAGGACCGGTCCGTTCGCCAGGCCGAGGATGACCAGACCGGCGGCGATCACCAGGTTGGAAAGGGCGAGCACATCGCGCCCGCCGTAGCGGTCGATGATCCGCCCGATCGTCGGGCCGAGTGCCGCGGTGATCAGCAGTGAGACGGAGAAGATGGCGAAGAAGGCCGCGCGCGAGATGTCGAGGGCACCGCTGATCGGTTCGGCGAGGATCGCCGGCACGTAATAGGTCGAGGCCCAGGCTAGGGTTTGGGCGGTGCCGAGGGCAGTGACGACGACAGCGCGCGAGCGCGAAGGGGGAGGCGTGCTCAGGGCGGTCTCAGACGCGGATAAGCCGGCGCTTGAAGGCGTGGTATAGGCTGAGGCCGACGAGGAAGGCGATGCCGATGTTCCACATCGACAGGCCGGCGGTGACCAGCGTGGTGAAGCGCTCGCCCTTGTCACGGGCGAAATCGCACGAGCCCAGGGCGAGCTGCGCGCCGGCGAGGAACAGCACCACGCCCAGAACCTCCGCGGGGATGGTGCGGAAGACAGTCTGCACCGAGCCGCTGAAGAAGAGGGCGAGAAGCAGCAGCAGCGCGCCGAGGATCACGCAGGAGCCGCCGGTGCGGGCGCCGAAGGCTACATGGCCGGCCATGCCGCCTGCCCCGTGGCACATCGGCACGCCGCCGACCGAGCCCGAGAACAGGTTCATCAGGCCGGTTGACACCGCGACCTTGCGCTCGCTCGCCGGGCGGTCGGGGAAGAGGCGGTTGTTCTCGTCGGTGATGGCGATGACCGCGTTGCCCAAGGTCAGCGGCAGCTGGGGCAGCGCGAGGAAGAGTGTGCCGATGACCAGCTCTGACCCGGTGATGGCATCGAGGGTAAGCGTCGGGAGGCGCAGCTCCGCCTTCATCCCGGCCAGCGCATCGAGCAGTGCCGGATCGCGGATCACCGCCACTACCGCGCCGCTGGCGAGCAGCAGGAACATGGCGGGGATCCTGCGGTTGGTCAGCAGGGCGAGAGTGGCGAACAGGGCGAGGGCGCTCATCCACCAGCCGTTGGCCATCAGCCTGGCGCCGTCGAGCATGAAGCTTAGGCCAAGCCCGAGCACGATGCCGATGGCCACCGGCCGGCTGACCAGGGCTGCGACGCGCTGGGCCGCGCCGGTCAACCCGAGCAGCAGCCAGAGCAGCCCCGTGACCAGCGAGGCGCCATAGACCGCGCCGGCGGTGACGGTCGCAGTCTGCGCCGCCTGTGTGGTGGCCACGGCGCCAATCGCCTTCATCGGCTGTACGGGGAAAGGCGTGCGGTAGACGACGCCGGTGGCGATCAGCGAAACACCGAAGGCGAAGAGGATGCCGAAGGGTTCGAGTCCGAGCAGGGAGATATAGGCGACGACGAAGGGGATCAGCGTGCCGAGGTCACCGAAGGCGCCTGCCCATTCGGCGCGGTCGAAGCGGTTGTGCGCCGGGGTTGTCGTTGCCACAGCGGCGGTATCGGTGTCATTTCGCTCCATCGTTCTGTACCCTAGTCCCGCCCTTCCCGCGCGCCAAGCGCCGCGCGTCTCACCGTCCCCATAAGGAGTGCCCATGAGTGCCGAAGCCCGGATCAAGCAGCTGGGAATCGTTCTGCCGACGACGCCGAAGCCCGTCGCCAACTACGTGCCGTTCCGGCTGCACGGTGCCACCCTTTATCTCTCGGGCCAGGGTCCGCGCGAGGCCGACGGCACGCTGCTGACGGGCAAGGTCGGCAGTGCCGTCAGCGTCGAAGAGGGCTATCGCCGTGCTCGCCTCACCGGTCTTGGCCTGCTGGCGGCTGCGCGTGACGCGCTGGGCTCGCTCGACCGGGTCGAGGCCGTACTCAAGCTGCTCGGCATGGTCAACGGGGAGCCGCTGTTCGGCGACCAACCCAAGGTGATCAACGGCTGCTCTGACCTGTTCGTCGAGGTATTCGGCGAGGCCGGCCGTCACGCCCGCTCGGCCGTCGGAATGGGCTCGCTGCCCGGCAATATCAGCGTCGAGATCGAGGCCATCTTGGCGGTGCGCGGCTGACATCAACCGGCGGGCTCGGCTCGGCGTTGCAGGGCTGCTTTGCGGCAGCGCTCAATGGTCAAATCGCGCTGATTTGTCTATGTTTGACAGGGCGCTTCTGCTAATTGGGCGCGTCCGACCGACCCCTCGGCTCCGGCCTCAAGGACTGCTCGTCACGTGTCTCTAAGTGCTTGTTTTATCAGGCTTCGGCGGGCCCGCTCGCTCGCCCTGCTGGCGGCTCTCGTGCTCTCCTCCTGTGCCGGCGATGGCGGGCTTCCGATCGCTGGAGAGAGCAGTGTTCCGCCGGCCACGGAGGCCGGCAACTTCCTCGCCGCCCGCCAGGCCGAGCGTCAGCGCGACTACGCCGCAGCGGCGCGCTTCATGCTGGCGGCGCTTGAGGACAGTCCCGACAATTACGACATGCTGGTGCGCGCCCAGACCTTCCTGGTCGCCACTGGCCGGTTCGACGAGGCGGTGGCGATCGCCCGGCGGACGCTGCGCGTCTCGCCCGGCCATGCGCAGTCGGCGATGATCATCGCGCTAGCCGACGTGAAGCGCGACGACTTTGCCGGCGCCGAGCGCCAGCTTGAGGGCCAGCCGCTCACCGCCATCAACCGCGTCGTCCTGCCGCTTGCCCAGGCGTGGATGCACGCCGGACAGAACCGTCCGGCGGCGGCACTGAACGCCTTGCGGCCGATTCTCGAGGTCAATGGCTTCCGCCCCCTCTATGAGTATCACTCGGCGTTGATCAACGACTACGCCGGGCGGCCCGAGTTGGCCGAGGACCACTACAAGAAGTCACTGGAAATCGAAGGCGGCGCCCCGGCCCGGCTGGTGGAGGCCGCGGGCAGCTACTACGAGCGCCTCGGACGGCGCGACGAGGCGCGCGCCCTCTATGCCCGCTTTCAGACTGATTCGCGCGACTCGGCGGCGATCGGTGCGGCTCTGCAGCGCGTCACCGGCGGCGGCGCACCGCCGCCGCGCTTGGTGGCGACGCCGGCTGCCGGCCTGGCCGAGGCGCTGTTCAACGTCGCCGGAGCGCTACGCCAGGAGAACAACCAGCCCACCGCCCTGGTCTACGGCCGGATGGCGCTGGCCCTGCAGCCCGACATGCCAGTGGGCGTGCTGCTGGTCGCCGACATCCTCGATGGCTACGGGCGGCGCGAGGACGCCAACGCCCTGTACGCCCGGATTCCACGCAGCTCGCCGCTCGATTGGTCGGCGCGTGTGCGCATCGCCGAGAACCTCCATCTGATGGACAAGCCCGACGAGGCGATCAGGGCGCTCGAGGCGATGGCGGCCGAGCGGCCGGAGCGGGTCGAGCCGTTGATCTCATTGGGTGCCGTGCTGCGCGCCAAAGAGCGTTTCGCCGACGCGGCGAAGGTCTACGACCGGGCGCTGGCCCGGGTGCGCGCGCCCGAGCCGCGCCACTGGTCCATCTTCTACGCGCGCGGCATCGCGCATGAGCGCTCCAAGCAGTGGAACAAGGCCGAGGCTGATTTCATCCGCGCCCTGGAGCTGCAGCCTGAGCAACCCGACGTGATGAACTACCTTGCTTATTCCTGGGTCGACCAGGGCATCACCGGGCGCTATGCCGAGGCGCGCAAGATGCTGGAGCGCGCTGTGGCGCTGCGTCCCAACAGCGGCCACATCGTCGACAGCCTGGGCTGGGTGCTCTACCGCACCGGCTACTACGCCGAGGCCGTCGAGGTACTGGAGCGCGCGGTCGAACTCTTGCCGGGCGATCCCGTGTTGCTCGACCATCTCGGCGATGCCTACTGGCAGGTCGGGCGCTTCAACGAGGCGCGTTTCCAGTGGCAGCGCGCCCTCTCCAACAAGCCGGAGCCCGAAGCGAAGGTGGAGATAGAGCGCAAGCTGGCGAGCGGCCTGCCGCGCCGAACGGTACGCCAGGGAAGCTGAGCCGGCCTGCCGGGGGATTTCCGTTTTGAGACCGAGTCCGATCGCGGCGTTGCCTGTGGCCGCCCTCAGCGAGACCGCCCCCGCCAAGCTCAATCTCTATCTGCACGTCGTCGGCCGGCGATCGGACGGTTACCATCATCTCGACAGCCTCGTCGCCTTCACCCAGGCCGCCGACCGCTTGCGCGCCGAGCCCGCACCCGAGCTGTCGCTCGCCGTCGATGGGCTGTTCGCCGAAGGGTTGAAGGGTGAGACGAACAACATCGTGCTCAAGGCGGCGCGGGCGCTGGCCGCGCACGCAGCGGTCGCGACCGGCGCTCGCCTGACGCTGATCAAGAACCTGCCCGTCGCCTCTGGGATCGGCGGTGGCTCGGCCGACGCGGCAGCTGCCCTGCGCCTGCTGCGCCGCCTGTGGCGGCTCGAGATCGACGACGCGGCACTGCAGGGGATCGCCGCAATGCTGGGTGCCGACGTGCCGGTCTGCCTGGCCAGCGCCACGTCCTACATGGGCGGCATCGGCGAGGAACTGGCGCCCGCCCCACGGCTGCCGGCGGTCGGCATCGTGCTGGTCAACCCGCGCGTGCCGCTGATCACCGCCCGTGTATTCCAGGCGCGCAACGGCCTTTTCTCGCAGCCGGCCCGCTTCGACGAGACGCCGGCCAGCGCCCGGCATCTTGCGACGATGCTGGCCACGAGGGGCAACGATCTTCAGGCGCCGGCGGCGACACTGGTGCCGGCGATCAACTCCGTGCTCGACGCGCTACGCGCCAGTCCGGGCTGCCTGCTCGCGCGTCTGTCGGGCAGCGGGGCGACGGCGTTCGGCCTCTATGAGAACGAGCCCGCAGCAGCTATGGCAGCTTCGTGGATCGGCGCGCGCGAGCCCCATTGGTGGGTCGTGCCGACACGGCTGCGCGGGTGACATTTCCCGTGAAACAAGCTTGAATGCCGGCCTAATCGCCACGATGCAGCGTCAGCGGGAGAGAGACATATGACGACCAAAGTTGCCCTTGTTACCGGCGCCAGCAGCGGCATCGGCCGCGCCTCGGCCCTGGCCCTGGCCCGCGATGGATACGCCGTGGTGCTCGCCGGGCGGCGCAAGGAGCAGCTAGAAGAGACGGCACGTCAGGCCGGCAATGCCGAGACCCTGGTGGTGCCGACCGACGTCGGCGATGCCGCGCAGATCAAGGCGCTGTTCGCCAGGACCAGGGAGCGGTTCGGCCGGCTCGACGTGCTGTTCAACAACGCCGGTATGGGCCTGCCCGCCGTGCCAATGGAGACGTTGACCGTCGAGCAATGGAAGCAGGTGGTCGACGTCAACCTGACGGCGCCGTTCCTCTGCACGCAGGAAGCCATCAAGATCATGAAGGAGCAGAAGCCGCGCGGCGGGCGCATCATCAACAACGGCTCGATCTCAGCGCATGCACCGCGGCCGCACTCCGTGGCCTATACCTCGACCAAGCACGCCATCACCGGCTTGACCAAGTCGACCTCGCTCGACTGTCGCCAGTACGACATCGCCTGCGGCCAGATCGACATCGGCAACGCCGCCACCGAGATGACCGAACGTATGGCCAAGGGCGTGCCGCAGGCCAACGGCACGACGATGGTCGAGCCGCGCATGCACGTCGACAACGTGGCCAAGACCATCTCCTATATGGCCAGCCTGCCGCTCGATGCCAACGTGCAGTTCGTCACCGTGATGGCGACGACTATGCCCTTCGTCGGCCGAGGCTAACGCCGCTCCGCGGCAGGCCGTCGGACTGGGGTGAACGCGAACTAGGATCAGCGCGCAACGCCAGACGTTGCGCCGGGAGGAAGCAGCTTCGTGTCGGCTGGCGATCTGTCGAACGTCGTCTTGGGCCTGCTGACGGTGTTGGCTGGACTCGAGATTCTGCTCTTTGTCTTCCGCGGCACGCTGCTGCAGGTCGGCCAGTCGCGCGGCCTGGAGCGCCAGATCGCGGAGCTGGAAGAGGAGCAGGCCGAGGCGAATGAGCGCAACCGCGAGCGCGACCAGGAACTGACGGCGGCCACTGCGCGGGCCAACGAGGCACAGGCGAGCCTGCGTCGCGCTGGCACGCTGGCCGCCGAGGCCCAGCAGTCACGCGACGTACTGGTGCACCGGCTGGGTGAGCCGCCGGGGCCGAGGTTCCGCGCCAGCCTGGGCAAGACGCTGCCCGTACCGCCCGACCCGAACCAGGCGCTGATCTGGTCCTATCCGCATTTCGTCGACGTCTGGGCGCCGGATCCGGCGGCGGCGCTGGAGCTGGCACTCCACAGTTTCGCGGACCGTACGGGCTACGAGCTGGGGCCGTTTCAGCTGCTCGACGATCGTCCGGCTCCCGAGCCGGCCGCCGCGCCCCAGTCCGGCAACGCTGTGGAGGGCGGCTGAGATGTCTTCCGGGGTCTTCTGGTTCGGCCTGCTGCTGGCTGCCGGTTGGTTCGCCTTCCTGCTGCGCCGTTTCCAGCTCTACTGGGATACCGGGCAGGGGCGGATCATGACGTTGGGCCAAGCGCGGCGCCAGGCCGAGCGCGCTGTAGCGGACGAGAAGCAGCGCTGGGAGAAACTGGGCAACCAGATCGCGCAGGCACGGGCCAACGCGGAAAAGGCGCAGCACGACGAACAGGAGCTGCGCCAGAAGCTGGCGGCGCGCGGGCCGTCGCCCACGGTGGAGATCCTGGTCACCGCCGAGTTCCCGGCCTCGGCCAGCGAGTCGCCCTGGATCGCCAATCTCGTGCCGCGCCCGAACGCTGCCGCCGTCAACCCGCCGCCGGTCCTGCTCTGGGCTCCCGATCACCCTTCGGCGGTCGCGCGGGCGAAGCGATTTGCCGACGAGATGCGCTGCACGGTCAATGATCTCCGGCGCCTGGCCGAGGCGCGCCGCTAGCGCCGCCCCGCGCCTTTGTCGACCAGCGCGGCAGGAAGCGCACCGGCGGATGGCGCGAGGATGAGCGCCATGAGGCGGGCAATCGGCCCGGCCGGCTGCCTGGCGTAAGACCGCCTCGGGCTGGAATTTCGTCTGAAGCAGCGCCGTTGTCTGGCGCGGCCGGGGGTGCTAAGTCCTCGTCCTAACTCCCGAAATACACGCTCCCGAAATTCCGGAACCCCGCATGACCAAGCCTGTTGCCCTCATCACCGGCGTCACCGGGCAGGACGGCGCCTATCTGGCCGAGCTGCTGCTCGACAAAGGCTATGTAGTACATGGGCTGAAGCGCCGCTCGTCGTCCTTCAACACCGCCCGCGTCGACCATCTCTACGCCGACCCGCACCAGAAGGGCGTGCAGTTCTTCATGCATTACGGCGACATGACCGACGCCACCAACCTCATCCGCCTGGTGCAGGAGACGCAGCCCAACGAGATATACAATCTCGCGGCGCAGAGCCATGTGCAGGTGAGCTTTGAGACACCGGAATACACGGCTAACGCCGACGGGCTGGGCACGCTGCGCCTGCTCGAGGCGATGCGCATCCTGAAGCTCGAGAAGAGTGTCCGCTTCTACCAGGCCTCGACTTCGGAGCTCTACGGCCTGGTGCAGGAGAAGCCGCAGCGCGAGACCACGCCGTTCCGGCCGCGCAGCCCGTATGCGGCAGCCAAGCTCTACGCCTACTGGACGACGGTCGGTTACCGCGAGTCCTACGGCATGCACGCCTCCAACGGCATCCTCTTCAACCACGAGGGGCCGACGCGTGGCGAGACCTTCGTCACCCGCAAGATCACCCGTGCCGTGGCGGCGATCGAGGCCGGGCTGCAGGATCGCCTCTATCTCGGCAACATCGATGCCTCGCGCGACTGGGGCCATGCACGCGACTATGTAGAAGGAATGTGGCTGATCCTGCAGCAGAAGGAACCGGACGATTACGTCCTGGCCACGGGCGAGACGCACACCGTGCGCGAGTTCGTCGAGCTGGCTTTCGGCCATGTCGGCCGCAGGATCGAGTGGCGGGGCAAGGGCGTCGACGAGAAGGGTATCGATGCGAAATCCGGCGCTGTGCTGGTCGAGATCGACCCGCGCTATTTCCGGCCAACCGAGGTCGACTTTCTGCTGGGCGATCCGGCCAAGGCCCGCGCCAGGCTGGGCTGGACACACAAGACCAGCTTCCCGCAGCTGGTGCGCGAGATGGTGGACGCCGACCGCAAAGCGGTGCAAAAAGAACGCGAGCGTCATGACCGCCACGGGTAACAAGGCCATTTTCTCGCTTGCCGACAAGCGAGTATTCGTCGCCGGCCACAAGGGCATGGTCGGTTCGGCCATCGTGCGGCGGCTGCGCGCGACCGGGGCCGAGATCCTCACCGTCGACCGCCGGCAGGTCGACCTGACGCGCCAGGCGCCGGTCGAGGAGTGGTTCGCCGCCAACAAGCCCGATGCTGTGTTCGTGGCAGCGGCCGAGGTCGGCGGCATCCACGCCAACAGCTCGCGCCCGGCCGATTTCCTCTACGACAACCTGGCGATCGAGACCGCGACCATCCACGCTGCCAAGCAGGTCGGCGTCAAGAAGCTGCAGTTCCTCGGCTCGACCTGCATCTATCCGCGTTTGGCACCCCAGCCGATGAAGGAGGAGACGCTGCTTACCGGGCCGCTCGAGCCCACCAACGAATGGTACGCCATCGCCAAGATCGCCGGCCTCAAGATGTGCCAGGCCTATCGGCGGCAATACGGCTGCGACTTCACTTCGGTGATGCCGACCAACCTCTACGGGCCGGGCGACAATTTCGATCCGGCCGAGAGCCATGTGCCGGCGGCCATGGTGCTCAAGACCCACAACGCCAAGCTGAGCGGCGCGCCTTCGATCGAGATTTGGGGTACGGGCACGCCGCGGCGGGAGTTCCTCTATGTCGACGATCTGGCCGATGCCTGCGTCTACCTGATGGAGCGCTATTCCGGCGAGGAGATCGTAAATATCGGCACGGGGAGCGACATCACCATCCGCGAGCTGGCCGAGACGGTGGCCCGGGTCGTCGGCTTCCGCGGCTCCTTCACCTACAACACCTCGAAGCCCGACGGTGCGCCGCGCAAGCTGGTCGATGTCGGCCGGCTCACATCCCTGGGCTGGACGGCGACCACCGGCCTCGAAGAGGGCTTCCGCCGGACCTACGACTGGTTCCTCAAGAACGTCGCTTCCAAAGCGGCTTAACCGTTCTCCGTCCTTCGGGTGTTTGACCGTATGGGGCTTCCCGTATATCTACGGGGCCTTCCGGGCTGTTGGGGCGTAGCCAAGTGGTAAGGCAGCGGATTTTGATTCCGCCATTCCTAGGTTCGAATCCTAGCGCCCCAACCATGCGCGATCGCCGGCTTGCCCCGCCGAGGCGCCTGTTGTGGGCCTGTTAGGCGGGCGGGGCGCCGGATGTCCGAGTCGTCCCCGTTGCGGCCACCGCTGACCGATTCGCGACTCGGTGCCCTCTTCGCCTACTGGGACGGAAAGCGTGGCAGCCGGGCCATGCCCAGACGCAGCGATATCGACCCGGTCGAGATGCGGCAATGGCTGGGCAACCTGCTGCTCATCGATGTGACCGTTGAAGGAAAATTCGTCTATCGGCTCTACGGCACACGTTTCGTCGACAATTTCGGCCGCGATATGACCGGCCGCTCGGTCGACGACTTGCCGCCCGAGCAGCAGGGGCGGGTGCGCGGCGACTACGAGGCGGTGTGCGCCACCCGCCTGCCGCGGGCCCGACTCTATACAGCCTCCTTCGAGGTGCCGCAGCGCCGCCCGCTGCAGCGTGCCGAGCCGCAGGTCGTGACCTGGGAGCGCCTGGTCATGCCGCTCAGCGACGGCGCCGAGCGTGTCGATATGTTGCTTGTTGCCGCCTACCCGCTGCCCGACCTCAGACCGTCGAGCAACTGATTGGGCTGCCTCCGCTGGCGATTGCCAGCACTGGTAACCTGCTCTAGTAGCGGTTGTTCAGTACCAGTTCTGGGGGAAGCCATGATCAAGCTTCGCGGTTTGCTGCTCGCCGCCGGCATCGCTGGAGTGCCTTGGGCCGACGGAGCAGCCAATCCGGCGCTGGAGGGCGCGGTATTCGCCGGCGCCAACGCTATGATCGAGCAGGTCGGGACCGGCCCCTGCCCAGCTACCGGCAGCGTCCTGTGGCGCGTCGACATACGCGGTACGGGGCTGCGCTTCAAGTGGACCTACCATCGTGACCGTGACGCGGCACTCGCCGAAGGTTCGGAGATCCTGGCCCTGGCCGCCGACGGCACGTTCGGGCGCGTCGTGCCGCGTGACGGCGGCACCTCGACCTCCACAGGACTTCTCGGGTCCAAGGGAGGATATTTCGAGGTTCTCTACCGGCGCGGCGATTTCGTCTGCCGCCAGCGCACCGATCTGGTGCGCATCCAGGCGACAGAAACCCGCAAGAACGAACTCATGCGGGCGCTGATCACCGAAGCCAACATGCTGACCGGGATGAACGACCTGATCAACGCCTTCGCTCCGGCCATCCTGGCCGACATCCGGCGGCGCGTACCGACGCTGACCGACGACGCGGCACGGGCGATGTCGGAGGAGATCATCGCGGAGTTCCGCCTCTCCATCGGTGAGTTTGTCGAGATTATGTCTGCGATCACTAGTGTCCGGCTAATTCATGAACAGTTTCAACTGGCTGTCCATCTGGTCCGGC
>Ga0194132_10008363_pt1 | contig 14843 bp, 8 predicted proteins | sample TA2KigOf80mmetaG_FD_148612 | JGI IMG/M metagenome (GOLD analysis project Ga0194132, IMG submission 148612) | Freshwater microbial communities from Lake Tanganyika, Tanzania - TA2015054 Kigoma Offshore 80m | ecosystem: Environmental > Aquatic > Freshwater > Lake | place: Tanzania: Lake Tanganyika... | reverse complement strand
CGGCATTTGCGCCAGAAAGGCTTCCGCGAGGAAGACATGATCTCCTGCTCGCTAGCGACCGCTTCGGCGCGTGATGGGCGTGCACTCGATTTCCTGCGTGGCCGCGTCACCATCCCCATTCGTGATCAGCATGGCCGCGTCATTGGTTTTGGCGGCCGCACGATGGACGGGGCTCAGCCCAAGTACCTAAACAGCCGCGAAACGGCGCTGTTCGACAAGAGCCACACACTTTTCGGCTTCGACGCCGCCCGCACTGCTATGCGTAGTCGCGGCCGTGCCATCGTCGTCGAGGGCTACATGGACACGCTCCAACTGTGGCAATCGGGATTTCCCGAGGCGGTGGCTTGTCTAGGCACGGCGTTTACGAGCGCCCAGTTGAAGTTGATGAAGGCTGCAACGGCGGCAGTAGTACTTCTGTTCGACGGTGATTCCGCCGGCCAAAAAGCGACGCTCTCTGCCGTGCGTGTTGCTCTCAGTGTGCCGGAAATTCAAGTCAAAGCGGCAGTGCTGCCGCCGGGCGAGGATCCTGATAGTTTTGTCAGAACGCATGGGGCCGAAGCGCTGCAAAAACTCCTCGATAGCAGTGTCGAGCTCCTTGATTTTGCGGTGCGCGAGAGGTTAAGAGCCGTGCCACCACTGCAGGTGCCGGAGGTCGTCGCCAAAGAATTTGTGCCGTGGTTAACGCAAATACCAGAGCGCATCCAGCGATCCTTTTTGCTGACACGCATAGCGCACCTGACTGGCATTGATGCCCACGTGATCGCCGGTCAGATTCCGAATGAACCGGGTGGAAGTCGCGAGATTCGTCCTTTGGCCGGAGATACCGCCACGGGTCCCGGGGCGAGCGCCACCAAAGCTCCGCGCGAAGTCCCGCTCCCACCACTGGACCGCGCAAGCATTGATCTCTTTGGCCACGTCTTCCACGCGCAACCTAGCGAGTGCGACCTCCAGACAATTAAGCAAGAGGTTACGGCCAAGCTCGATCTGGGAGTCGAGCATGCTGCCCTACTCGACGAAATGATGGGATTTCTCGCCCAGGGACTCACCCCGTCAGCCCAACCGCCCCACGCCTGGCAAAGCGTCTACCACCCTGAATTGCAGGCGCTCGTCGATCAGTTGCGGCGCAGTGCTAAGGCCTTTGTGTGTGATAACAGACGCGACCGCTTCAAGCAGCTTTTCGTCGTGATGGAGCAAAAAAAGCAGCGGGAATTGGTAGCCCAATTGAAGGCAGAAATGAGCCGCGCCTCGCGCGATCCCGCACGCCGCCACGAGGTCACTGAGATTCTCATGACAATTCAGGAACTTACGAAATCAAGTCGGACCACCCAGGTAGGCCGCGGTTAGACGACCAAACTGGCGCTGGACAGCGGGCTTAACTATGGTTTAACGTTGCCGGATTCATAGTTATTAAATATAAGATATGAACCTTGGCGAGGCTGGCCCTATGGGGGGCTTGAGTAATCCCCAGCGGCCCACTAACACCTGTGTGCTCTCTCTCTCCGCGAAGCCACTTAACCGTGAAGCCACTTAACATGGGGATGATCAACCGGGCATGGCCACAAGCAAATCAAAAACTAAAAGCAGAGATAAATTGACAAAAGCTGCAAACCCATCCAAAACAGACCGCCCCACTCGCGACGCCAAAGCGTCGGGTGCGTCTAAGGGGGCAGCGTCTCGTCCCAAATCCCAAGCTTCTAGCAAGGCCGGTACCGGTGGTCCCAAAAAGACCCAACCGACTAAAGCTGGAGGTGCAACCCAAAAGCTCAAGTCGGTCATATCAGCTATGAAAAAAGCGGCTAGCAAAGCCTCCAGCCCGGTCGTTACTAAGCGTAAAATCATCACGGATGCGCAGCCTGCCAAGAAGGCGTTACCGCCCAAGGTTGCAGCAACGAAGAAGACCGACAAAAATCTGGGAGCTGCTGCTGCTAAGAGCACGGCTAAAGCGGTCGCTCCTACAAAGACCAAAAAGGTCGAGGCTGCCGAGGTCAGCAAAAAGCCGGTGGCTGGAGCTGCGGCAGGCAAACGCCCTGCTCCCGCAGTAACGACCAAGAAGGCGGCAGCGAAGCCGGCCAAGGCGGCGGGCAAGTCCAAGGCTGCCGCTACCGACGAGCTCGAAGGCGCCAAGGCCGCAGGTCCCGGTGATTTAGAAAAAGTGATCGGCCAACTCATCAAGAAGGGCGAGGCTAGCAAAAACGAGCTCGCATTTGCCGAGATTGAAGCCGCGCTACAGAAAGCCAAGATCAAGCCACGTCCCGACATCGTGGACGAGGTCGTATCGGCACTTACCGACGCTGGTATCGATCTCCCTGACGGCGGCGGTAGCAAGGGCAAAGGCGCCTCGTCGCAGGGTAGTGACGAGGACGGGGACGATGACATTCTGCTCCCCGAAGTCGAGAGCGATAGCGACAGCGACAGTGACGAGGATGGTGAGACGGAAAAGGCGGAGACCGTTGACGTCGCCGGTGATTCGTCTTTAGGCAAATCTAATGACCCCGTCAGGATCTACCTCCGTAAGATGGGCAGCGTGGCGCTGCTATCGCGCGAGGGCGAGGTCGAGATCGCTAAGAAGATTGAGTCCGAAGAGAACCGGATGCTAGAGCGCCTGCTCCATGTGCAGCTCGGTATCGATACGGTTGTGGGTGCTGCGCGTGCGTTCGTCGCTGACGAAATCCGCATGAAAGGTTTCATCAAAGGCTTTGATGACGACGAGGCGTCTAAGGACGAGCAGCTTCATTCTGACAAGATGAAGAAGGCGACCAAGAAAGTCCTGAAGCTGGTGGATGACTTCGAGCTACTGCGTAAGAAAAAGCCGACCAGCAAGAAGCAGTCGGATCAGATTGAAGAGTCACGTCAGGTGATGTTCGAGGCGTTCCGCGACCTCAACATTAACCGCAAGCTGATGACCGGCGCCATTAACAGGTTAGCTGAGTTTGCCAACGCGATTCGCGAGGCTGAGCAAGACTTGGCTTACTACGCCCGTCGCCTCAATACGACGCGCGAGACCCTGCTGGGTCATGTCACGTCAACACCAGACAAGCCCTACGGGCATGCCTCCGATCGTGAATGGCAGCGCGTTGTACGCAACTGCCTTGCAGCCAATGACACCATTCACCGCACCTCGACCGAGAGCGGCATGGAATCGGCAGACATCTCGTCCGTCTACAGTGAGCTTGCTGATATTCAGCGCCGTGCTGAGAACGCCAAGCGTGAGCTGGTTGAGGCCAACTTGCGTCTCGTGGTGTCTATCGCCAAGAAGTACACCAACCGTGGTCTGCAGTTCCTCGACCTGATCCAGGAAGGCAACATCGGTCTGATGAAGGCGGTGGAGAAGTTTGAGTACCGTCGCGGTTACAAGTTCTCGACCTACGCAACGTGGTGGATTCGTCAGGCGATTACGCGGGCGATAGCCGACCAGGCGCGGACGATTCGTATCCCTGTGCACATGATTGAGACCATCAACAAACTCATCCGTACCTCACGCTATTTGGTCCAAGAGATGGGCCGCGAGCCGACGCCGGAGGAGATTGCTGCACGCATGGAAATGTCGGTAGATAAAGTACGCAAGGTGCTTAAGATCGCCGTTGAGCCCATCTCGCTGGAGACGCCGATTGGTGAGGAGGAGGACAACCACATTGGTGACTTCCTCGAGGATAAATCGCAGCACTCGCCGAGCGAGTCGGTGATCAATCATAATCTGTCGGAGCAGACGACCAAGGCGCTAGCAACTCTTACTCCGCGCGAGGAGAAGGTACTACGCATGCGCTTTGGCATCGGCGAGAAGAGCGACCACACCCTTGAGGAGGTCGGCCAGAACTTCGACGTGACGCGTGAGCGTATCCGTCAGATCGAAGCCAAGGCGTTGCGTAAGCTGCGGCATCCATCGCGCAGCAAAAAGTTGCGTGCCTTTATCGAGAGCTGAGAGAATTTAAGGGCGATCGTGCATCTTTGCTTGCATTTTCGCCCTAGCTTCTCCATTCTCTATCTTCCTGGCGCCACATGGTGCACACGGGCCTATAGCTCAATGGTTAGAGCAGTCGGCTCATAACCGATTGGTTGGGGGTTCAAGTCCCTCTGGGCCCACCACTTCCCCCCAAGCCTGATGTTACTTTAAGCGCAATCTCAGTCTTCGTGATCTTCGCCGTGCTCGGTTTCCGTAGACACGCCACCTGGGATAATTTCTGGATGTCTGATCTTGCCACCTTCGTGCGCCGCAGCTCCCATGATGGCTGCGCTGGCAACGGAGAGGACGAATACTGCCGGCACGCTCAGCCGCAGCGACTCGGCCTGGCGTCCACTAAAGACAAAAGCACCAAGGGCAAATACGCCCGTTACCACAGCGAGGACGGTAGCTTTCTCAGCCGCCTCTTCGTGCTCATGGATCAGCGCCTTCTGCACGCCGGGGAGGTGCTCGATCACCTCTTCGGCTGGCTCCCCGGTAAAAAACGGAGCCACCGCACTAAAACCAACAACCGCCGTTGCCGCCAGAGCAAATCTCTTGATGTCCCGACTCTGAACCAGCATGGCCACACCGAGTGCCAACACCATTCCAACAAAACCGACGACGGGCAAGTGGTTCACTAACATGTGGATCTGTGCACCATTGAACAACATGCAGTCCCCCTTAACGACGTGACTAATCGATGCATCCCTGTGCAGTCATTATACTGCACAAATTGGTCCAAGCTCTCAGGGAAACCACTTGGCCCTTTCGGCCATCATGGTGTCGCAATCGTAACCTGCGGGTAGCCGTCGCAGCGTGATTGGGCTCTGCGTTAAGTCTGGATTTTGCACCGGATTAAAGCGACCGTGGCTGAGGAAGAAGGGCCGCGACCCCAGCACCAACTGCTCGGATTGATCGTGCACGACCCCTTGGATTAAATCGGGCGTGATAACGCGCAACTCGTAAGCAAATCGCTCACGCCGCGCCAAATAAAGCTGACCACGGATGGGACCACTACGCAGAAATACGGTGACACCGGGATGGCCATCACCGTCATCATCAGCGATTCTCGGGTCATCAGCATCCTTGGGCATGTCTTCGGCCACCGAGTCCTCGAATTTGACCCCAATGCCTGTAGGAGTTTCTGGCCGCCACAGATCCCAGCCCTGTCCCGCATCGCCAATCATCACAGGCGCGACTCTTGGGACAATGGCACGGGTGAAGCTGTCGGGCACCTCACTCCTCACCGGTAAATTCGACGTATGCTCGGCGTGACAGAAGGTGTCCGTTTCAATCAGCTCATCACCGTCAAGAGCAAATGCAGTGATTCCGTACGTAATCACCTGCGACCTCATCGTACCAAAAAGCTGTGGGTCATCGTAAGACACCACGTCATAGTGGGCATACTGCCCGACGAGGTCAGTGATATCGACCGGGACTGCCCAGGCCTGCGCGGAGAGGGAGACAGACACGAGAGCTGCGCCTAGCTTCATCACGGTTAAACCTGCCTTAATGCGGTTTTGCATCTTTTGGGGCTCAGGTCCACGCCAACAGCGGCGAGACCGAGCTGATTAGCGGCGGCAAGGACCGCACCCTCGCCACAGAATGGATCCACTACTACACGCGTTGGTGTCTCGTCTCGCAAATAGCGACAAGCCACCATGCAGGCCCTTGCACCCATAGCGCGGCTCCAGCTCATGGCTCCCCCATCAGCTAACACGTCGGCCCCAGGGCGCTCGGGCGTGATCACATCCCCGCGCGCAAAACAAAGCATATGGGCATAACTAGGACGCCCTGCCGCAATGGTACCCGGCGGACGCCGACACACGATCTTATGCCAGACAAGTTTAGCCTCGACCTGCTCCGCCGCACGCTGCAGCAAATAGGACTTATCGATCCAAACATGATGGTGACGGATATCACTCTGAAAAAATATGCTCTGACAACCAATAGGCACCCACCTCATCACCTGCGCCGCAGTGGCCATGAACCACTCGCGCCAATCATCCAGGCGATGCGGGGGTACTTCCGAAACATCTGGCAGCGACGTAACTACACTAGTGCCATCGGCAGCAATCCGAGTACGCAGCCACTCACGAGCATCAGCCTGGTAAACCCATCGTGGTGCCGGCCAAATTGTCGCATTTTCTCGGAGCATTGATGAATCCTAGGGAATTTCCTGCCATACATGTTTACTTGCAGCTTTGTCTTTGATGAACTACGCCGACTCGTATACGGTCACAAGTCGTAAATATGCACAGTCTGCGTGCCTTGAGGAATTCTAAGTTGATGCGCCAAGTAAAGCTCCGCAATATCGTAGGTTTGACAACGCACCTTGTGTTGATGATCGCGTCCACGCTACTGATCAACAGCTTTGCCGTTGAGCGTGCCTGGGCACGGACGGCACCTGCTGGATTTGTCGGCACTAACGGTACGCACTTTGAGCTCGATGGGCGGCCCTTTTATTTTCAAGGCACCAATGCGATTCGGTTTGGCACCACCGTCGGCGAGTCCGAGGACAAAGTCTACGCGGCCATGCGCGAATACGCGTCGCTAGGACTTAGAGTTGTACGCATGTGGGGCTTTGCCTGCAGTGGTTACCTCGGTAGTTCAGCGCCGATACTCGAGTGGGCGAGCGAGGGCCAGCTCGGCTACAACGAAACCGGCTGGCAACGACTCGACATGGCGCTCGACGCCGCCCGCGCCGCTGGGCTGAAAGTGATCCTGCCTCTCGTCAACTTCGAGCCGTCCTACTGTGGTATGGAGTGGTGGACGCAGCAGGTTATTCAATCGAGTGATAAACATCTTTTCTACAGCGACAGTCGTGTCAAGGTGGCTTTTAAGAGGCACGTCGAGACTCTGCTCAACCGCGTTAATTCCCGCTATCGCAGTAGCATCGGCAAGTCGGTCAGATACAAAGATGATCCGACCATCATGGCGATCGAGATTGCTAATGAACCCCACACTGAGGACTACTACGAGTACCATCGCGGTCTCCCACCGGGTGAACTCGTCTATAACTTTCTCAATGAGTTGTCGTGGCATATACGCAAGAATGACCCTAATCACCTGATTTCTACTGGCGAGGAGGGCTACAAAACTAGCATCGACGGCGCTTCCGACACGTACGACCATGTTTGGATCAACAATGGTTCTAAAGGAGTCAATTTTGAAAAAAACGTCACGCTGAGCCAAATCGATTTTGCGACGGTACACATCTACCCCGACAATTGGAACATCCCTTCATCGCAAATGTACTGGGTAGAGGAGCGACTCATGAAGCGTCGCGCTGCGATTGCGCACGCTGCGGGCAAACCGATCGTTCTCGAAGAGTCCGGCTTCAACTCAGATCCATCGTGGCAAGGCTACCGTCTCGGCTACGGCAGCTCACCCGCTTGGTATCTATCGCAGATGTACGAACTCGCTAACCGCTACGACTACGCTGGGACTATGATCTGGCAACTCCTGCCGCGCGGTTTTAGTGTTGGTGGATACGACTACGACACGGCTCATCCTGTCGCTGATGTTGTGAGGCGGCAGGCTTGGTATCTGAACAGTAAATATTGAAAGTGCTCAAGTTAGTGGCAGCCTTTCCATCGGTTGGGAACGAATTATCACTTACGGCGACGGAGTGAACACGACTCGCCAGGCGAATTGCAGCGCAGGTAAACAGATTATTGGCGGAGGCTGCTACTGCCAAAATCCCTCGTCTTCGATACTGCAGAATTACCCGAATTCTTCAGCGAGCTGGTATTGTTCCTGCAACTCTGCTCAGGAAATTAGCTTGGAGCTAATGCCCGACCGCATCTGTCCATTTATAGTCTTTACATGGTCATGTAATAGTCATATGGTGTATCTTGTGTCATTGACAAATTGGAGCCACCTGATGAAAAAGGCTAACATTTCGAGCATTAAAGCCGAACTTAGTAAGTATTTACGATACGTAAAGCAGGGAGAAGAAGTGCTAATTCTCGACCGCGAGAGAGTGGTAGCCAAGATGGTTCCCGTAACTGCCACTGACGAAATACGTATCATCCAGCCTGAGCACGATCTGAAGAGTACGATCGCCGCATGGAAGGGGCAGGTCTTTGATGAGGAGGCAGATATTGTCGATCTTCTCACGGCAGATAGAGAGGATCGTTTATGAGTAAAAAAGCGTCCGCTGTTTACTATTTTGATTCATCGGTCCTGCTTCGGTACTCCATCCGTCAGGTTCATGCGATTACCAACATCGAAAAGTATGCCAACGGTGCCTCCTCCAGCGTAATTGCAAGAGTAGAATGTATGCGCGTCTTGGACCGATGGCGACTAACTAGAGAAATCAGCGATGCTAAATTAGCTGAGGCTCGATCGAGATGCCTAAAACTGCTCGGTTCGCTCCGATTAGTGGAATTGGATGCGGCGACACTCGAGTTGGCGAGCCAAACGTTTCCAATTGCGTTGAAGACCCTTGATGCCTTGCACCTTGCAACGGCACTGCGCCTGAAGCAGCAATTTAGCACCGAGATATCAATGATCACTCACGACGAAAAGTTAGCATTAGCGTCAGAAGCGCTTGGGCTAGAGGTTGTCGGGACGTAGTATTTGTAATGGCAACTTCGGGCCACTAACTAATGTGCCTCGCTCTTTGCGGCAAATTTAGTCGCGTTCACTGCCCAGATGGAGAGACAGGCCCTACCTATCCCATGACCTTCGAGGTCCTAACAGACGGGTGATGGCGTTTCGGTAAATGACCATCCGCAAGCAATACGTGGCACAAAGAACGACTAAACAAGCAGAGAAAAAGCCCTACAGTGATGCTCGTGATAACTCGTGGCATTGGCTGCTATCAAAAAATGGAGCGGCAAGGATCAGTATTGTTTTTTTACTTGCTTTCCTACAGACGGGATTGGTGCGACTGCTCCAGTAACTTGCCTCGACCTGTTAACATCGAGGACTTCCCGCGTGATCCTCGGGGCCTCCTACTTAGGTTCACCCGGGATATTACGGCGCCTGGCGCCACCCTACAGACCTTGTCCCTCGGCAGCTGCCGGTGCGTACGCAATCGATGGACCGCCTCCCACACCAAGCTTTTGTACCAGACACTAGCTACCGCCAGGTAAAAACAGCCCGGTTTCACGGACTAATTACCGAAAGTTACCCTTTCACCTAAAGTTTTCTGGCACATAGCCGATGCCGAAGGCATAGGGAGTGGACTCCCACCCCCCATGTATAGCTAGGGATTTTAGCCCCTTAGCCGAGGCGCCTATGGTGCGAGCGGTAACCGTCCGAAAATGCATGACCTTTGCGCTAACTCCAGCGATGGCGATCGCTTTATCTTTTTCGGTGGGTTCACTTACCGCAAGTGCACAAGATCGCACGTACCCGCTGAGCTACTCCGGACGACTTACACTCCCAGGCGGCGAGCCCATGCAAGGGCCAGTCGATATCGAGCTTAAGTTTTGGGACGCACCAACAGACGGCGCAGCCTTATCGCGATCGTTTAAAACTAGCGGCGCCACGCTAAACCAAGGCGTGTTTCAGCTACGTATCCCCATGACTGACGCCGAGGTGAGCGAAGTCTTCGGTGACGGCACTAAGACTGTTTATGTCGAAATTATAGCTAGGGATGTAAAGTATCCACGCCAAGAATTTACCTACGTGCCTTTGGCTCTCACAGCTCTGCGTGTGCCCATCGATAACAAAACTCTCAAGTACGGCACTGACGGCAAACTAAAAGTCGAAGTACCGACGCGCCCATCATCTGACTCTGTGCTCATCATCGACGGTCAGGGTAACTTTAACTGGGCGCCATTTACTGCTGCGCAAAATGGATCGGGTAGCACTTTAATTAAAATTACCGCCGGATCGGGACTAAGCGGCGGCACCATCACCAATGCGGGGACTATTAGCCTCGCTCCCACGGGCGTCACTGCCGGTACTTATGCGAGAGCTCAGCTCGTCATCGATAACACCGGCCGAGTGACGAGTGCCGCGAGTGGGACTGCGATCGATCTTGGAAGCGATGTATCAGGCACATTACCAGTAACCAAAGGAGGTACAGGCGCGACATCGCTCGCAGCTAATAGTCTTTTAGTCGGTAACGACAGCGCTGCGATTCAAACAATTGCTCCCAGTGCGGCAGGAAACATACTGACATCCAACGGCACTGCATGGGTGAGCTCTGCTGCTCCGGTGGCAAGTGTATCGACTAATGGATACCTCAGCGCGTCAGACTGGGCAGCTTTTAGCCAGAAGCAAGCTGCTGGTGCCTATCTCACAGGCTTCGGCGGTGATGTGACGTCTTCAGCCTACAGCTCTGGCACTGCTACAACCACATTGGCCAGTGTGGCCATACCCGGCACTGCCACCAAGATTTCCTATGACGCCAAAGGTCGAGTTTTAAGTGGCACTTCATTAACTGACACCGATATCCCGGCTTTAAATGCAGCCATCATCACATCGGGCACTCTCGCGGTGGCACGCGGTGGTACAGGATCGGATCTCAGTACTACTGGTGGCACTGGGCAGTATTTAAAGCAGTCGGCGCAAGGTGGAGCGGTAACGGTTGGGACGATCCCCGCAAGTGATATCACCCAGTCACTAGGCTACACGCCGCTAAATAAAGCTGGCGACACTCTAGGTGGCGCACTAAACGGCGGCAGTTTTGAACTCAGTAATGTCGGTCATATTCAGATGGCCGCAACGAAGACTTTGAGTCTGGGCACCCACGCAACGGATCCAACAGGACTCACCGCTGGCGATATCGGTAAAACCTGGTTTAACTCCACATCTGCTCAGATCAAATACTGGAACGGCTCTGCAGCTGTCGCTCTAGGTGTCGCAGGATCGGGACTGAGCTCCCTCAACGGGCAGACGGGTAATACGCAAAGTTTTCCAACGCCAGGCACCACGGGGACGAGTCCCAATTGGGTGTTTAGCGCCGATACGCATACGCTGAATATACCCCTGGCATCGAGCGCGAGTGTCACGGCAGGGCTCCTGTCCAACTCCGATTACACAGCGTTTTCGAATAAAGTGAGCGGTGTCACTCAGGGCAGTGGAATCGCAGTATCATCAGCAAGTGGCACCGCCACGGTTAGCCTAGCCACCACGGGTAATGCGGGTAACTACACCAAAGTAACTACCGACACTTTTGGTCGCGTGACCTCTGGTAACACGCTCACAGATGCTGATTTACCGCCACATAGTGCTGGGCTCATTAACGGGGGCACTCTTAATGTTGTTAATGGTGGTACCGGTGCTTCGACTCTAGCTACGAACAGTGTCATCCTCGGTAACGGTACCGCCCCCTTACAGACTGTAGCACCCGGCACCAGTGGCAACGTCCTTACCTCCAGCGGCACTACGTGGCAAAGCACAGCATTGCCGCCGAGTGTTACGAGTGTATCAGGTACCGCGCCCATCACAGTCACCGGAACCACAGCTCCTGTCGTATCGATGCCCCAGGCCAATGGCAGCACCAATGGTTACCTTAGCTCCACAGACTGGAACACTTTCAGCACCAAACAAGCCTCGGGCAACTACATTGCCCAGCTCGATGGCGACGTAACGCTATCTGGTTACGCAAGTGGCACTGCTACTGCACACTTAGCCAATATATCTCTGGCTGGCACCTCCACTAAAGTCACCTACGATGTCAAAGGCCGCATCACCTCTGGTACTACATTAACCGCCTCTGACATCCCTACACTCACAACCAATCAAATTACAACCTCTCTAGGCTATACCCCACTCAGTCGGAGTGGCGACTCAATGAACGGCGCCTTAAATATGCTTGGCTCGGACATAACAAATGCCGGCAATCTACAGATGGCCGCGTCCAGCGAAGTCCGATTTAGCGAAGCCACAGCTAACGGCTCCAACTACGTCGGGTTCAAAGCCCCCAGCGCCATCGCAGCAGATAAAATATGGATTCTCCCCGACACCGACGGCAGTGCTGGTCAGGTGCTTAAAACCGATGGTGCCGGTAACCTGGGCTGGGTGTCTGCAGCCGTGCTCGCAAACGATATCGCAGCCGTCGAAAATCTAGCGACCACCGGTGGTGTAGAACGTACAGCGACTGACACCTGGTCGACCTACACGCTGACGGCTGCTGGCAAAGCGCTACTCGACGATGCTGATGCGTCGGCGCAACGCACCACTTTAGGCCTAGGATCACTGGCCACGGCAAGTGCCGTAGCGGGTGGCAGCGGAGGTACGATCACTGATGCTTCAATCACTGATGACGATATTGCGAGTGCAGCCAATATCAGCGACGCAAAACTAGCTACGATCTCCACTGCCGGTAAAGTATCGGGCTCCGCCATCACCTCAGGCACGATCGGTGGATCCACGGCTGTAAACACCACGGGTAATCTGATCACAAGCGGCAATATCGGCATCGGCACTACTAACCCCGCAGGTAAACTGGATGTGGCAGGCACCATCTGTCTTAGTGGTGCTAACTGCATTAGCTCGTGGCCTACGGGCAGCGTCACGTCGGTGAGTGCCGGCACAGGTTTAAGCGGTGGCCCCATCACTGGCTCTGGCACCCTTTCACTTGCTAATACGGCTGTGACACCTGGGACATACAATAGAGCCAACATCACAGTCGACGCTCAAGGACGCCTCACCGCGGCGGCTAGCGGTAGTAACGTCTCGCTTTCAACTGAAGTGGCCGGGACACTACCAATCGCTAATGGTGGTACAGGCGCCAATTCGGCTGCAAATGCCTTCAATGCCCTGTCTCCCCTGACAACTATTGGCGATATCCTTTACGGCGGCACCTCAGGTGCTGGGACCCGCCTCGCCGGCAATACGACTACTACCAAACAATTTCTCAGTAGCACCGGCGCCAACGGTGCAGCGACTGCCCCGGCGTGGTCCGCGCTCTCAGCAGTGGACATCCCAGCACACAGCGCGGCACTGATCACGTCAGGCACACTCAGCGTCGCCAATGGTGGTACCGGCGCATCGACTTTGGCGGCAAATAACGTCCTTCTCGGTAATGGCACCGATGCTCCGCTCACTGTGGCGCCAGGTGCCAACGGCAACGTCCTCACATCAAATGGCACAACCTGGGTGAGCTCGACGCCATCGGGCGGTGGGGCGTGGGTATCTTCGGGGTCAAATGTTTATCGCAGTAGCGGTAATGTGGGGATTGGGACTACTACCCCTATTGCCAAACTACAATCTGTAAGCACAGCGAATACAGCTAATGCAGCGGCCTTCTTGTATGGCGACAATTTTGGTACGGCGTTGGGAGTAAATTCCACATCTTCGAGCTACTACGCCCTAAACGTATTGAGTGGTATGAATAATGCTGGTAGTGGCGGAAGCTCGCTGCTTTATGTTCGTGCTGATGGCAACGTCGGGATTGGTACTACAGCGCCTGGGTTTCCTCTGCAAGTCAACGGGGCCACAATTGGTGAGGCAAGAATTCAGGGATCCAGCCATTCAAAGGTGTCCTTTCGAAATACCGCTGCCGGTACTGACCAAAAAGCTTGGCAGATCTACGCAGGTCAGCCAGCTAACCAGTTTGTAATTAGCGCGCTAAATGATGCAGAAAACGGCGATAATATAGCACTTGCCATCAATCGTGGCAGCGGTACTGCGATCACGAGTGTTACCTTTCCCACCGGTAACGTCGGGATAGGGACGACGACGCCAAACAAATCGCTACAATTATCGTCACCAAATACGAACGATACTAGCATCGATTTAACGAACACTTCTGCCAGTGGTCGTGATTGGCAGATCGGGAGTATGGGGTCTACGTCTGGGATAGTCGGTAGTCTAGATTTCTATGATGCGACAGCTCAAGCTCATCGAATGGTGATTAACAGCACTGGCAACGTCGGGATTGGGACGACGGCGCCGACCGAGACTCTGACTGTCGCGGGCAATATCGCCCTTGGTCCTGCAACGAATCAGTATCGCTATGTGTCGGTCGGCGGCGGCAACTCCTTTGGTTACATCTATGGGAGTTTTGCTGGTCTCGGGGATGGCATGCACCTTGGCTACAACGGCTACTACAACGCTGCCGGCAGTTTTGTGTCACGCAATGCCTATGCGAGTTCGCGCCTAAGCCTCATGTACAACCGTATCGAGCTGGCAACCACCAATGACTATAGCGGGACTGTGGCACCACAAACCAGAATGACCATTAGCGACAGTGGCAACGTCGGGATCGGCACCACGGCCCCGTCCGCAAAGCTCCACATCAGTGGCACCGCCGGCAGCGACGGGATCGAGTTTCCAGATGGCACAACGCAAACCAGCGCTGCGCTCGGCCAGGGACAAAACTGGCAGGACGTCACCGGATCGCGGGCTATCAATACGAGCTATCAAAACACCACGGGCCGTCCGATCATGGTTCTGATCTCAACCAACAATAATGCGGGCACCTACTCGTACTATAACCTTAAGGTCTCAATTGATAATTCGACGTGGGTCACCATAGCGGAGATCGATACCTATAGCGGCAATAACTCGCACCCGGTATCCGTCATCATCCCAAGCGGCAATTACTACAAATTTGTTCAGACAAGCGGCTCCAGCACTTCGTACATCAGCCGATGGGCGGAGCTCCGCTAACCGGATACCCGAAAGCCTTGGCTCCAAGAACGATTAGCCGTACCTTTAGCAGCAGAACGGCGAATTGAACACTTCCAAGCAACTACCTATGAGACTCGGTCCAGCGGCAGCTCCCCACCTGCCGGTGTCAGAAAATCTGACACATGACCCACCGATGCCAAGCCCATCGCAGGAAGAAATAGTAGGCTGGGCATTACATGTTCTTATCCACATTTAAGACGGCTGTCCAAGGTAAGCGGCAGTATGTCAAAAAGAGCAGCGTGATTGCCACGCTACTCTTTCATGATCGGATCAAAGATTGTGGACTTTAGCCGTCACGTCGGGA
>Ga0194132_10008362_pt1 | contig 14845 bp, 13 predicted proteins | sample TA2KigOf80mmetaG_FD_148612 | JGI IMG/M metagenome (GOLD analysis project Ga0194132, IMG submission 148612) | Freshwater microbial communities from Lake Tanganyika, Tanzania - TA2015054 Kigoma Offshore 80m | ecosystem: Environmental > Aquatic > Freshwater > Lake | place: Tanzania: Lake... | reverse complement strand
ACCGGCCCTCGGGCCGACGCCGAGCTCCTCGGCGCGTGGCTCCGCTCGCGCCTGCGGCGGCCCGTCGCCCTCGCCTGGGCCCGCTCCGACGCGGTCGCCCGGGTCGCGGTCGACGGCGTCGAGGTCGAGCCGCCGGTCGGGGGGACACCGAGCGGGCCGGACCTGCTCTCGGCCGAGCTCGACGCCCTCGGGCGCGATCGCGTGTACGAGGGCAGCGTGCGCGCCGCTGCGGCGCGCTAGCGACCGCGGTCTGATCGCACCGCATCGAGCAACAGCTGGTGCAGGTGGCCGTTCGATGAGATCGCGGTGCCGCCGTCGATCCGCGACGCGCCCGCGAAGTCGGAGAACCGCCCTCCTGCCTCCTCCACGATCACCTGGATCGGCGCCAGGTCCCAGACGGAGACCCCGATCGCGTCGATCGCGCCGTCGACCGCGCCTTCGGCGACGAGCATGTGGCTCCAGAAGTCGCCATAGCCGCGCGCATGCCACGCTCGCGTGGCGAGCGTGGGCAGGGGCTGCTCCAGCGCGAACGAGAGCACCGCGTCGTCTGCGAACCGCACCGAGGAGACGCGGATCCGGTCGCTGCCGCTCCAGGCGCCGCTGCCGCGCTCGGCGTGCCAGCGGCGGCCGAGCGCGGGGGAGGAGACGACGCCGAGCCGGATGGCTCCGTCCTCCTCGAGCGCGATCAGCGTCGCCCAGACGGGGATACCGCGCGAGTAGTTCCGCGTCCCGTCGATCGGGTCGACGATCCAGCGGCGGGCGCCCTCCGAGGCGCCGTACTCCTCGCCGAGGACGGCGTCCTGCGGCCGCTCCGCGGCGAGGATCTCGCGCAGCGCCGACTCGACCGCGCGATCGGCGTCGGTCACGGGCGTCAGGTCGGGCTTCGTCTCGACCACGAGGTCGCGGGCCCGGAAGCGGGCGAGCGCGATCTCGTCGGCGCGGTCGGCGAGGCGGTGGGCGAGGGCGAGGTCGGGGCTCACGGCGTCACGGTAGACGAACCGGCTGCAGGAACGGCGAAGGCCCCGGATCGCTCCGGGGCCTTCGCAGGTCGATCGCGCGGGCGGGGTCGGCCGTTACGCGCAGTTGCCCGGCTTCGGCGTCAGCTCGTCCGTCCGCAGCCGGTACGACCCGAGCTGCGCGCACGCCCGGCCGGCGCTCGTCGAGAGCTTGATGTCGGCCAGCCCGGCGTCGTAGTCGGCGCGGAGCTTGTCGACCGTCATCCCGGTGAAGCTCCCGTGGTCTGCCTTGTACGCGAGCATCGAGACGAGCGCGGCGCGAAGGTCGGTGACCGCATCGCCCGTGCCGTGCGGCACCTCGAGCGGAACGATCTTGCCCTTCGTGCCGCACGCGCCGAGGCGGAGGCCCGTGCCGCCGCTACTCGGCCCGGTGAAGTTGACGAGCCGCCCCTTCGTGCTCTGCACGCAGTAGCCGCTCTTCGTCGCGGACTTGATCGCGATGTCCGTCAGCGACTTGTCGTACGTCTTGCGGAGCATCGCGAGCGTCATCGTCTTGAACGTGCCGTGATCCGTATGGTACGCCTCGATCGCCGGCAACGCCCGCAACACCGTTTGACGCGCGTCCTCGAGCGCGGCCGCCAGGCCGCTCTTCTCGGTGGTGCCTGCCTCGGCGCTGGTCGAGACGAGGCGGAACGTCGGCTTCGCCACGGTCACGGGCAGCGGCACCGACCAGGTCATCTCGGCCTTCCGGAGCTGCGCCTGGTTGAGCCCGCGGATGCGATAGAACCACTTGCCGGGGCCGAGATCGAGGATTACCGAGGTGGCGTACGTGACCCGCTTGCCCTCCGCCTTCCAGGGGTAGGTCGACTTCGACCACTGCACCTCGTAGGCGGTCGCGCCGATCGCCGGCAGCCAGGAGACGAGCGGGGTCGAGTAGACGACGGGGCTCTTCGCGGCGCCCTCGTAGAGCGTGCCGTCCGGGGCCAGGCCCGTGACGAGCGGCTCGGGCGACGCGGCCACGACCGCCCGGCTCTTCTTGCCGAAGCTGAGGACGCGGCCTGCTGCGCACGTGTCCTGCGGAAGCTCGGCGTCGACGTACTTGACTGCCCTCGTCTTGGCATCCACGTACATGTCGGCGCCGACGACGGTGTAGTAGTACCGGGTCGACGGGAAGTCGACGTCGGGCAGGTCGATCTTCGCGGCCGGAACAGCCTGCGTGGCGCCGGTAGATCCGCCCGCGGGGGCAGGTGCAGCGCCCGCGCTCGAGGACTCGGTGGTCTGGAACTTCGAGGCGTCGGCCGCGCGCGTGTCGCCCTCGGCCCCGTCCTCGAGGAGCGTGCTCCTGGCCTCCGCCATCTCTTCAGCGGATGCCGGCAGCTTGAGCGGACCGGTGGAGCGCGGCGCGTATGCCGGGCTCGCCACGAGGCCGCCCTTGAACACCACGTTGACACAGTCCACATCCGTGGCGACGTACGCCCGGAAGAACGCGTGCGTGGCGCCGTCGAGGCCGACGTTGCCGGTCCAGGTGATGCCGGGCATCAGCTGATGCGACCGCGCCACGTCGCGCACGCTCACGGCGTCCGACACGGCCTTCTGGAGCGTGATCGGCCCGGGCGCGATCGTGGGCGGGTTGGCGGCCGTGAAGGTCTGGCTCCACGGCCCGTAGCTCACCGCCGGCAGGCCGTTGGGGATCTGGCCGAAGACCCGGCGGACGGCACGCACGCGCCACTGGACGGACGTGTACCAGCTCGCCGGGTCCGCCTCGTGGAACGCCCAGAGGTCGCGCTGGTCGGCGACGTTGCTCGAGGTCGAGAAGGTCTTGACGAAGCTCGGCCCGCGGTACATGACCTGGTAGCCGGTCGCGCCCTCGACGGGCGTCCAGGCGGTGAGGCCGTTCGCCCCGGCGATCTGCTCCGGCGTCGAGCCCCACTGCATGTTGAAGCCGAACGGCTTGCTCCACGCCGTCTCGCCCTCCTGCGTGATCGCGCGGGCACGCGCGTAGAGCGCGAACGGCTTGCCCGTGAACCACGGCAGTGCCACGTCGACGGAGACCGCAGACACGCGCAGCGGCTCGATCACCGTTCCCTCGCCCGGCGTCGCCGGCGCTGCGGATGCCGCGCCCGGAGCGCCCGTGCCGGATGCGTCGGTCGGCGCCGCCTTCTTGGTGCTGTCGGCGGGCGAGGCGCCGGTCGTGTCGACGTCGTTCGCCGTCACCGGCGTGCAGGGCTTCTCGTTCGAGATGCCGTACCGCACGTTGGACCAGACGATCGAGGACTCGTTGAAGGCCTGGCTGGTCGACAGCTCGAACTCGTAGCAGAGGGCACCACGCACGGGCTGCCAGGTGAAGGCGGGCGTGCGCGAGAAGACGTTGGTGAGCTCTTCCGTTGGCTTGAGCACGAAGCCGCGGACGTTGACGGGAGGCCCGGGCTTCTTCGCATCCACTGCGAGAGCGCCGGGGGCGAGCATCGCCGCGACGGCGATCACGCAAACGGGGACGAGGCGGAGGATACGCATGGCATCTCGTTCTTCGGCATCGTCCCGGACGGGCACGTCACCCATACGGGGTAAGCGGGCGCCGCCACCGCCGCGCCTGGCGCGCGGCGTGGCCCAATCAGGCCTCTACAGGATGACCGGGTCGAGCGCGGCGGCGACGAACAGCACCGCGAGGTACGCGAGCGAGTAGTGGAAGAGCACCATCGCGTTCCGCCGGGTCGCGTGACGCCGCAGCCGCCACGCGAGGGCGAGGAACGCGAGCCCGAGGACGGCGGCGGTGCCGGTGTAGATCCAGCCGAGCCAGATCCCGACCGCGACCGTGAACGCGACCATGACCAGCGTGTAGAGCAGGATCTGGCGGGTCGTCTCGCGGTCGCCGCGCGTACCGGGGAGCATCGGGATGCTGGCGGCCGAGTAGTGCTCCTTGATCATCAGTGCCAGCGCCCAGAAGTGAGGCGGCGTCCACAGGAAGACGATCAGGAAGAGCCAGATCGCCGAGAGCCTGAGATCGCCGGTCGCGGCGGCGAAGCCGACGAGCGGCGGCACGGCGCCGGCGGCGCCGCCGATGACGATGTTCCAGTCGGTCGAGCGCTTCAGCCAGCCCGTGTAGACGAGGACGTAGAAGAGGTTGCCGGCGAGGGCGAGGAGTGCCGTGACGACGTTGACGCTCGAGGCCAGCAGCGCGAACGAGGCGGCCGAGAGCGCGAGACCGAACTCGAGCGCCCGGGCGGGCGCGATCCGCCCCGAGGCGACCGGGCGGGCCTTCGTCCGCTCGCCCATCAGCTGGTCGATGTCGGCGTCCATCACATGGTTGAGCGCGCTGGCACCGCCGCACGCGAGCGCGAGGCCGAGCATGGCGACGCCGAGATCGACGAGGTCGGGCACGCCGCCCGCACCGACGAACATCCCGGCGGCGCCCGTCAGCAGCAGCAGCGTCATGATCCGGGGCTTCGTCAGGATCACGTGGTCGCGCAGGCTTCCGAGCGGGACACGCTCGCCGCTCCGCGCCAGCGCGAGGAGGACGACCGCCCCGGCCAGCGCACAGGCCGCCATCGAGACGTGGAGCGCGACGGCCCAGCCGGCGCTGCCGGTCCAGGCGACGATGCCGCCGGAGGCGATCGCCGCCACGAGCAGCGAGAGCGATGCGGACGACGCGGCGAGGAGCCGCCGATAGGAGAAGAACGCGGCCACGACCGCGCCGACGAGGAGCGGAAGCGCCACGAGCGTCGCCCCCCAGTGCGCCGTCCCGAGATCGAGCGCGGCGCTCGCGACGATGACACCGGTCGCCACCGCGGCGGCGGCGATCGTCAGCTGCAGCGACGGGCCGGCAGCCGCGTCGGTGCGCCTCTGCGAGCGCGACGGGTCGAGACGGGTGTCGAGCTCAGAGAGCACCCTGCTCCCGGAGCGTCCGCCGCAGGTCCGCCAGCGGGCGATCGCTCGTCACCGGCGGCAGCGAGTCGAAGTTCCCGCGCGGCGGCGGCGACGCCGTGAACCACTCGAGCGTGTCTCCCTGCCAGGGGTCGTTGCCGGCCCGTCGCGCCCGCCGGCTCATCGCGACGGCGCCGACGAGGGCGAGTACGCCGATCGCGGCGACGAACGCGAAGATCGAGGAGACGACCTGCAGCGCCTCGACGCCCTCGACGCCCTCGTACGACGAGACGCGCCGCGCGACGCCCTTGTCGCCGACGACGAACTGCAGCAGGAACGAGATGACGAATCCGCAAAACAGCAGGGCAAACGCGCCGCCCACGAGCTTCCGGTCGAGGATCCGCCCGAACAGCTTCGGCCACCAGTAGACGAGCCCGCCGAGAAGCGCGAAGAGGGCCGGGCCGAACAGGAGGTAGTGCGCGTGACCTGTCGCGAACGCGGTGCCGCGAAGCCCGCGGTCGTTGCCCCAGATCGCGAGGAAAAGCCCTGAGAGACCGCCGAGCACGAGGAGGACGAGTGCCCCGACCGCGAACTGCGCAGCCGGCTCCGAGAGCGTCGCCGGCGACAGGAGGCCCGACTGCGCGATCGCCGCCACCGCTGCCGCGATCGGGAGGAGCGCCAGCACCGCCAGCACGAGCAACACCGTCGACGGCTTGTCGCCCGTGCCGGTCGAGTAGGTGTGGTGCAGCCACGTGAGGACGACGAGCGCCGTGAAGGCGAGGAGCGAGGTGACGAGGATCCGGCCGCCGCGGAACCGTCCCCGCGTAAACGTCGAGGCGATCTCGGCCACGATCCCGAGCACCGGGACGAGTAGGAGGTACGCGACCGGCTGGCCGAAGAGCCAGATCCAACCGGAGCGCAGGACGGGCGCATCGCCGTCCGTCGTCACGAAGAAGTCGAACGCGCTCGGCCATTCGCGTGCGAGGAGGAGGAAGACGCAGCCCGCGATCTGGAGCGGCACAGCGACGAGGAGGCCGGCGACGAGGACGACGAGCGACTTCGCGAACACCGGCAGCGTGTGCCAGGTCATGCCCGGCGCGGCGTGGTGCCTGACCGTGACGACGAGGTTGACGACGGTGGCGAGCGCCGCCGCGGACGCGAGGATCAGCCCCATCAGCACGAGGTCATGGCCGTTGCCGCCCGTCGCGAGCGAGAAGGGCGGGTACGACGTCCAGCCGGCCCCGGCCGAGCCGCCCTTGGCCAGCGGCGAGAGCGCGACGCAGAGGCCGCCGAAGAGGAAGACCCAGAAGGCGACGGCGTTGATCCGCGGGTAGGCGTCGCGACGCGCCCCGGCCTGCAGCGGGACGATCGCGTTCGCGAGGCCGAGCACGAGCGGGAGCGCGAAGAAGAAGACCATCGCGATCCCGTGGAACGACGTCATCCCGAGATAGGTGCGCTGGCCGATCATGTCCACGTCGGGCCCGATCAGCTGGATCCGCATCAGCACGGCGACAAGACCGGCGAGCAGCAGGAAGAACCCGGCGGTGCCTAGGTAGAGGATGCCGATGCGCCGGTGCTCGACCGACACGAGCCACCGGGCGACGAGGCCGCGCTGCCAGGCCGGAGAGGACGAGACGGGGGCGTCGGCGGCCAACGGATCAGCTCCTTCGGGAGGTCGGGACGGCCGTGATCGGCCCGCAGGCGGGCACGACTGTCGGATCGCAGGATGAACCCGCCACGGTGGCATTCTATGGTCGTGTCGGAGGGAACGTATCCGGGAACGCGCGTAGCGCTCCCCCACGATGTCGAGCGGCCTTTCGAGGTGTACGTGAACGGCGTCCAGCAGCGCGAGGGCGCCGACTACGTCGTCCGCAGCGGCGTGCTCGAGTTCGCCCGGTCGCTCGCGTCCGAAGGCAGGCTCGGCGCCGGGCGGTGGACGTCGATGCTGCTCGGGATCGCCGGCACATACCGTGCAGACGACTCGGTCGACGTCGTCTACTCCTCCGGGGGCCGGCGGAAGGTCGCTGCGAAGCTCCCCTTCGAGGCCTGACGGCGCGGGTGATCGACGCGGCGCATCCCTGGTACCGGTCCGCCGTCTTCTACGAGCTCTACCTCCGTGCCTTCAACGACTCGGGCGGCGACGGGATCGGCGACTTCCGCGGGCTGATCGAGAAGCTCGACTACCTCGACTGGCTCGGGATCGACTGCCTCTGGCTTCTGCCCTTCTACCCGTCGCCGCTCCGCGACGGCGGCTACGACATCGCCGACTTCACCGGCGTGCACCCCGACTTCGGGACGATCGAGGACGTCCGCGAGCTCGTCGAGCTGGCGCACGCGCGTGAGATCCGGGTGATCGCCGACCTCGTCCTCAACCACACGTCGATCGACCACCCGTGGTTCCAGGAGTCCCGCTCGTCGCCCGACTCGCCGAAGCGGGACTGGTACGTCTGGTCGGACACCGTCCATCGCTACGAGGACGCGCGGATCGTGTTCGTCGACGTCGAGCCGTCGAACTGGACGTGGGACACGGTCGCCGAGCAGTACTACTGGCACCGCTTCTACAGCCATCAACCCGACCTCAACTACGACAACCCCGAGGTGCAGGAGGCGATGCTCGGCGTCCTGCGCTTCTGGCTCGACCTCGGCCTCGACGGCTTCCGTCTCGACGCGGTGCCCTACCTCTTCGAGCGCGAGGGGACGTCGTGCGACGACCTGCCCGAGACGCACGCGTTCCTGCGTCGCATCCGGCGTGAGGTGGACGAGATCCACCCCGGCGCCGTCCTGCTGGTGGAGGCGAACGGGACGCCGGAGAGCGTCGTCCAGTACTTCGGCGCCGGCGACGAGTGCCACATGGCCTTCCACTTCCCGCTGATGCCGCGGATCTTCACCTCGCTCTCGCGCGGGAGCGCGGCACCGCTCCTCGACGTGCTGGCGACGACACCCGCCCTCCCCGACAGCTGTCAGTGGGGCCTCTTCCTCCGCAACCACGACGAGCTGACGCTCGAGGTCGTCTCCGACGAGGAGCGGGAGCAGATGTACGCCGAGTACGCCGCCGACCCGCGGATGAAGCTCAACCTCGGGATCCGGCGCCGGCTCGCCCCGCTCGTCGGCGGCAACCTCGACGAGATCCGCGCTCTCTACGCGCTCCTCTTCTCACTGCCCGGGTCGCCCGTCCTCTACTACGGCGACGAGATCGGGATGGGCGACAACGTCTACCTGCCCGACCGCGACGGGGTGCGGACGCCGATGCAGTGGACGATCGACCGGAACGGCGGGTTCTCGGTCGCGGATGCGCAACGGCTCTACCTGCCGGCCAACCTCGATCCCGTCTTCGGCTTCCAGGCCGTCAACGTCGAGGCGCAGCTGCGGGCCACGGGCTCGCTGCTCCGGTGGCTCCGCCGCATGATCGAGCTGCGCAAGGAGCACCCCGTCTTCGGTCTCGGCGCCTACGCGCCGGTCGAGTCGGACAACCAGGCGGTGCTGTCGCACGAGCGCACGCACGAGGACGACCTCGTCCTCTGCGTCCATAACGTCTCGCGCGTCGCGCAGGCGGTGAGGCTCGAGCTCGGGGCGCACGCCGGCCGGATCCCGGTCGAGCTCCTCGGCGGGCAGCTCTTCCCGGAGATCGGGCCGGAGCCGTACACGATCACGCTGGCGCCGCTCGGGTTCTTCTGGCTCGCGCTGTAGGCGCGGAGCGGGCAACGGCGAGGTGGGGCAGGGGCGAGGCAAAGGCAGGGCTCGAGCGCCTCCGCTTGTCCCAAACGGACACTGTCCCTGGGCCACCGGCCTCCTCCCCTTCTGGAACAGATCCTATCGCGGAAGCAGTTGCGTGTCTGTTGCGAATCGCACCAACTTCGTTCCAGCTCGACGCGACGCCGGCGTGCACCCCTCGGCAGCAGACGCGCCCGCACCTCGCTTCGTCCCCCCGATCGGGGGATTTCCGCGAGAACCGCGGTTCCCCCTTGTAGGAAGCCGGTTGTCCGGGCAGAATCCGGTGTCCGTGCGCCGTCGCAAGGCCAAGTAGCGTCCCCGGGAGTGGTGTACGAGTGGGGTGAGTGGGGTTTCCGCGGCTGTCGCGGAGCGCGAGCCGTAGGCGAGTGCGGAGCGACGGCCGCGGGTCCGGTTGGTAGCTGACCACCGTGTCATCCTCGTGTTGTCCAGCGAAGACACACGAATGGAGGACACGGTGGTTGAGAGCACGATGAACGCTCATGCCTGGTTGTGCAAGCAGCTTGAGCAGGCGCACCCGGACTTGTTGCGGGCGATGGTAAAGGAGTTCGCTGAGGCGCTGATGAGCGCGGACGCCGACAGCGTCTGTGGGGCCGGGTACGGGGAGCGCTCGCCGGAGCGGGTGAACCGGCGTAACGGGTATCGGGAGCGCGAGTGGGACACGCGGGTGGGCACGATCGAGCTCTCCGTGCCGAAGCTGCGGGAGGGCTCGTACTTCCCTGACTGGCTGTTGACGCCGCGCCGTCGGGCGGAGCAGGCGTTCGTGAGCGTGATCGCGGACGCCTACCTCGCCGGCGTTTCCACACGTCGGGTTGAGAAGCTGGTGCAGCAGCTTGGGGTCGAGCGGATGTCGAAGAGCCAGGTGTCGAGGTTGGCGCGCCTTCCTGCGCTCGCTGGTCGCCCGCGGCCTCACGGGTGTCAGGTTGGTCAGCTCGGACGCGCACCCCGGCCTGGTCGACGCTGTCAAGGCGACCTTGCCCGGCTGTTCCTGGCAGCGTTGCCGAACACATTTCATGCGGAACCTGCTGACGAAGGTGCCGAAGGCCGCGCAGGACTTCGTCGCCACGATCGTCCGCACCACGTTCGCGCAACCCGACGCGATCACCGTTCACGAGCAGCACCGCCGGGTCGTCGATCAGCTCGAGCAACGTTTCCCCGACGCAGCCTTGATGCTCGATGAGGCCGGACCCGACCTCTTGGCGTTCACCGGCTACCCCACAGAGCACTGGCGCCAGATCTGGTCGAACAACAGCCTCGAACGCTTGAACAAGGAGATCCGCCGCCGCACCGACGTCGTCGGGATCTTCCCCAACCGCAACGCGATCATCCGCCTCGTCGGCGCCGTCCTCGCCGAACAACACGACGAATGGGCCGTCGCCCGTCGCTACATGAGCTCCGAATCGATCAGCAAGGCACTCGCCACACCCGCCAACGAGCACGAGGAGGCGATCGCGATCGCAGCAGCCGCATAGACGTCATACGAGGATGACACGCTCACCCTCGTACACCTATCTGAACGCGTCTGCTTGTGGTGGGGGGCTCCTCTCGCGCGATGGTGCTGTCGATGCCATGGGCTGCGGGCCGTACCTATCTGGGCGCTCGTCCCCTGGGGCGGCGCAGGATGCTGTTGGGCTCGCGTCGGCGGCGGCTCGTTCCACTTGCGGAGATCGCCGGTGGCGTCATCGGGTGTATCGAGGGAGCACGCCGCCAACCTGGCTGAGACCCCGTTTGGTGGGTGTCAGGCGGCGTTGGCGAGCTCGAGCTCGCGAAGGACGTGGAAGGCACGGCGACCGATCTTGCGCGCGGCGGTCAAGCGCGCGGGTGTCGCTCCTGCACGCTGGGCGACCTGTCGGTGCAGCTCGTAGTCGAGGTGGTTGACACGGCGGGCGTGGATCGCGGCCTCGACCAACGCCCAGCGCAGGTGCGGCGAGCCCGCCTTCGCGAGATGCCCACGCCGGCGCGAGTCGGCCGGCTCGGTGACGACTGGGTCGAGTCCGGCAAGCCGCACGACCTGGGCAGCACGACGGAAGCGAAGCACGTCACCGATCTCGGCGACAAGAATGACGGCCAAGATCGGGCCGATCCCGTACAACTGTTCTAGCGCCCGACAGCGGCTATCCGCTCGGGCGAAGACCCGGAGTTCCCGATCGATGTCGGCGATCTCGGTGTCCAGCGACTCGATCCGGCGAAGCAACCGCTCCCGCTGCGCACCGCCGTGCGGACCAAGCTGCAACGCGCGCACCCAGGCGCGCCCAGCCTTCGTCAGCAGCCGCGAGCGCGAACAGGGCCAACCCTCATGCAGGAGAAAGGCGTGCAGCCGCTGCGCCCATCGCGTCCGCTCCTCGATCAGCGTCTTGCGCAACCGTGTCAGATCCCGAAGCTGCTGAATGTCCTCCGGCGGGATCCACGCCTCGGGCAGCATCGCGCGCGACAACAGAAGCGCCAACCACCGTGCGTCAAGCCGGTCCGTCTTCGCACGCCGACGCCGACCCTGAAGCGCCTTCGCCTGACCGGGATCGGCAAGCCGCACATCAAGCCCGAGCGCTTGCAGTTCGCGCACGACCCAGCGCCACCCCGTTGTCGCCTCGACCGCGACCACGACCTCACGATCGAGCAGCTCTTCCGCCCAGCCGCGCAACCGCTCACGCGTCGCCGGGAATCGTGCCTCCTCGACCTCGCCCGAAACCGGATCCAGGATCACCGCCTGGAACAGATGCTTGTGGATATCGACCGCCGCGAACAGCACCAGCCACCTCCTCGTCAGGGAACACCGCGATCATCGATCACGACCCGGCCAGAACTGGCCGCTCATGACATCCACTTGACGAGACGTGGCCGACCTCGAGCTGACCGTCACCTCTCTCGGAGAACGAGACACCCTCGGCGGCACATGAAAGGCCTCCCCCTGTCGCCTCGAGGCGCGGCAACCGTAGTTCGCCCGTGACAACGCTGCGTCACCCTTCTGGGTGATCCACTCCGCGTATGTTCGATCCCGTGTTCTGGTGAGGCAAGCGTCGGACGGTCGCCTGCGTCACCGGCACGAGCGCGATCCGGGACCATGGAACTGGGGCCCGAAACCAGCCGTCACCGAGGCATCACCACCGCAGCATCTGGAGGCGTCACGCGGGCAGAATGCCTCAGCGCGTGATCGCCGCCGAGGGAGCGAATTGTCTGCAAGACGGCGAAAAAGCCGAGGAAGTGAGGAGTCCCTTTTGCAGGAATCGCCATCTTCTAGCGACGATCTCACGCATCGCCGGTTCGGCACGCGGCGCTCGACAGCGCAGAACCCGAGGAAGTCAGCCCGCCCCGACTTGTCTCGTCGCGCGCGCGGGCGTTATCGTCCGGGCCAACCTATCCGGCCGCCGGCCGGGCGGTCGGAGCGCGTGCGAGAGGAGCCCTCCATGCCTCCCGACCCGATCCAACCCTGGCCTGTCGTCCGTCGAGGCGACGCCGTCTTCCCCGTGCGAACGCTGCAGCATCTTCTGCGCTCGCGCCATCGCATCGTCGTCGTCGACGGAGTGTTCGGGCCGGCGACGGAGGCGGCGGTCAAGTCCTTCCAGCGCTCGGCCGGTCTCGTCGACGACGGTGTCGTCGGCCCGTCGACCTGGCCGAAGCTGGTCCGGCAGGTCAAGCGCGGGAGCCGCGGCAGCGCGGTCAAGGGCGTTCAGGAGGTGATCACGTTCCACGACCAGTCCGACGGCGAGGGGCCGCCGGTGGTGATCGACGGCGTCTTCGGCCCGCGCACGGATGCCTGGGTCCGCGGCTTCCAGACCGCGGTCGGGATCAGGTCGGACGGCGTCGTCGGGCCGCTGACCTGGCGCGCGCTCGTCAGCGGCATGCTCTCCGGCTGACGGGAACGGCACCCGCGCCGTGGCTCAGCGCTCGATCCGGAAATCCACGATCGTGCCGGGGGTCGCGACCGCGACCGAGCCGTAGAGCGGTCACCCGTGCGTGAAGCGCTCGACGAGGGCGCCCGCCTCCTCGTCCGTCAGCCCCTGGAAGACGAACGTGAGGTGGGCGCTGTCGAGCACCGGCGGCTGCTTCGTCGAGGTCGGGTCGCGCATCGCCGCCATCTCCGCCTTCAGCGGGCCAAGTGCGATCCCGTCCGCGCGCGCGATGCGCTCGAGCATCAGCACCGCGCAGCTGACGATGCCCGAGAGGAAGAGCTCGAGTGACCCCGGCGCCTCGCCCGGGCCTCTGTAGTACGTCGCGGGCTGAGCGGGATCGTCCGTGACGAGATGCTGGTCGCGGATCTGCACGATCGCGCGGCCGGCGATCCCGCTCGAGTAGCAGCTGGCGCGCCCCGCGATGAGCTCGCTCACGCCGCGACCGTAGGCGCCGCAACCGCGGATGTCAAGCGGGCCGGTGCCTACGGGCCCGGGCTCTTGGCCTCGACGAGCGCGGTCACGACCTCGTTCACCGGCGCGGTCAGCCCAGCCTCGCGCGCGGCCGGAGGGATGGCGCCGTTGATCACGTCGATCTCGCACGGGCGCCCGGCCAGGAAGTCGAGCAGCATCGACGGACGCGCGTCCGGGATCTTCTCGCCGAAGGCGCGGACGTACGCCACCGGGTCGTCGAACGAGAGCGCGATCCCGCGCGCTCGGGCGACCTCGTACGCCTCGGTCGCGCATGACGAGGCAACCCGCCAGGAGGCCTCGTTCTCGAGAACCGCCCGGATCGGCCACTCGAGCACCGTGCACGTGCCGCTGAAGCAGACGTTGCAGACGAGCTTCTCCCAGACGAGCTGGTCGACGTCGTCGTAGACCTGGACACGGAAGCCCGCGTCCTCCCAGACCTGCGCGATCCGGCGGATCCGCTCGGTCACCGGGCCGTGGCGCTCGCCGAGCCGCACGAGCTCCCACCCGTTGTGGTGCGCGTGCCCCGGCCCGACGATCGAGGCGCCGAACCCGCCGACGACGCCGATCGCGACCCGCTCTTCGCCAAGGCACGCGGCGATCCGGTCGGCGCTGCCGAGGCCGTTCTGGATCGGCAGGACGACGGTGTCGGGACCGACGAGCGGCAGCGCGGACTCGGCCGCCGCGTCGACGTGCATCGCCTTCGTCGAGATCACGATCAGGTCGCACACGCCGACCTCGGTCGGGTCGGTGGTCGCGCCGATGCGGACGGTTCGCGCGCCGCTCGCGCCCTCGACCGTGAGCCCGTCCCGGCGGATCGCGTCCACGTGCTCGGCCCAGGTGTCGACCGCCCAGACCTCGTTCCCCGCGTCGCCCAGGATCGCCGCATACACGGAGCCCATGGCGCCTGCGCCGACGACCGCGATCTTCATCGCCGTCACCGTATCGCGCCAGGGTCAGGAGCGCGTCGGGTCGAGCGTGCGAGGGCGGTCGGAGGGGGCGAAGCCCCACCCTGAGCGGCGAGCGAGACAATCGGCCGAGTTGGATGATCCCGACGAGCGCGGCCTCCGCGGGCGGCGCGCGGCCCTCGCGCGACGGGCGGCCGCGATCGCGCCGTCGACCCAGGGCGCGAGTCGATCCCAGTCCTCCAGGGGCTCCGGGGCGCGGTGGTACGACATCTCCATCGGCCGGTGCTTCCCCGCGTAGACGAAGGGCTCGAGACCCGCGGCGACGAACGCGTCGCGGTTCTCGCCGTCGACCTTGAGATAGAGGACGTCGTCGGCGATGAGACCGAACATCGCGTCGTCCAGGTAGACGCCGTAGCCGCCGAACATCGCCCGAACCGAGATCGGGCCGGCCAGTGCCAGCGCCTCCTCGACGAAGATCGAGAACTCCGTGCGCGTCACGCGGGCCGTCCCTCCCGGCTCCTCCGTGGCTGCGGCCTGTCCCGGCGGGTCCCCTCGACCGAAGCCGCCGCGACCCCGAGCGGCTCGGGCACGAGGTCGAGCAGCCGGATCGCCGCGACGAGATCGAGGAGGTCGGAGACGTGCCGCGGATCACGACCGCAGGCGTCCGCCACCCGCCCCAGCCGGTAGTGCACCGTGTTCGGGTGGACGTAGAGGACGGCGGCCGCCGCGGTCGCCGACAGATCGGCCTCGAGGAAGGCGAGCAGCGTGCGGGCGAGCGCTCCCTCGCGCGCTGCGTCGTCGGCGAGCATCGCGGCGATGCGCGGGTCGACGAGCGCGCGGGCCGTCTCGTCGGCCGTGAGGAGCAGGTAGCGGACCGGCGTCAGGTCCTCGAGGCTGATGACCGTCCCGGCCGCTGCCAGGCCTGCCATCGCGCGCGCCTGCGTGTAGGCGGTGCGCAGGTCGGCGAGCCCCTGACAGACGAGGCTGATCCCGCCGGCGACGGCGCCCCGGCCGGTGACCGTCTGCGCGAGCTGGT
>Ga0194132_10008360_pt1 | contig 14848 bp, 10 predicted proteins | sample TA2KigOf80mmetaG_FD_148612 | JGI IMG/M metagenome (GOLD analysis project Ga0194132, IMG submission 148612) | Freshwater microbial communities from Lake Tanganyika, Tanzania - TA2015054 Kigoma Offshore 80m | ecosystem: Environmental > Aquatic > Freshwater > Lake | place: Tanzania: Lake... | reverse complement strand
CGTATCTTTGGGAGAGGACTCTCAGGATCACCTCTCAAGCCCTAACGTACCGGGACTCAATCTTGGCTGCGACCGTCCCAATAGCGTAGTAGCCAACTGAGAGCCTCCCGACGTGAGTCAAAAGATCATAGGCTTTCCACCGGTCCCAGCCGTAATCTTCCTCTAGCCACAAGATGAGCCAAGCATAGGCTTGGGCAGTCGAACGTTCCATGGGGCAACCACTGGCGACGGCCATGATCTCCGACGGAGATTCGATTCGTGGACCAGGCAATTTCTTGGCTTTGAGCAGGTTCACCGTAATCACCGTTGCTGAGGGCATTTCCAAACCCGTGGCCGAAAGTTCACCATCCCCCATGGCCGCATGGGCATCACCCAGGTACAAGTAAGCTCCGGGAACGAACACAGGGAGGAAGACGGTACTTCCTGGAGCTACTTCCTTGATATCCATGTTCCCCCCGTAGGAACCAGCCGGGCCTGTTGTCGGCGAACCCCAATTCGGCGCAGTGCCCACGCAGCCCAGCATAGGCGTGTAGGGAATGGTGATGTGTTCGTTCCAAAAGATCTTACCGTCGACAATTTTGCAAATGTGAGTCCCGTGGGGACAATCGATTCCCAGCCATTCGCAAAGCTGTTTGGGATCGGCTGTTCGAGTGGCACACTGCCCAGTGCTGGGGCTTATTTCGAGGATCTTGACTGCCAAGGCATCCCCTGGCTGGGCACCTTCAACCCAAATAGGCCCTGTCAGTGCATTGCTGTAAGGCATTTTGAGTTTGTCTCGCCGATCATCGTTCGTGCGGATCTGGCCGGAGAAGGCGTCCTCGGTTTCCACCAATATCGTTTCACCCGGCTCAACACGGAGGCGAGGCTCGGGGTGTCGGCTGAATTCGTAGTAGAGGGTACCTTGAGATAGTTTCTTCATGCTAGCCTCGATTGAAGATCGAATTCTCGTGATACTCTGCGAGTGAGGGAAGAACAGGGGTCCTTACTCGATTCCTGAATTCCCGAACTCCTCCGACTTGGATCAGGCAATTCAGCTCGACGAGTTTTGGATGCTGGCGGCCTCTTCGGAAAGCACAGCTCGCTACGATAGCAGCTGACCTGAGTATTGCGATCAGCGGTCATGATGTCCTTTGAGACCGACCTTGCCAGCTTCCGGAATCCTAGCGCCGATTGGTCGCAAAATTATACGTGACACTTTACTGCCTTTAGTAGGAATTTTCACTATTCTGAATATTGCACCCATTCGGAGTTCTCACAGTCAAGATGATCCTCGGGTGTCTTTTCGGAATGTCACAACAGGAGGCCTGAGCTGAGTTCGCCTTGCTGATGAAACGTACAATCGTGTTACGATGTGCCAATTTGTGATGAAGTCTCGCGAAGGTGCCATGCAAAGAGTCGTTCTAGTCGCTACACTCCTTTGCTTCTTCTCCGTGTGCCGCATCTGGTCCAAGAATGAACCTTCGGTTCGCTTTACTGATGTGTTGCGGGATTCGGGGATCGGATTCAAACACCATTTTTTCCGAAGTGAACAGGGAGAAGACTATCGCATGAACCAGTACGATCATGGGTCTGGAGTGCTGGTAGCAGATGTCAATGGCGATGGCCTCATGGACATCTATCTCCAGGATTTCCTCGGTCCCAACGCACTCTACATCAACCGGGGAAAACTCAAATTCGATGATGTCGCCAAGAAGTCCGGAGTCGATATGCCGGAAGACGTTTCGGTAGGTGGTTCGTTCGGAGACTACGACAACGACGGCGACATGGATCTGTACGTAACTACCTACCATACCGGCAATCGGCTCTTCCGAAATCGGGGTGATGGCACGTTCGAGGACGTCACGAAAAGTGCCGGGGCAGGTCACGTTGGTCACTCGAGTACGGCGCTCTGGTTCGATTTCGACCTGGATGGTTATCTGGATCTTTATGTCACCAACATCGGACCTTTCACTACCGCCGAGCCGAGTCTGGATGCGCCTTACGCCCGGCGAGGAGTGAACTTGCCTTTAGGCTATATTATGAATAATCCCGAAGCAGACCATGGAGGCGAACCGGGCGTTCTTTTTAAGAACAACGGGGATGGCACTTTTGCAGACGTCACAAAGCAATCAGGCATTAATTCACGTCAATGGAACGGTGACGTGACGGTTGGTGACTACGATCAGGATGGCTATCCCGATGTCTATACATCCAACATGTTCGGAGAGAACAATCTCTTCCACAACAATGGCAACGGAACGTTTTCCAAAGTGACTCGCAAGATGTTGGGGCGCACATCTTGGGGCGGCATGGGGGCCCTCTTCTTTGACGCCACAAATGATGGTTACCCGGAGTTGTATGTGGTCGACATGCACTCCGACATGTGGACCCATCACGATCCGGCCGGCGTGGTCGATCCCAAAGCGAAATACGACACGCCACGGGGCAAGAATGCCAAGAATGGACGGGTCGTGACGAAACCGGAACAGACGCGGGCGAAGTGGGTTCTCTATGGAAACACCTTCTTTGTAAATCGCCGAGATGGCACGTTTGAGGAGCGTTCCGGTGTTGCCGGGCTTGAGAACTTCTGGCCGTGGGGTATTGTGGCTGGCGACTTTAATAACGACGGATGGCAGGATCTCTTCGTCACGGCAGGAATGGGTTACCCCTATGCTTATTGGCCGAATAGCCTGCTCATGAATACGGGAAAGGGAAGCTTCGTCGATCGGGCCGCAGCAGCCGGCATCGAGCCCCCAGCTCAGGGAAAGTACATCGAGGGACTGCAGATAAAAGGCCAGCCCTGTTCCAGGAGTTCACGCAGTGCCGCGGCGGCCGACTTTGACGGTGACGGCGATCTCGACTTGATTGTTAACAATTTCAATCATGAACCTTACTTTCTTCGCAATGACAGTTCTAAGGTTCACTTTGTTCAGGTTCGTCTCCGAGGCAAGAAGGCTAATCGGGATGGCTTTGGAGCCAGGGTGAAGATTGTTTCCGGGGATCTCGTTCAGTACCGTGAAGCTCATTCTTCTGGCGGCTACCTGACGCAGAGTAGTCCAGTCCTGCATTTTGGCTTAGCCAACGCGACACAGGTTGATCGAATTGAGGTAATCTGGCCAGGAACCAAGGACCCTCAAGTTGTCGCCATGCCTCAAGTCGACTGCCTGATCACCCTGGAGCAGCCGTGATGTCGACTGCATTACGACCTGGAGGGAAGGTTTCTCCATTTCGGACTCTTTGTCCAAAGATCCTCACAACCGCGCTGATTCTGATCGAAGCTTGCATCACCTTACTCTTCTCCGATACTCCTTCACGCACCTTCCAAAATCCCAAGGCAAAGGACCACTACGAGAAGGCCCTTCTTCAGGGTGAAAGATCAAATTGGAATGCTGCTGTCTTGGAGTTGAATCGGGCACTTCAGTATGAACCTCGGAACCCAACCCTCTTGCTCGAATTGGGAATCGCTCTAGGCGAACTCCAGCACTGGGATGCGGCGATCAAGATTCTCAAACGGGCCATAGCCCTGTCTCCAAATTCGGCCCGAGCCCATTACAATTTGGCTGTTACTCTAGACCGAGCCAACCCAGGCAAAGGCGAGGGCATTGATGTATACCGAAGAGCGCTGAGGCTGAACCCCAAGGATGTGAGCTCGCTCATCAATCTCGCCGTCGATCTGGGAGACCGGGACATTCAGGAAGCCAAAAGACTTTTCGAAAGGGCGATATCTCTGGATCCTAAGAATGCTGGTGCCTATTTCAACCTGGGGCTATTGCTTCGAAACAGCGGAGACTCCAAGGGCGCTCTCTTAGCTCTTCAAAAAGCCATTGGCTTGAATCCGGATTCCGTGGAGCCGAGACGCCAGCTTGTCACACTCCTCATTTCTCAGGAACGGTGGGACGAAATCTTGGAACAGTGTCGAGAAATTTTGAAGAGGGAACCGAACGACTGGAACATTCGCTACAGTTTCGGCCAGACCTTAGTTCGACTGGGCAACTCTCAAGAAGGGAAAAAGGAACTTCAGAAATCTCAGGAAATCCGCCAGTCGCAGCAGAAGCGTGAGGACCTGGAAAGGCTATTGGGACGTGGCCTCTCCAATCTGACTAAGGGAGCGGTGGAAGATGCGATTAAGAACTTTCGATCGCTCTTGGAAGTTGACCCGGGATCCGCCCAGGGTCACATGTATCTGGGAGTCGCTCTAGCGACGATCAGGGATACGGAACGAGGCATCGCGGAACTAAACAAGGCCATAGAACTCGATCCAACCAATGCCAGGGCACATCACAACCTCGGGACTGTGTTGTTGCAGGCAGGACGGGTGGACGTAGCTTACGGTGAGTTCGAGAAAGCGCTGGGCCTGGATCCCTATTTTCCGGAAACCCACAACAACTTGGGCCTCATCCTTTCCAAAAACAAACAAATGGAGAAAGCTGTTGATCACTTTCGTACGGCTTCTGAACTGAATCCCCAATATGTTGAGGCGCTATTTAACCTAGGCTTGGCACTCCGCTCGATGAACAGAATCGCTGATGCTGCTCAAGCCTTTCGTCGGGCGGCAGACGCGGCCCCCAACAATGCCCAAGTGCAGTTTGCGCTTGGAATTGCTCTAAAGGACCAGGGAAATCTCAAAGAGGCGGAACAGGCCCTGAGCCGGGCCAATGCTCTTCAGCAATCTGAAGCTGCAAAACCGAACCGGTAGTCCGGGCCCCTCATTGTTGCAAAGTTACAATAAAAGTCCACGCGCTCTCGAAGCACCTAAAAGCCACCTTGAGGTTGGCCCAAGTCTCTTATCGGGACGATAGACGAAAGCACTCATCATTCTACGGCGACCTCCAACCCAATATGAGGACATTGGCTCCAACTCTATTCTCACTAACGGTTCTAGCAGCAGCCATTCAGAGTCCCGATCATCGGGCTATCCAGAAAACTCCCGCCCCACCGCAATCCAAGATGTTATTTCGAGATGTGAGTGCCAATGCGGGGGTAACAGGGGTTACGACCTGCGGCAGCGACGAAAAGACGGCGATTATCGAGGTTAACGGCAGCGGCGCATGCTGGTTGGATTACAACAATGACGGTTTGCTGGATCTTTTTGTCGTTAACGGTTCAACCCTTCCGGAACTGAGAACCCATGGCGTCGCTCCCCACAGTGGAGCGGCAAGTTATCTCTATAGGAACAACGGAAACAAAACCTTCACAGATGTCGCCTCTAAAGCTGGGGTTTCGGGACACGCCTGGGGAACTGGATGCGCTGCCGCCGATTTTGACAATGACGGCTGGGTTGATGTGTTTGTGTCCAATGTCGGCGAGTGTTTTCTGTACAAGAACCGGGGTGACGGAACTTTTGCCCAGATTGCCAAGCATGCGGGTGTGAATGGCAAATTTAGCTGGTACACCGGAGCTGCCTTCGGCGATTACGATGCCGACGGCTTCCTGGATCTCTACGTCGCCGCATATCTTGATCCAACTCAGATGATCGAAGAGCAGCGGAGTTGCACTTGGAGAGGGTTGAAAGTCTACTGCGGGCCCCCAGGGATGAAAGGAGCTCCCGACGTTCTGTATCACAACAACGGCAACGGAACCTTTGAGAATGTCACCCGTCAGGCCGGCGTTGAAGATCGAAGCCTTCTCTTTGGCTTCACTGCATCCTTTGACGATTTCGACAACGATGGGAAGCTCGACATCATTGTTGCCAATGACCGCGGCAGAAACTACCTGTATCACAACCTAGGGACGGGAAAGTTTGAGGAAGTTGGAGAAATTTGGGGGTTGGCTTATCCGATCGAGGGAATCGCTCAGGCAAACATGGGAGTCGCCATTGGAGACTATGATCGGAATGGGACAATGGATGTCTTGGTCACAACGTTCTCTGATGAACACTACACACTGTTTAGGAATGCCGGTAAGCAAACTTTCATGGACGTTTCGACAGAGACAGGAGTTAGCCTCCCGACTTTGCCCTTCCTCGGGTGGGGTACTTTCTTCGCAGACCTGGATAACGATGGGTGGCTCGACCTCTTCACCGCCAACGGACATGTTTACCCTCAGGTCGACCAAGTCACCGGATTCAAGGAAGGGTTTGCGCAGCGACCGCTGATCTTCCGACAGTCTGCTCCAGGACGTTTTACAGAGTTCGAGAAGCGTGCAGGGATAGACACTGCGAAGAACTATTCATCACGTGGAGCAGCTTATGCGGACTTCGATAACGATGGAGACCTTGACCTCCTCTATACCAATCTGGGAGGTCCGCCGACACTTTTGGAGAACATGAGCCGCCCGGTTTCCAACTGGATCACGATCAAGCTTGCTGGAACTCTGAGCAATCGAGACGGTATAGGTGCTCGACTGAAGCTGACCTCAGGCGACCTTATTCAGTACGCCACCGCGCGCAGCGGGGAGAGTTACCTCTCCGGAAATGATCCGCGAATTCACTTTGGCTTGGGAGCGAGAACGACGATCGATGAACTGGAGATTCGGTGGCCAAGCGGACAGGTTGACAAGATATTAACCATTGGGATTAACCAGATTGTCACCGCTCAGGAAAAAAAAGGAATCATCCGGTCAATCAAGCCAGTCATTGGAGAGAGGGCATCTTTCTGATTATTCGCTGCTTTCTTCAACGACGTCATGACCCACGAATTCCATGTCCAGTCCCATTATCTACAATAACCCGCACGTGGATTTGTCTTTGAGATTATTATCGGCAAACTGCTAATTGCGGGAGCAGCGGCGCGAATGCGCCATCCGCTAACCAAGCAAATCTGTTTTGGTTTCCGGGGCCTACAGCGATTCCGACACGGGACTCGTCGTCATTGCTTCTGTTGTCGATCGTTCTCGGAACGTGATCCAATGTTCAAATCGAACGATTGTGAGGAGTCATCCGTATTGGAAACCATGAAGTCGAGGTCTCCATCACTGACAAAAATCGCAAAGCCACGCCTGGACTTATGAGCTTTCCATCGCCACCCGTCAGAAAGAACCGTTAGCCTTCACCGGCTGGAATTCAGGATTCTGAGAATTATTACCAAAAGCGGTAAGTTGTGTATAATTCGTGCAGCTCGAAATTGTACATGGAAGATACCCTTCCCCAATTGTGCGGCTAAAGCAAGAAAGATTTCGTGCGGAGTCGACTCCATGACACCAGAAGAACTGAAAGACAAGCTCAAGGGAGTACTTGCCTTTGTGATCACACCGTTCACGGATGATCATGATCTGGATACCAGGGGATTGATCCGACTTGTAGACTCCATGTGCCTTGCTGGAGTGCACTCGATCGTTTGTGCCGGCGGAGTGGCTGAGTTTTATTCTCTCACCATCGAGGAGTACCACCAGGTCATTCGCAGCACGGTAAGGGCTGCGAAGGGTCGCGTCCCCGTATTAGCCGGCATCGGTCATAGTACCCGAATTGCATGTGAACTGGCCAAGTTCGCCGAGTCAGAAGGAGCCTCTGGACTGATGATCAATCCCTTCTACTTTGTCGAACCTAACCTCGAAGGACTTGTCCACCACTATCAAGCATTGTCCAAAGCGTCAAGATTAGGCCAGATTATCTTCAGCACAGGACATTTTTCTTATACACCTGAGCTTGTCGAAAGGCTGGCGCAAATCGAAAACGTCGTCGGGCTCAAAGACGAAGTCGGGGATCTCAAGGCTTTCGTAGCCACAGTGGAGCGACTGGGGAACCGGCTGGCCTGGATCAATGGCATGGCCGAGCCGCTGGTGCCAGCCTATTTTGCTTGCGGTGCCTCCAGTTTCACGACCGGCTTGGCGAATTTTGCGCCCGAAATTCCGCTGTCCATCTACCGGGCTGCTCAAATCGGAGATTACGCTAGCGTCAAGAGATTAGTCGTTGAGAAAGTTGCGCCAATCGCCCGACTTCGAGCAAAGCGCAAAGGATATGCCATCGCCGTTCTAAAGGAAGCGATGAATCTGCTTGGACTCCCTGCGGGCCCCTGCCGGTTACCTCTGACACCGCTAGAGCCGGAGGATCGCCAAGAACTCACGGCCATCCTAAGAGGACTGCAACTTCTCTGAGATTTGCTGTGTGCTAAACGGAGTGCGCTTCACGGTCAACCCGGACTGTTAGTCATCGCTTGACCATGGCATGGCGACGCAGTTACTCGTATCCCTCGTCTTCCCATCGACAAGGTCAAAGGTGACCTTGCTGAACAGAGATTAAAGTTGCCTTCGGTAGTCTGAATAGGCGATTCGAGTGTAGTTAGCGCTCAAGTTCCTAGAGTGAGGGGAACCATGCTTGTTGGATATGTCAGCGACGAACAATATGTCGCACTGGCTGACGTGTCGCTGGAGTTTGAACAACACGGGCAGTGCGTTGCTGCGGTTCGCTCGACATCCCGTGGTGGTGTTTACGCCGAGATCGAACCGGGTAACTACCGGGTCACCTTGGCAAGGCAAGGATTCGGGTCAAAAAGCGTTGACGTGCAGGTGGCCCCGGAGAGACCCCATCAGTTTCGGCTTCTCTCCGATGGTTTACTAGGTTACATCTGGCCAAAGTGGGTGAAATCGGGAGAAAAGGCGGAGTTTCGTGTGCACTCGGTGGAACCTTATCGGCTGAGTTTGTGGCGGTACGGATGGCAGAAGGAGTTTTGCCAGCTGCTCGGGTGGTACGACGAGCACGGCCCGCGAGCCGTGATGCAAATCACGCCGGACGGGGATTACACGCGTACTGGTGTTGGCTGGAACAGGATCGGGTACGGAAGTCCTCACCACACACAGTTCGCCACTGCCCCGGAGCGTTCTGGCCTGTACTACTTCCACGCCAAGGGCGAGTCTGGCAGGTTCTTTTCCTTTCCCTGGGTCGTGGCGCCGGCTCGGCCGCAGGCGCCAATTGCCATCCTTGCCTCAACTAACACATGGAATGCTTACAACAATTTTGGAGGGCGCAGCAACTATATCAATGCTGACGCTCTTCCTCCCCGACCTACCGTGAACTCGCGCCAGGACTTGGCTCGGTACGCAAATAGCGCCTTTCGACCCTGGCAACCGCCTGACAATGCCTATGCCCCACTTTCGTTTGAGCGCCCCGAGCCGGGCAATCAGGTTCCCGAAACAGTGGAAGTTACCAACGCGATCGAGGGGCGACAGGCCTCTCATCTTGGCCCTGCTGAGTGGCGCCTTCTGGGCTGGCTGGAGCGCGAAGGACATTCGTATGACTTATACTCCGACTACCAATTGCATGCCGGCCAACTGGATCTAGATGCTTATAAGATTCTGATTATCCACGTACATCCGGAGTATTGGTCGCATCCTATGTACCAACGTGTCAAAGAATGGGTCCACAAACGGGGTGGCCACTTGATGTATTTGGGAGGCAATGGCCTCAACTGTGAGGTTGAGTTTCTCGATGAGTCCAGTTTGCGCTGTAAAACTCAGTTGCTGAGCACTGGCGGCTCTCTTGGCATGGCCGACCCCGCGAACCCCGGGATTTGGTATGAAAGCCGATTTCACCGCACAGCCGAGTCGGAGGCCAATTTGCTGGGTGTGGTCTGCACCGAGAGTGGGATCATGACAGCGGCTCCATATCGAGTTGTGGATGCATCTCATTGGATTTTTGGAGGAACCGGACTGCGCAACAACGATCTTTTCGGTATGCAAAACTTGCAGGAGCGCTGCTCTGGCGGGGCCTCGGGCCATGAGACAGACAAAAGGAGCCGGTATTCCCCAAGCGGGACTGTCCTACTAGCCAAGGGGCTGAATCCTGACGAGGGTGGTGCCGAGATGATTTGTTACGAGCTGGATGGCGGCGGAGCCGTGTTTTCTGTAGGTTCCATCACCTATCCCGCTTCGTTGTTGGTGGACCCAATGGTGTCCCGGATCACCAGTAACGCTATCCGTCGATTTCTATCCCCGATTTGAGAAGAGTAAAGTTGACGACGATCCCGGCTGCTGGTGTTTTCGGGCTCGATCATGTCGCGGGTCGAGTCGTGCAAGTTCGCTTAAAGAGGGAGAATCTGATGAATCCACGTTTGTTACTCGAGGAGTTAAATCGTCAAGAGGCCCGATCCGTCGCAGAGAAAACACTTGTGATTTTCCCGGTCGGTGCTATCGAGCAGCACGGGCCGCATCTGCCCGTAGGCACCGATTATTTCACTGTTGAGCACCTGGCCCGCGCTGCGGCAGCTCAAATCGCAGCAGAGATTCCCGTTCTCGTTACCCCGACTATGCCGTTTGGCTCTTCTCATCATCATCTTCCATTCGGCGGTACTATGTCTCTTAGCACCGACACTTACTATCGGGTTCTCTATGACTTGGTTGAGTCGCTCATTATCGGCGGGTTTCGCAACATCTTTCTTCTTAACGGCCATGGGGGTAATCACGAATTAATCCAACTCGTGGCGCGGGATCTGGCTTTGAAACACCCGTCCCGTCTGGCTACAGCTTCGTACTGGACCCTCGCTTGGGACGCTTTGGTCCAGGAAGAGGCGCACCTCCGGGGCCGATTGCCAGGCCATGCAGGGGCATTTGAAACCTCACAGGTCATGGCGTTGCGCCCAGAGCTGGTTCATGAGCCGCGTCCTCACCGGGCTGGGACCACCGGTTCCGACGCCCGTGGCTTCCATGCCCCTTACCGGGTGGAGAAGCACGGTAGCTGGCAAAACATCGACGGATACTCCGACAGCCCCGATCGGGCAGACGCCGGTCACGGACGCGCCTACCTGGCTGCTACGGTACGCTCCGTCGCCAATGCCCTGCTGGAGTTTTACCGCGCCTCTGGCTGAGTTCAGGGGCTGGGCGTGGCTGCGAGCAAGGCCCAATTTGGAGTTGGATTTTCGATTCAGAACAGTGTTCGGATTGAAAGGATCAAAATGCAACTTTCCAAAAGCCTCCACGGGTTACGTTCTCTGGACTTTCAGGCTTGGTTTTTGGTCCTACGTCTATGGGGGGCCTTCTTTCTTGCCTACGTCGCTCGCCAGTCGATTTTCTCCATCTTTCCCATACTTCGGACTGAACTTCAGTTTAGCGAAGTCCAACTTGGGCTGACCGGAACTGTCTTCCTCTGGACTTACGCTCTCGCCAATCCCGTAGCGGGTTATCTTGGCGACCGTTTTTCAAAAAAGAAACTGGTCGTCAGCAGCGTAATTCTCTGGAGTCTGTGCACGGTGATGATTGGCTTTACGCAATCCGTTTCGAGCCTGCTGGCGTGGCGCGCGGCCCTGGCCTTGACTCAGGCACTTTACATTCCGGCAGCTATCGCACTGATCGTTCAAATGCACTCAGAGTTCTCCCGTTCCAAAGCCCTCTCCTTGCACGGCACGGGGCAGTTTGCAGGGGTCATCTTTGGCGGATGGTATGGGGGCTTTGTCGCCGAATCTCTGGGCTGGCGCTGGATGCTGTGGATGGTGGCCCTGGCAGGGATTCTATACGGCGCCGTGCTGCTGGTGTTTCTAAAAGAAAAGGCAGAAAAGCAGTCATCCAGCGAGGAATCCGCGAACCGCAAAGACACGGGGCTTTCAACCGTGCTGACGACTCCGACCTATGTCGTCTTTTGCTTCGTTTTCTTTGCCATCTGCGCAATGCTTTGGATTCTATATGCCTGGCTCCCTGATTTGCTGCAGGCAAAATTCCGTCTTCCTCTGGCTACGGCCGGGCTGGTTGCCACGGGATACGTTCAGGTTTCCATGGTGATAGGGTTGTTCTGTGGTGCTCTCCTTGGGGACTGGCTTACGAAGCAACACAGGCGAGGGCGTCTTTACCTGATGATCTTTGGACTGACTCTGTGCTCACCCTCCTTCTACTTTATCGCGGCTGGAGACTCACTCGCGGGAGTGAAACTAGCTGCGTTAGCCTATGGTTTTTTTAAGGGAATCTTCAGTGCAAACTTTCTGGCGTCGGTTGTCGATGTTCTTCCAAAAACACAACACGGCTTTGGAGTAGGCTTCGTCAACATGATCGGCTCGATTGCCGGCGGTTTGTCTGCCTATCTTTTCGGACTCCTGAAAACTCAATTTACAGTCGAGCAGATTTTCGGCTTGGCGGCTGGGCTGGGCATTGCGGGCAGCTTCGTCCTTGCCATTGCGACGTGGCTTTGTTTTCTCCAGGATTATCAGCGGGTTCATCCTCAACAGAGCATTTCTTCAATGTGAGCCTTCGAAGAATCGAGTCCCAATTCCGCTTAATTCAGGATCCCGAGTGGTCAGCCCGAGGCCTTTTTCGCCGATAGCTGCATTCAATTTGCGATATTTTGAAATCGAATGCTGAATATAACTGCGATTCAGACACTAGAGTGAGGCCGCGCTGAAGACCCGCCAGGATTGAGCTTCCAGCATTATCAGTGAGCATTTTCGATCAGGCGATGATTTTTTTGGTTGGCGTCTTGGATTGCTGTATGTTATATATAGTAATAGCATGCAGAAGAAGGCAGACCTCGACAAGCTCAGCCGGCTCCGCGGCGCCTTATGGGTTGCCCTGAAAGAATTGGAGGGGGCGCTCGAGGTGGCTTGCGAGCGTTCCGCTCTGGTGAAAGGCAATGTCTATGAGCTGGCCCGCAAGTGCGGCAAGCCCTCTTGCGCTTGCGCCGCCGGACAGTTGCATCGCAGCATGGTGCTCAGTTGGAGTCATCAGGGCAAGACGCGGCTGAGGACGATTCCGCCGGACAAACTGGATCGACTGCGGGCCCATAGCGAGCACTATCTGCGATACCGCCGCGCCCGGGCGCGGGTGACCGAGATTCATCAACAGATCCTGAAGTTGTTCGACCAAATCGAAAAGTTGCGGCGGGAGAAGCCCTGATGGACAACAGCGCCGGAGAGCCATCGGCGGTGATGCTCTTTGAGCGCAATGATCGACTGGTTTGCGATGCATTTCGCCGTGGTGAGTTCGATTACGTCGATGCGGCCGGCGAGTTGTCGGAGACGGACTTCTTCCGTGCCATCGCGAGCAGGAAGGTCCTGGAAAAACTGGCAGCGACTTATCCTTCACCGTCGAAGAAACATGACGTTCCGCTGTGGGTCTATATCGCCAGCAATATCTCCATGCGGTTTCATGGAGTCCACCAGTTCCACGCCTATCCTTATATTGTGCGCACGGGCGGGATGGTTCAGGCTTTTGGACCGAAGATGGGGTTCAAGGCGGTGCATCCCGATACCGGGGATATCACACTCCGTTGCGAAGGTTTCAACGACAAGAACGACTATGACCGGCAAACGCCATGCGATCAGGACTATTTGCGCAAGATGGCGCGGAAGACCGAGGCGGATTTACTGCAGGAGTGGTTTAACCGTGATGTTACGGGAATCTTCAAACAGCATCACGCCTTCGATCCGGAAGGAATCTTTATTGGGGATGGCACCTACCTGTTTGTTCCCGACAATGAAGCCTATGAAGGTTCTGTACGACTTCTCTTTGATGAGCACAACCACCCGGTTGACAGTAAGAAACTCACAAAGAAAGAACAGGCGGCCTATACCTGGAGACGTTGTTACAAGCTCGTCAGCTTAATCCACACGAACCGAGCCGGGGAATTCTTCTTCTATGCCGGTCTCCGCGTCGTCGCAGGCAACGCCAATGAATGCCCGCTGCTTTATGAGATGGTCGACGATTTTGTCCGATTCCATGGACGTGGGATCATCCAGCGTCTCATCCTGGACCGTGGTTTCATCGATGGACCCTCGATCGGGCATTGCAAACGGGAACATCACATGGATGTGTTGATCCCCGCCAGGACGAACATGGACGTCTATCGCGATGCCGTGGGACTGGCCGAAGGAGGCTTCCTGCAGTTTCAGTCTTGGTCCTCCCCAACTCCCGCGCCCAAGCCCATACCCGTTCATCGGCCCGAAGCGGTCCGCAAGCGCGAAGCCAAGCGCCAGCGGACTTTGGCTCAGCGCCGAGCCGAAGCGCCGGATCTAATGCCAGACCCGAAAAAAACCATTGTCCGTTCCGAAGTCGCCGCCATCCCTGCCCTGAACACGTTTTCGAGTTGTCCGGTTCCGATCCACGCCGTGTTAAACCGCGAAGTCTATGCCGATGGTCATTGCCAGTACTGGATGCTTCTGGAGACCAAGCCGATTGTCAGTGCTGCTGAAATCCGCCATGAATACGGACTCCGTACCGCCATTGAAGAACGTCATCGCCAACTGAAATGCTTCTCCGGCATTGAGGACTTCTCCTCGCGTGCTTTCAGTATGGTCGTCAATCAGGTCACTTTCGTCCTGCTTACCTATAGTCTGCTGCAGTGGCATCTGCTCCGCACCGAGCGCCAGCAACTCAACCCGAAAACCCCGTCCCGCATTTTGGAACTGCTGCGGCCCGTTTTCTCCGTGATCGTCATTTATCACCAAAACTACGTCGCCTTTCTGGACCCCTTGCAATACCAGGAAATGGCCCTCACTCTCAGCGCGCCCGCGCGCAAGAAAATACTCGCCAAAACTCGCAAGCTCCGCCGCGGCCTCGCTCATCAACTCCAAAATCCACGCGCCCCTTAAGCGAGTCGTCCCACAGTTCCAAAACTCACCCGTTCCTTTTGGCTCCGACTCCCGGCGTCACGTGGGCCTTTGCGTCCTGTGTCACACCCACTGCCGCTTCCAGGCTTGCAGCGTTTGCCACCCTTGCGAAAACGGATCCGCATTCAGAAACATCTTGGCCTCCCCTATCCCCTGGCCCAAGTTCTCCCTCCCCACTGTCTGAACCGCAGGAATATAAAAATTTCCTTGACAACCCTGTAGATGTTTGTGAAGAATTTTAGCGACGAAAGCTTCCTCGAAAGACAAAGTTGTTTAGGTAATTGATTCCGCTGCAAAACCCCCGGGCGGCTACGCAAGCCTGGGAGCCCGTTTTTTGGTCGCTGGCTGGGGTGGTTGCAGTCGGACCAGGTGCAATTCACCGCGGTCGAGCAGTTCCCACTGGACGGTTT
>Ga0194132_10008359_pt1 | contig 14850 bp, 15 predicted proteins | sample TA2KigOf80mmetaG_FD_148612 | JGI IMG/M metagenome (GOLD analysis project Ga0194132, IMG submission 148612) | Freshwater microbial communities from Lake Tanganyika, Tanzania - TA2015054 Kigoma Offshore 80m | ecosystem: Environmental > Aquatic > Freshwater > Lake | place: Tanzania: Lake... | reverse complement strand
TTTCGAAACGATCTCTTCAGGCTTGTGCCTCTTCTTCGGCATTGCAGTCCTCCTTCTTGTCAAAAGACATAGTTCAGGGTGGACCACTTTTCAGGGGGAGGACCAGTGTCCCACATGTCCCGACAGAGATAGAGATATTGTGAGGAGATCTCCCATGCCTATGCATTGCAAGACCATGCTCGGCGTCGCGCTGATGGCGGCTTCGATTCTCGCGGCGGCGCCCGGCAGCGCTCAGACCGCCGACACCGCCAATGGCGGCGATCCGATTCAGAACAATGTCGACGCGCGCTTCCACAACAACGTGCACGGCTATACCGCGACCACGACCGTGCACAGCACGCCGGCCTATGTGCCGGCTCCGGCGCCGTCGACGACCTACACCACGGTCTCGCCTAACGGCACGACCACGACGACGACCTACACCTCGCCGGGCATCGCCTATGTTCCGGTCCCCGCGTATGCGACCACGACTGTGATCGCGCCGCGGCCGTGCAATCCCTATGACGTTCCGCGCCCCGGCGTGACCACCGCCTGCCCGTACTGACGCATCGTCCATGGTGCGCGGATGAAGGGCGGCCCTCCGGGGCCGCCCTTCTTCTGCTAGGCTGGTCGCTCAATCCGGGAGACCTCCGATGACGACCCAGGCGCGCTATGACGGTCCGCGCACCCTCGCCAACGCCATTTCGGGCTATTCGCTCGTCACGCTCGAGAGCGAGCCCTTTCACAAGGAGGGGGGCAAAGCCACCACCGAATACCGCGACCTTGGCATCGCCAAGGCAACCGGGGGTCGTGTGCTGATGAAGCACACGCGAGCCATCGCGCCGTTCGACAAGGAGACGGGCTGGCACTGGCACGACATGGACGCGCATATCGTCTTCGTGATCCGGGGGTGGGTGCGCTTCGCCTATGAAGGGATGGCTGAGCCGGTGACCGTGCATGCCGGGGCCTGCATCAGCCAGCCGACCGGAGTGCCGCACAACGTCGTCGGCCGCTCCGACGACCTGGAAGCGATCGAGATCAACATCCCGGCCGTCCACGGCACCTTCGACCCGCCGGCCTGAGCCCGCGACACTACGCACCACGCCCTCGTGTTGCGGAAATGTTGCCAAGCCTCGCGGTCGGGTTTCTAATGGCCTTCCTCCCTGAAGCCGCCGTGACGTTCTCATGAATGCTGACAGCTCGCCTGGCGTGGACCGGCGGACGATTGCCGGAGCCGGTCGCCGGCGACCGCTCGCGCGCCTCGCGATCTTCGGCGTCGTGGCGGCCGGCATCTTCCTGTGGGCCGGCAACTGGGCGCGCACGACGCTGCTCTACGTGCACGAGACCGACGCACGCATCGTCAGCGAGATGATCACGCTGGCGAGCCAGAGCGCGGGCGTCGTCATGACGCGCCCGGTGGTCGAGGGCGCCACGGTCAAGGCCGGCGAGGTCGTCGCCACCATCGATTCCCGCCAGGCGCGCCTCAAGCTCGCCGAGCTCGAGGCCGAGCTCTACAGCGCCGATGCGGCGCTCGATCGTCTCGATGCCGAGATCCTGCTGGTCGACCGATCGACAGCGTCCCGACTGGCCTCCACCGAATCGCGGCTGGTCGAGTCGAAGGCGGCACGCGAATCCGCAGGCCAGGAGTATCGCTTCGCCGAAGCCGAATTCCAGCGCTCCCAGGCTCTCCAGGGCGGGGCCGCCATCTCCGTCAGCCGTGCCGACCGAACGCGCGCCGACTATCTGAAGCAGCAGCAGGAGATGGCGCGCGCGGCAGCTCAGGTAAAGACCGCCGAGGCGCAGCTCGACGAGGCCCGCGCCGATCGCCACCGCGTCGAGGTGCTTCGCTCCGACCGCGCGACCTTGCAAGCGAAGCGCCAGGAGATCGTCGCGCGCATGGAGAGCCAGCGCGCCGATATCGAGCTCCGCCAGGTGACGAGCCCGGTGGACGGCGTCATCAGCCGCACCTTCGTCACCGCTGGCGAATACGCCTCGGCCGGCCAGCGCATCGTCCTTCTGCACGACCCCGAGAACATCTGGATCGAGGCGCGCTTCCGCGAGACCGACATTCGCCGTCTCGCCGTCGGCAAGACGGTCCACGTCACCGTCGATGCTTATCCGGACGAGAAGTTCGAAGGAAAGATCGAGCGCATCGGCTTCGCCGCGACCAGCGAGTTCGCGCTGCTGCCGACGCCGAATCCCACCGGTAACTTCACCAAGGTGACGCAGCGCCTGCCGGTGCGCATCGCCATCAAGCAGCGCGAGGGCCGCTTGAGGCCGGGCATGATGGTCGAGGTCTACGTCGACCTCAAATGACGGCCGCCGCCCATCCTGCGGGTCCCGCCGCGGCGGCGCCGTCCGGTCTTTTCCGCTGGATCACCATGGGCACGGTGATGATGGGCCTTCTCGGCACCGTCATGTCCTCGACCATGGCCAACATCGCCATTCCCGACGTGATGGGCGCCTTCGGCATCGGCCAGGACCGCGCACATTGGATGTCGAGCGGCTTCCTGTCGGCGATGACCGTGTCGATGCTGCTGAATGCGTGGTTCCTCGCCAATGTCGGCGCGCGCAACAGCTTCATCGCGGCGATGCTGGTCTTCTGCGGCGCCTCGATCCTGGGTGAGGTCGCGCCGAACTACGAGACGGTGGTCCTGGCGCGCGTCATCCAGGGCGCCTGCACCGGCGTGCTGCAGCCGATGGCGATGAGCGTGCTCTTCGTCACCTTCAAGCCGCATGAGCGCGGGCTCGTCATGGGCCTCTTCGGCATGGGCGTGGTGATCGGTCCGGCGGTCGGCCCCACCATCGGCGGCTTCATCGTGGACAATCTGGGCTGGCGCTTCGTCTTCACCGCGACGGTACCGCTGCCGCTGATCGCGACCGCGCTCGCCACGCACTTCGTGCCGCCGCGCGATCCCAACGCGGTCGCCAAGCGGCTCAACTGGATCAGCCTCGCACTGATGATCGTCACCGTGACCGGGCTGCTGAACGGACTCTCGAACGGTCAGCGCCTCGGTTGGCAGTCGCTCTACGTCACCGGCTCGCTGCTGATTGCCTCCGTCGCGGGACTCGCCTTCATCGTGCGCGAGCTCAGCTCGAAGGAGCCGCTGGTCAATCTCGAGCTCTTCGCCAGCCGCACCTATGCGGCATCGGCGGTGGTCTCCTTCGTCTTCGGCGCCGGATTCTTCGGCTCGACCTATCTGCTGCCGATCTTCGTGCAGACGGTCTGCGGATTCACCGCGGTCAAGGCCGGGCTGATGCTGCTGCCGGCAGGTCTGGCGCAGCTCTTCGTCTTTCCGATCGCGGGGCGGCTGGCGCAGAACGTACGGCCAGGCTGGCCGATCCTGATCGGCCTCGTCCTCTTCGCGATCAGCACCTTCGAGTTCGCGCAGGCGGATTACGACTCCGCCTTCTGGACGTTGGCGCTCTGGCTCACCTTCGGGCGCGTCGGCCTCGGCTTCGTATTCCCGTCGCTCTCGGTCGGCTCGCTGCAGTCGCTGCGCGCCGACCTCGTTCCCTATGGCGCCGGCACGCTCAACTTCACGCGCATGATGGGGGCGGCGATCGGCGTGAACCTCCTGGCGGTGATCGTCGACCAGCGCACCGCGAGCCATGCGAGCCAGCTGACGCAGACCCAGACCTGGGACAACCAGACCACCCACATGATGCTCGACAGGCTCGACCAACTGCTGGCCAAGGGTGGGCTTTCCGGCATCGAGGCGTCGGCGACTCATCTCGACTATCTCGGCCGGGTGATCATCGCGAAGGCCAACTGGCTCGCCTTCCAGGACGGGTTTCTGGCCGTAGCGGTCGCCGCTCTCGTCGCGGTTTTCCTTGCGATTCCCCTTACCCGCGGGGAGCGTCGGTCCGCTCGCTAACGGGGTGTTCATTTTAGATCTGGTAAACGAACACTTATCGTGCCAGACTTCTTCGCGCGCATTGATCTATCCTCCTCTCGCCCCGGCCGGCAACGGCCGGGGCGCTTTGTTTTAGGGAGGTTTTTCGCGCTAGGAGCCTGCTGGAACCAGAGTCTGGAGCGGCGATGGCGGCGAATCGGCATCGCCGTCGAGGCGCCGCCCATATTCCTCCTCGCCCTTCTTGCAGGCATCGCCGAAAGCGGGGATCCGATACATGGTGTGCCATTGACCCAGCGAGGTCTCGATCTCCGTCGGGCTGAGGAGCCTGGTCTCGGTCAGCAGCGCCTTCAGGTGCGGGGCGATGTTGCCCTTCACCTCCAGATTCGCGTTGGCGAGCGCGTTGACCACGCCCGCCGCATAGCCCAGCAGCACCAGCTTCTCGGTCGGCTGCGTGCCGAACTGGACAGGCGTGCGCGCCCGCGCTTCGGCGACAAAGGCGGCCATCTGGGCGACAGCGCTCGCATCGGAGGGGCGCGCTGCGGAGAACTCGGCCGTGAGCTTCGATGCCGCTTCGGCGGGCGGCGGCGGCGTCGGCCGGCGCGAGCGGACCTTCTGAAGGATGGCCTTCCGCTCGTCGGGGGACAGGCCGCGCCGCCGGATCCAGTAGCCGATGCGCTCGAGATAGCCCTGGATCGCGCCGCCCTTGACGATGAAGTCGTCGCCGCCGGCTTCCATCCCTTCCTCCATCGCCTCCAGCTTGTCGCCGCTGGTGACGAAGATGACGGGAACGTTGTTCGAGTATTGCTGGCGGATGCGCTTGCAGGTCTCGATGCCGTTGATGCCCGGCAGGTTGATGTCGAGGATGACGAGCTTCGGCCCGTGCAGGTCGCAAAGCCGCGGCGCCATCTCGCCGGCGCCGCTGGCGACGACGGTGTAGCCGGCGCTTTCCAGCGCGCGCGTGTAGAGGCGCTGCTGGTAGCGGTCATCCTCGATCAACAGCACAAGCCCGCGTGACATGCGACCAATTTAGCCGGTTTTCGCCGCCGGATCGCCAAGCGAGGCAAATCGCCCCTGCAGCAGCTGCGCCTCGGCCGCGTCGAGCGCCCTGGGCAGGCGGGCGACGCTGTCCGCCAAGGCATCGTGGTCAGTCTCGACGCAGGCGGTCTCGATCGACCGAGTGATGCCGACGATCTCCGCGAGTCCAAGATAGGCTGCGGCGCCGGAGAGCTGATGCGTGGCGGCGCGGAGCGCGCCCATGTCGCCGGCCGAGGCCGCGCCGACGGCAGCGGCGAGCCGTTTGGGCGCCGCGCTGCGGAACTCCTGGATCAGGCCGGCGACGGTCGCCTCGCCAAGGTGCTCGACGAGCTGCGCCAGCACGCTCGGCATCTCGGCGGCATCGCCGGAGGATCGCGGGCGCGCATGGCGAGCGACCGCTGCCTTGAGGTCGTTCGGCATCAGCGGCTTCGACAGGTAGCCGTTGAACCCGGCCTTGCGGCAGCGCTCGGCGATGCCCTCGGTGACGTTGGCGGTCAACGCCACGACCGGCACGCGCGCCTGCTCGCCCTCCATCGCGCGAATCCGGCCGATGGCCGTGAAACCGTCCATCTCGGGCATGTGAAGGTCCATGAAGACGAGGTCGTAGGATTCGCGCGCCGATGCCAGCACCGCCTCCAGCCCGGAGACGGCGAGATCGACCGCATGCCCAAACTTCTCGAGCAGCTTCCCGGCGACGCGCAGATTGGTCGAGGTATCGTCAACCACCAGGATCCTGAGCCGGCGCTCCGGCGGCAGTCTCTCCTCGGCGGGCGGCGGCGCCGGCGGCTTCTCATCGATCGTCTGCACGAGGACGTTGTAGAGAGGCGACTGGCGGATCGGTTTGACGACGATGCCGTCGACCTCGCGCGTCGCCGTGCCGCCGGGCGGCACGACCAGCAGCAGCTTCGGCTGCGTCAGGCCCGGCTCGCGGCGGATGAGATGGGCGAGCTGCTCGCCATCGACGCCCGTGAGCGCACGGTCGAGGATCGCGAGGCGGAAAGGCTTTCCGTCGCGATCGGCGTTGCGCAGAAGCGTGAGCGCGGCGCTCGCGTCCTTCGCGATCTCGACCGGGACGCGCCAGGCGACGAAGGCATAGGCGAGCGCCTCGCCGGTGCCGTCGCCGCCGGCGACTACCAGCGTCCTGTAGCTGCCGAGACGGCGATGAAGCGTGCGCGCGTCGCCGGTGGCGAGTGGCAGCGTCACCACGACCTTGAAGCGGCTGCCCCGGCCGACCTCGCTTTCGGCGGTCAGGCTGCCGCCCATTAGCTCGACCAGCTGGCGCGCGATGCCGAGGCCGAGTCCGGTGCCGCCGAAGCGGCGGCTGATCGAGGAATCGGCCTGGGTGAAATTGTCGAAGATGCGCGCCAGGTCGATGGCCGCGATGCCGATGCCGGTGTCGACGACCTCGAAGCGGAGTTCGACCTTGCCGCTCGCCTCCGGACGCCAGGAGGATTCGATCCGGACGGCGCCGTTCTCGGTGAACTTGACCGCGTTACCGGCGAGGTTGAGCAGGACCTGGCGAAGCCGGCTGGCGTCGCCGACCACATGGCGCGGCAGGTCGGGCGCCATGATCGAGACGACCTCGAGGCCCTTGCCATAGGCGACCGGGGCGACGGTCTCGATCACGCCTTCGATCAGCGGATGAAGCCCGAGCGGAACCGCTTCCAGCTCGATGCGGCCGGCCTCGGCCTTGGCGAAATCGAGGACGTCGTTGATGATCGCGAGCAGTGCGGTCGAGGAATTGTAGATCGTCCGCGCATAGTCGCTCTGCTCGGCCGACAGCGGCTCGCCCATCAGGAGGCCGCTCATGCCGATGATGCCGTTCATCGGCGTGCGGATCTCGTGGCTGACGGTGGCGAGGAAATCGGACTTGGCCCGGTTGGCGGCATGGGCCTGCTCGATCGCCCCGGTGAGCTCGGTCAGCCGCGCCTCGGCCTCGGTGCGGGCGCGCTCCTCGCTGTGCAGGCGCAGGCGAAGGCGCTCGAGCTCCTCGCGCATCTCTTCAGGCTTGGACGGGCCGGTCCCGGTCATGCGGTATCGCACCCTGCCGCGGCGCAATCGAGATTGGTAACGGCGCCACCTTTCATGCGTGTCGTTTACGCGGCAGATCTTAACACAGGGTTAGGATTTGACCGGTCCGAACTCGGGCACGATCGCGCCCAGCACGACATCGACCTTGTCGCCGGTGGAGGAGACCGGCAGCAGCAGCCGCTCGTACTTCGCGAACCACGACACCATCGAGAAGCTGAGGATGCGGCAGACCGGCTCGCGCCCCTCGACCACCTCGGCATAGGCACGGCTGGCGATGCGGCGGTAGAGGAAGCCCGGCATCTGGTCGATGTAGAGGCCTTCGATCGAGGAGCCGTAGATGCGCTCGAGCTCGTTGCCGACGCGGCGGTAGCGATAGCGCCTGGGATCGTGCTCGATCTCGACCCAGAGCAGATTGGGAAGAATGAAGGCGAGATCGAGGATGGCGACGTCGCCGGCGAGCGGCATCGGCCGTCCTTGGCGCTTGGTCTCCCAGTAGACGAGCAGGTCCTTGAGTCGCGTGTCGCGGATGACGACGAGCCCGCTCATGATCTCGGCCGGTCATCCTCGGTCCAACGCCGGACCAGGCCAGCCTCGATGTCGAACAGGTCGAGTGCACGCCCGACGGTCTGGTCGACGATGTCGTCGAGCGAGGCGGGGCGATGATAGAAGGCCGGAACCGGCGGCATGATCACCGCGCCAAGCCGCGTCGCCTTCGCCATGAGCTGGATCGCTGCCGGCTCCAGGCGGACCTCCGGCAGGAGCAGCACGACACGACGACGCTGCGTCAGGCACGTCTCCGCGGCGCGGGCGACCAGGTCGGTGTTGTCCTCGTCCGCGATCGCGCGGAGCGACTCGACGGAGCAAGGGGCGACCAGGAGACCGAGAGCGTCGGCCGGGGCCGGCCCGCGTTCGGACGCGTCTTGGACCGCATCGGCGAGCCGCGTCAGCTTCTTCGCCGTGTGGCCCGTCTCGGCCGCGAGCGCTTTGGCGCCGGCGCGCGTCACGACGACATGCGTCTCGACCGAGCGGATGCGCCGCACCGCCTCGAGCGCCCGGATGCCGTAGATCGCACCCGAGCCGCCGGCAATCGCCACCATCAGCCGCTTCGTCGCCACTCACGTCCTCATGATCTGCGCCACCTCGGTCAGCGTAGCAGATTCATGCTATAGGGCGACCGACCCTTCGGAGTCCGCTCATCAGCACGCTCGACGACGCGACGGCTCGCGCTTGGCATCGACAGATCCGCTGGCCCTGGCGTGATCGCGGCGGGCGTTTCGCGCCACTCAAGGCTGCGGCTTTTATCGCCCTGTTCGTCCCGGGCCTCAACCTGGCCTGGGACTATTTCCAGGGTGCTTTGGGCGGGCGACCGCTCAACGAGATCATCCACATAACCGGCCTCTGGGCGATCCGGCTGCTCCTGATCTCGCTCGCGATCACGCCGCTCCGCCAGATCCTGAGGCGCTCGGAGTTGATCACCATCAGACGCATGATCGGTGTCGGCGCTTTCGTCTACGCCCTCGTTCATTTCTTTTTCTTCTTCGTCGATTCCAGCTTCCGACTCGGCTTCATCGTCCAGGAAATCGTGCTTCGGCTCTACCTGACGATCGGCCTCGTAACTTTCGTCGCTCTCCTCGCGCTCGCGGCGACGTCGACCGATGCGATGGTGCGCCGCCTTGGCGGCAAGCGCTGGCAGCGGCTGCACTGGCTGGTCTATCCGGCGGCCGTGCTGGCGCTGGTCCATCACATGATGCAGACCAAGCTGAACCTTGCCGAAGCGACGGTCTATGCCGGGCTCTTCATTTGGCTCATGGGCTACCGCCTGCTCGCACGCGGCTCCATGCCGAGCCTCCTCAAGCTCGGACTCCTTACGGCGCTCGTCGCGGCCACCACCGTCGCCGGCGAGGCCGCCGGCTACGGCCTCTTCACCGGCATCGACTGGCGCCGCGTGCTGCAGGCGAACTGGGTGCTGATCGGCGAGCGCCCAGGCTGGGTCGTGCTCTTCGCCGGTGCCGCGATCACCGTCCTCGCCGCTTGCCGCCCCTTGTGGACGCGTTCTTCCGCATCCCGTCGATCCCCGACCTGAGCGCGCCCTGCAGCAGGTGCGCGTCGACACCGTAGGCCATCATGCGGAAGCCCTTGGCCATGTAGTCCCTGGCCCAGGTGCCGTCGGAGGCCATGAAGCCCGGCGTCTTGCCGTGCTTCTTACAGGCCGCCAGCAGCGTATCGACGGCCTTGAGGAAGCGCTTGTCGGTGAAGGCGGCAGGAATGCCCATGAAGTTGGAAAGGTCGAAATGGCCGAGCCAGCAGACATCGACGCCCTTTGTGGCGACGATGGCATCGGCGTTCTCGATCCCCTTCGCCGTCTCGATCAGGCAGATGACCATGGTGCGGTCATGCGCGGCCTTGATCTTCTCGGTGACCGGGCCGCCCTGGAAATCGTCATGGGAGAAGCCGAAGGCGGCGCCGCGGCGGCCGACCGGGGGATAGCGCGTCGACTGTACAATGAAGGCCGCCTGCTCAGGTGTCTCGACCATCGGCACCATGATTCCCATGGCGCCGGCGTCGAGCGCGCGCGAGATGTAGTCGTATTGAGTCGCCGGCACGCGCACCATCGGGACTAGGCCGACGCCGCGGCAGAAGGCGAACTGCGCCTTCACCGACTCGATGCTGACGGCGCTGTGCTCCATGTCATAGAGGATGAACTCCGCGCCGGCCTCCTTGCAGATCTGGGCAAGCCCCGGCGTGAAGAACTCGAAGACCATGGTGCCGAAGGCGTGTCCGCCTTTCGCAAGCCGCGACTTCAGGGGATTGCTGCGCATCGACGCCTCTCCTCGTATCCGGGCGGACGCTAGCACGCGATGCGGCGCTCCCGCGCGGCCCCGCTCCGCTCGACGGAACGGGCCACGGCGCCGCCGTTTCATGCTATAGGGCTCGGCCAGTGAGACCCTGGAGCCGACGATGGAAGCGCTTGAGAATCTGATGAGCCGCCGTTCGCCGATGAAGCTCGCCGAGCCGGCGCCGACCAAGGACGCGCTCGACAAGGCGATGGCCGCGGCCGTCCGCGCTCCCGATCACGGCAAGCTCAAGCCCTGGCGCTTCCTCGTCATCGACAGCGCGGCGCGCGCCGCCTTCGGCGACGTGATGGCGCGCTGCCTCAAGCGCCAGCAGCCCGACTGCAACGAGGAGATGCTGACGCGCGAGCGCGAGAAGGCCTTCCGCGCCCCGACCATCGTCGTCGCCGTCGCCAAGATCCAGCCGCAGCACCCGAAGATCCCCGAGGTCGAGCAGCTTCTGGCCGCGGGCGCCGCCACCCAGAACTTCTGGCTGGCGCTCCATGCGCAGGGCTATGGCGCCTACTGGAAGACCGGCGCTCCGGCTTACGACGCGGGCGTCAAGCGCGAGCTGGGCTTGGCCGAGAGCGACCAGATCGTCGGCTTCATGTATGTAGGCTCGATCGCCGCGCCGGCGCTGGACGCGAAGCGGCCGGAGGCCGAGGCCTTCGTCGAGCACTGGACGCGCCCGGCCGCCTAGAGGGCGCGCGCCAGCACCGGCCGTATCGGATCGTCCTTGACGACCGCGAAGCCGAAATCGCGCAGCAAGGTCTCTGGGCCGTTCCAGAGATCTCCGGCATCGGCTTCGGCGGTACGCTTCGGGTAGGCCTCGACGCGGCGGGCGCCGCGCGCCGGCAAGTCGTCGAGCACCCCGCGCAACAGGGCGCGGGCGATACCCTGCCGGCGTTGGTCGGGATGGATGAAGAAGCAGCCGATTGCCCAGGTTGCATTGTCGGGCGCCAGGCCGAACTGAGTGCGAACTTTGATCAGGCGATCGCGCGGCAGCGTCTGGCACCAGCCGGCCGGCTTGCCGTCGACAAAGGCGAGATAGCCGTCGAATGTTCCCTCGGCCGTCAGGCGGTCGCGGAGCGCGCGGTTCTCCTTATGGATACGTGTGCCCCAGCCCTCCCAGGTCTCGACCCACCAGGCGACGCAGAAGCACCAGCCCGCGGTCGCATGCAGCGCATGGAAAGCGCCGACATGCTCAGGCCCGAAGCGGGCGACCGTGACGCTCACAGGTCGTGGCCGGCGTAGGAGCAGTTGAGGCTTTTGTTGCAGAGAGGGAAGTCGGCGACGATGTTGCCCTCGACACAGGCTTCCAGCAGGGGCCACTGGAACCAGGACGGATCGCGCGGATGATACCGCGCGACGCGGCCTTCGGCATCGAGGCGGACGAAGGAAAAGATGTCGCCGCGGAAGGACTCGACCAGCGCGGCGCCCTCGCCAGGACCGACCTTAAGATCGGTGCGGATCTCGCCTGACGGTAGCCGTTCCAGGATCTGGCGGATCAGCCGGAAGGATTGCTGCATCTCCCGGACGCGGATCAGCACGCGCGCATGCACATCCGCTTCGAGCGAAAGCGGGATATCGAAGTCGAGCTCGTCATAGGGGGCATAGCCCGGGCTCTTGCGCGCATCGACGGCCCGCCCGGCGGCACGGCCGACATAGCCGCCGGCGCCGAAGCGATGCACGAGCTCGCTCAAGGTGACGCCGGTCGAGACGGTGCGGTCGAGGAGCGAAGGCTTGCTGTCGTAGATGCGGAACAGATAGGCGAGCGTCCGCTCGGTCTCGTCGACCAGACGCAGCAGGCGTGTCACGCCTTCCGGCAGCAGGTCGGCGGCGACGCCGCCCGGCATGACGCGATCCATCATCAGCCGATGGCCGAAGCAGGTTTCCGCCGCTTGCAGCACGCGCTCGCGCGCGGAGGTCGCATGCGCGTGGATCAGCGTGAAGGAGGCGTCGTTGCAGATGGCGCCGAAATCGCCCAGATGGTTGGCGATGCGCTCGAGTTCGGCCATCAGCGCGCGCAGCACGATGCCGCGTGGTGGCGCGGATTGCCCGAGCGCCTGCTCGACGGCGCGGGCGAAGGCGAGGCTGTGGGCGACGGTCGAATCGCCCGAGACGCGCGCCGCCAGCCGCGCCGCCTCGTCCGGCCTGCGTCCGACCGCGAGCGCCTCGATGCCCTTGTGTGCGTAGCCGAGGCGCTCCTCCAGCCGTACGACCAGCTCTCCATTGGCGTGGAAGCGGAAATGCCCTGGTTCGATGATGCCGGCATGGACCGGGCCGACCGGGATCTGGTGGATGCCGTCTCCCTCCACGGGAAGGAAGGCGTAGGCGCTGCGGTGATCGAGCCAGGGGCGGAGGTCCGGTGCCCCGTCGGCCTCGATCCCGTGCAGGTCGCGGATCGCGCGCTCGAGCCGGATGGCGCCGGGCCGCACGCGACCGACCGAGGGGAAGCGGCGGCTCGGCGCCGCATAGCGCGCGAGCGCGTGGCTGCCGTCGCCCTCGTCGCGGAGCGCGAGATGGATGTCGGTAGCGTCGGCGAAGAGCGCGACCAGCGTCCAGTCTTCCTGCGCCAGCTGCGCCAGCAGCCCGAGCCAGCCGCGGCCGTCGAGCCGGTGGCGCGGCCAAGGCAGCTCCGCGTCCTTCGGACCGAGCGAAGTAAGGGTGGCGAGGAGCGCGGTCATCCGAGCACCTCCGCCACCGCCTGGAACCAGACGACCAGCGGGCCGGGAAGGAACACGCCGGCGAGCAGGATCAGCACCAGATGGGCGTAGAGCGGGATCAGCGACCCGACCAGCGGCCGGTGGTCGCGCTCGGCTTCGCCGAAGGCGATGCCGTGGAGCCGCAGCATGAGCCCGCCGAAGGCGACGAGGAGACCGATCAGCAGCAGCACGCCCAGGATCGGCGCGCGGGGGAAGGTCGAGGAGACCAGCAGGAACTCGCTCATGAACAGGCCGAAGGGCGGCAGCCCAGAGATCGCGAGCGTGCCGGCGACCAGCCCCCAGCCCAGCGCCGGGTGGCTCGCCGTGAGCCCCCGGATCTGGTCGATCTGCTGCGTGCCGCGCGCCTGGCTGGCGAGGCCGACGGCATAGAAGATCGCCGACTTGGTCAGGCTGTGGAGCGCCATGTGCAGGAGTCCGGCGAAATTGGCGAGCGGCCCGCCCATGCCGAAGGCGAAGGTGATGACGCCCATATGCTCGATCGAGGAGTAGGCGAAGAGGCGCTTGATGTCGCGGCGGCGGTAGAGCATCAGCGCCGCGACGAACAACGATGTCAACCCCATGACGATCAGCAGCGGACCGGGTGCCAGCGCATCGCCATTGGCCGACAGCAGCATCTTGAAGCGGACGATGGCGTAGAGCCCGACATTGAGCAGCAGGCCCGAGAGTACCGACGAGATCGGCGTCGGGCCTTCGGCATGCGCATCGGGCAGCCAGGCATGCAGCGGCACGAGGCCGGTCTTGGTACCGTAGCCGACCAGCAGGAAGACGAAGGCTAGATTGAGCAGCTCGGGCTCGAAATTCGGCGCCTCGGCATAGAGCGAGGACCAGGTCAGTGCCTCCATGCCCGGGCCCATCGCCTTCTGCGCGGCAAGGTAGACGAGGATGGTGCCGAAGAGGGCGAGTGCGATACCGACCGATCCCAGGATGAAGTACTTCCAGGCGGCTTCGAGCGAGGGTCGCGTGCGGTAGAGGCTGACCATGACCACGGTGGTCAGCGTCGCCAGCTCGACCGCCGCCCACATGACGCCGATGTTGTTGGCGGTCAGCGCCAGCAGCATGGCGAAGCTCAGCACCTGGTACATCGCGTGATAGAAGCGGAGATATGTCGGCGTCAGCCTTCCCTCGACGATCTCGTGAGCGATGTAGCCGGCGGAGAACCAGGCGGCGGTGTAGGCGACGAAGGATGTGAGGATCACCAGGTAGATATTGAAGTCGTCGATGAAGGCGAAGTGGTTCGGCTCCGGCGTCTCGAAGACGAGCAACAGCAGCGAGACGACGAAGGTCGAGAACGAGGCGGCGACGTTGACCCAGCCGCCGATGCGATGATCCGGGATGAAGGCGAGGATGGCCGCGCCGACGAGCGGAATTCCCAGGATGAACGGCAGCACGCTCATCGCCGTTCCCCTCGGAAGCTCTCGATCGACTGCAGGTCGAGCGTGTCGAAGCGCTCTCGGATGCGGAAGAAGAACATGCCGAACAGGATGAAGGCGACCAGAAGCGAGAAGGCGATGGTCATTTCGACGACGAGAGGCATGCCCTTCACGCCGACGGCGGCGAGAACGAGCCCGTTCTCGAGCGACATGAAGCCGACGACCTGCGTGATCGCGTTCCGCCGCGTGATCATCATCAGGAGGCCGAGAAGAACCACGGAGAGTGCGATCGCCAGCGTCTCGCGCGTGAGCGCGGCAGAGCTGGCCGTCACCGGGAGGACGAGCAGGGTCGACAGCGCCACGAGGCCGACGCCGGCCAGCATGGTTCCGCTGACGCCGAAGGCGGTCTCGACCGTGCGATGGATGTCGAGGCGGCGGACGATCCAGTTGAGCGCGACCGGCGCGGCGACGCCCTTGAGCAGGAAGGCGATCGCCGCAGTGAGATAGAGGTGTGGTGCTTCCTGAGTGTAGGCCTGCCACGCGGCAGTCACGGCGACCGCGATCGACTGCGCGGCAAGGGCGCGGAAGACGCCGAGGACGCGTCGTTGGTAGAGCACGACGAAGCCCGTCAGCAGCACCATGGCGCTGGTCAGGTGCGAAAGGTCGTAGGCGATCGTCGCGAACATCTAGGAGGCGTCCGTAACGAAGCGGAAGACGACGGCGAGCACGGCGAGGATCAGCGCCGCGCCGAGGAACTCCACGAGTCGGAAGACGCGCATCTTGGCGATCGAGACCTCGAAGACGGCGATGACCACGGCGGCAATCAGGAGGTGAAGTAGGAAGACAATGAGGCCGCCGCCGAGCTCCAGCAGGTCGAGCCCCTCGCCGGTTGCAAGCCCCCAGGGGGCGAACAAGGCCAGGATGAGCGAGACGAAGACCAGCAGCTTCAGCATCTGGGCGGCTTCGATCAGCGCCAGGTTGCGTCCGGAATACTCGAGCACCATCGCCTCGTGGACCATGG
>Ga0194132_10008357_pt1 | contig 14853 bp, 9 predicted proteins | sample TA2KigOf80mmetaG_FD_148612 | JGI IMG/M metagenome (GOLD analysis project Ga0194132, IMG submission 148612) | Freshwater microbial communities from Lake Tanganyika, Tanzania - TA2015054 Kigoma Offshore 80m | ecosystem: Environmental > Aquatic > Freshwater > Lake | place: Tanzania: Lake Tanganyika... | reverse complement strand
GACTCTCGCCCGCTTGCACTCGCTCGACGGCGCGGATGCGGATCTCTTCCAAGGTCTTGTGATCAAGAGATCGGGCATCTCGCTTGGGCATGATCCATTTTACCAGATGTCTACCTACTTATGCACTCATTAATAACTCTCCGAGCCCGCGCGCGGACCTCGCAGCAGGTACGTCATGGAGCCGAATCCGCGCCCTCCACCGCCGCCGGGCGCCCAATAGACCACAGTGGGTACTCGTTGGTCCACGCCGTCGTGCCGGATGTCACTCACAACACCGATTACCTCAGTCCAGGGGTCCCTGACGGTCGATCGAATCAGCCTGCCCACTGCCGCCTGAGCAGATCCCCAGTATTCGCGGGCGAAGCTTTCGCTGATCACGGCAACCCGCCGCCGGGCATGGACATCGGTCCACGTCAACTCGCGGCCAGCACGCAGGGGCACGCTCAGGGTGGAAAACGTGCCCGGCATCGCCGTGATGAAGCGGCGCAGAGGTGGAATCTGGTTTGCCGCGTAGGTCCGGTCGCTGGCCAGGATCGGGTCCTGGGACATGAAGCCGGTCATGGGCAGGCCGTTGATCATGCTGACCTGCGATACACCCGGAATGCCGGACAGCCGCTCAGCCAGATTCTGGTGCAATCTCAGGAGTTCCTGCTCATTGCGGGTGGCGTTGTCCGGAACGGACACCCGGAGTGTCTGGAGGCTACCGGGATCGCCAAATCCCGGATCCACCTTCCGCATGGCCTGAAACGTGCGAATCATCAGGGCTGAGCCGATCAGCAGCACCAGCGCCAACGCCACCTGAACGGCGGTCAGCATGTTCCGTGCGAAGTGACGGTGCCGGCTGGAACTGGCGTTCCGGCCGCCGGCGCGCAGCGATTGGGCCAGCGCGACGCCGCCATGTTTCAGAACCGGCAGCGCTCCGAACGCCAGGCCGGCCGCGCTGGAGATGACGAAGGTGAACAGGAGCGCCGTGGAATCGACGGCGATCTGGTCGAGCCGGGGCAGCCGCACCGGAGTCAGCGCCACCACCAGCCTGACCATCCCGGCGGCGATTGCCGCGCCGGCCCCGCCGCCCATCAGCGCCAGGATAAGGCTTTCCAGGATGATCTCCCAGCCGATGCGGCCCTTGCTGGCGCCCAGCGCCCGGCGCACGGCCAACTCCTGCGCGCGTGCTTCGGTACGGGCCAGCAACAGATTTGCGATGTTGGCGCAGGCGATCAGGAGAACGATGCCGACGGTGGCCATCACCACCCAAAGCGTCTTGCCGATATCGCCCACCAGATCGTCCATCAGCGGACGAATGTTGGGCGCCAGCCGCGCTTCCTCGAACATCTTCGGGCTCATGCCCTCAGGCGCCGGGAAGCTGCCCATCTCGATGGAGATCATGCGGGCCAGATCGGCGTTTGCCCGCGCGATATCGACGCCTGGCCTCAGGCGTGCAACTCCCTGAAAGTTGTAGCCGCCCAGGCGGACGTTCGCCCGGTCATAGAGAATCGGCACAACCAGGTGGTGCGGCTGGTCCATGAACCAGAAGCCGGGCGGCAGAACGCCAATGATTTCCCGGGCCGCGCCGTCCGCCATGATGCGCCGGCCAATCACCTTGGGGTCGCCTCCAAAGCGGCGCATCCAATAGCCGTGACCCAGCATCAGGACGCGCGGGCTGCCCCGGAACTCATCCTTCTCCGTGAACAGGCGGCCCAGAACCGGCTTTACGCCGAGCATCGGAAACAGGCGGAAAGTGACCCCCATGCCGGCCACGCTCTCCGGTTCGGCGAATTCGGTCACGGTGATGGAGAAGCCATTCCAGAGCGCGACATCCTCGAAGGTCCTGGAGTGCTCGCGGTACGTGACGTAGTCCGCGATCGATGGGTTGAGATCCCTGATTTTCACGCCCGGCGCCGTCTGCCACACGCTCACCAGGCGATCCCGCCCGGGAAACGGCAGGGGCTTCAACAGAACACCGTGGATCACGCTGAAGATGGCCGTGTTGGCCCCAATCCCCAGCGCAAGCGTCAGCACCGTGGCCGCCGTGAACACCGGCGAGCGCGCCAGACGGCGCAGCGTATGCCGCGCGTCGCGAAGCAGAGTCTCAAGCGCCGGCACCGCCCGCATCTCCCGCAGATCTTCCTTCATTCGCGTTACGCCTCCAAATTGCTTCCGCGCCGCGCCGCGAGCCTCCTCCGGAGACATGCCGCGCGCCACGAACCGCTGGGCCAGCATCTCCAGATGTGCGGCCGCCTCCTCGTCGAACTCCTGATCCATCCGCCGATGGCGCCCCAGGCCCAGCAACCGCGAAATCAGAACGCGCAGCATCGGCCCTTACCCCTCGCTCTCAAGCCCCAACACCCGGCCAATCAGTCCTGAAATCCGCTCCCAGTTCCGTGTCTCGCGGGCCAGCCGTTTCCGGCCCGAGGCGCTGATCGAGTAGTACTTGGCCTTCCGGTTGTTATCGGAGACGCCCCACTCTGAACGGATCCAACCCTTCTGCCCCAGCCGCAGCAGTGAGGCGTAGACGGTGCCTTCGTTGAGGCGCAGTGTCTCCTCGCTCAACTGTTCGATCCGCCGCGCCACGCCGTAGCCGTGCAGCGGCCCCAGCGCCTCCAGTGTCTTCAGGATCATCAGGTCGAGAGTGCCTTGCAGGACTTCCGAGCGCTCCTTTGCGGTTCCCATAGGAGCACTGTAGCATGACTCCTTTGCGATGGCAATAGGAAGATGGAATCCACGATGTCGCGTTGCCGATGGTCTGGCATTGATCTGTGCAGGCTATCTGGCGTATCACGGCTACGAAAGCCCTGCATGATTCGGGCGGTTATCGCGTTTCAAGCGTTGCGAAAACGTTCCCTTTGGGTCCATGCCGCCGATAGCGCTACTCTTCGTGGCTTCCGCGAAGCCGCTGGCGCGGCCGCCGCTTCGCCTGCCATCCCGCGCCCTAGCCTAGGAACGCGCCCGCCTTCACTTCCACTGGCTTCCACTCAACGGCGTCTCTGCGGGAACGTTCAGCCACCAGACCAGCTCCGCGGCCATCTCGTGGGCGCCCGCTCAGCCTCTCTCTCGTCGCACCATCGGCTTGAACGTGCAACTACGGGCAACTGCCGCGGCCGGCTACACGACACCGTCTTGCATGTTTTCGTTGTCGCGCGGCTCCGCCCCGGCCTTGGACGGCTAACGATGCGCGATCATCATGATCTCGATCAACCCGGCCGCTGAGTTCGGTGGCAGCCGCACCGTGGCCCGTGCCGGCGGGTTCGGCTTCACGATCTCGCGGTAGGTTTCGTTCATTGCCGCCCAGTGCCTTGGATCGCGCAGCCATACCACGGCATCCACGGTGTCGGCGAAGGTCATTCCATGCCGCTTAAGCTGCTCCTCAATGGCCGCCAGCGCCTGCCGGGTCTGCGCCTTGATGTCATTCAGAGCGTAGTCTCCGTTCGGCGTCCGGCCGGTCATGCCGGTGATATACAGCATGTTTCCGGCTTTCACGGAATAGCTGTGGATGGGCGAGGTGATGCCTTCGCCCGATGGCCGTCCGTCACCCGATCCCTTCACCGCCACGGACTGCATCTGAACCAGGTGGCCCGGCTCAAACGGAGTTCCACTCACGGTGGCGCGGGCGGGCGGCGGCGCGGTTACGAACTTTTTGTACGCTTCGTTGAGTCCGCCGTAGTAGCTGGAGTCCGTCAGGTAGATGCGCGTCGCGGCCATGTCGGCGAACTTCATTCCGGCCGCCGCAAGCAGCGTTTCCTGATTGCGCATCGTTTGCGAGGTCTGCTCCTCAATGGTGACGCCGGCAAGCTGGCCCGTCGCGGGATCCACGGGCCGCAGCGTCGAGAAGAACAACGTCCCCGCCGCCAGAACACCGAAGCTATAAGGCCCCTTGGGTTTGGGCCAGCCCTTCGGCTCGACAATCGAGCGAGGACCCGCGTTCCGCCGCAGCGCCACCGCGCTCACTTCGACAAGAGCTTCCGGGATCAACAACTGCGACTCGATTTCGACCCGCGCGGGATAGGGGGCCGGGAAGAACTCACGGTACGCCGCGTCGGCCGCCTCAAGCGTGCGAATGTCGGTGAGGTAGAGCGTGGTGCTCACCACGTCCCGCGGTTCCAGGCCGGCTTCCTCGAGCACCTTGTTCACCAGTTCCAGGCAGCGGCGCGTCTGGGTCTTGATATCGAAGGGAGCGAAACCGCCCGTGGGTTCGGGCCCCACATGGCCTGAAACGTAGAGAAACTTGTCCGTCAGAACACCGGCGCTGTAGGGGCCGGAGGCGGGTCCCTTGGGTGGACGGATGGAATTCTTTTCCGCGAAGGCCACCGTGGCGCAGAGCGCGGCAAGAACGCAGCGCTTCAAGCGAAGAGCTCCCTGATCTCAGTGCTGCCAATGAACCCCGTGGGCGACATGTCTTCCACGTAGATAAACTCCCGGCCCGAAGGCGCTCCGCCCAGCTTCTTCGTCCAATCGATACCAAGCGCGGAGTAGATGGTGGCGGTCACGTCCTCGGGATAGATGGGGCGGTTCTTGTGCCATTCGAACTTCGTGATCTTCGCGCCCTGATCGTCGGTGGCGCCGATCACCTTACCGCCCTTCACGCCGCCGCCCAGGAACAGCCCGCAGCGGACATTGGGCCAATGGTCGCGACCCTGGATATCGGTGAGGGGGCCGGGCGTGCGGCCGAATTCTCCCATGACGCACACCAGGGTCCGTTCCAGCTTGCCGGACGCCTCCAGATCAGCCGCCAGCGAAGCCAGAGCCGGGTCGAGTTCACCGCAATTCGAATAGAGACCGCCGCGCGCGCGCCGGTCCTCCATGGTGCCCTTGTTGGACTTGCCGTAGATATCGCCGTGATGGTCCCAGCCGCCCTGGTTCACCAGAATGAACCTGGCGCCGCCGCCGGAGTCCACCATGTTGCGCGCGATCATGCAGGCGTCGCCGAATGCCGATGAACCGTAGCGCTGGCGGTCGGCCTCTTTCAAGTCGAAGATGCCGGCCACCTTCGGCGACCGGATCATGCGTTCGGCGCTCTTTGAAAAGGAGTCCCATTCGCGGACCAGTTTGTTGACGCCGCTTCCTTCCAGCTGGCGCGAACTGTCGAACGATCGTAGAAAGTCGAGGCGCGACGCGAACCGGTCGCGGTAGTCGTCCTTGAGTAGAAACGGCATGTTGCCGCCCTTCCGCACGTCGAGCGTCAGAGGCGCCGTGGACGAATCGAAGTAGCCTTCGCGGATGAGCGTTCCGTTCACCGCGCCCGCCGGGAAGTTCATGGATACGAACGGCGGCAGGAAATCGCTGGCCTTCGCCTTGGCCAGCATTTCGTGCGCCACCACGGAGCCAATGGAGGGCATCTCCTTGGCGCGCGCGGCGTTGAACGCGTGGCCCACCTGCAGGTAGAACTGCCCAAGGTTGTGCAGCGTCTCCCAGGCGGCCATCGAGCGCACCAGGGCCGCGTGCTTCAGAATCCCGGCCGTCTTCGGCAGCAGTCCATGGGGCCACTGGATTCCCAGCGGATGCGCCTTCACCGCCAGATCCTCCGGAGTGAACTTGTACTGCTTGAAGTCGAACGTATCCATCTGCGATGGTCCGCCGACCAGGTTCAGAAAGATCACCGCATCGGCCGATCCGCGCGGCGTCACCTTCCCTGTGGCCGCGGCGTTCAGCCTGCCCGTGCCCGGGGCCAACACGCCGCCAGTGACGGACACGGCGCCGTACTGCCAGAACTTGCGGCGAGTTAACGTGGGGAACATTCTCTGCCTCTCCTTTTACTGCACCAGAATGAAGTCGGCGCGGTTGAGCAGCGCCCAAAGAAGGTCCTCCGCGCCGCGCTCGCGTTGCTTCGAGAGCAGGTCCAACGACATGGCCCGCTCGCGTTCATTCGGCTTGCGGCTGACCGTGGCCAGGAAAAGCTCGTCCACCAGAGCGTCGTTGTCCTTGGCCAGCAGCTTTTCGAGCCGTCCTCCCTTGGCCACCTTAACGCGGTTCAGGATCAGCTCGTGATTCATCAGACTGGCGGCCTGCACCATGCTCGCGCGGTCCGTGGGCGGGTCCTCGCGATCCGTCTGGCCCCAGTCCTGCATCATGTTCCATAGCGAGGGGTGGCTTGCGGCGAAGTCCTGATTGAACGACGCTTCCATGATGTATTTGAACTTTCGGTCCAGGTCCTTCACCTTGTAGGAGTCATGGATTCCTGTGGCATCCTGCACAGCATCCCAGAACTCCTCCGCGGACATGCGCCGGGTGGCGTGCCGTGCGAAGTACGTGTCATAGGCCGGCTTCCAGTCGCCCGGGAAATACGATGACAACTGGTAGGCGTTCGACTGCACGATGGTCCGCATCAGGTGGCGCAGGTCGTGCCCGTGCTTGCGGAAATCCTCCGCCAGCGCATTGAGCAGTTCAGGGTGCGAGGGCTGTACGGTCCAGGGCGCGGGCGGCGGATTGGCCGGATCCTGGCGGTCCATGTCGAAACCGAACGGCGGGTCGACGATGCCCCGGCCCATCAACTCCGCCCAGAACAGGTTCACTGTGGCGCGCGCGAACTGCGGGTGGGCGGTCAGCAGCCGGGCATACTGCTCGCGTTCGTTCTCTCCCGGCCGGGCATCGTACCTGGCGCCGTTCAGGATGAACGCGGGCGCAACATCCGCCGGGTATCGCGGCAGCCGCACCACACTCTTCGTCTTCAGGTTGTACCCCTTTTCCGAATCGTTCACGCGGAATTCGGGGATACGGCCATACACAGGCGCCACGTACGTCTTGCCGAACCAGGCGGCCTGCCGCCACACATCGGCGCGTTTCTGGCGGGCGGCCCACAGGCTCACCTTTTCCAGATGCCCCTTGCCGTCGTGGCAGGAAAAGCACTCCATGTCCACGCCCAGGAACAGGCGCGTGGTCCAGATGGCCAACTCGTCCGCCGTGTCTTCGTGGTTCATTTCGGAGTAGCCGTCGCCCGCCATGATGCGGTGGCGCGCCACGAAGTTCGCCGGACCGGTGGTCCAGGTGGAGACGCCGCTGGCGGTGATCATGTCGCGCACGAACTCGTCGTAGGGAATGTTCAGTTCGAGCGCCTTGTAAATATAGTCGTGGAAGCTGTTGATTCCTTCGCGAAGCTGTTCGTTGTTCCGGAACATGTCTCCGAAGAACGTGGACCAGCGATCCAGATACGGGCCGACGCGCGTGGGCCGGCGGCCAATGCCCATGGTGGGGAGCTTGGGGAACAGCGTCTCAATATAGGCGTCGCGCTTGCCCGGCGTCTTGTCGGCGGTGAAGGCGCGTATGGTTTCAGGCGAAGGCAGGCGGCCCGTCAGATCCAGCGTGACGCGCCGCAGAAACTCTTCGTCGGAGGCGATTGGCGCGTGTGGCACCCCGCTCTTTTCCATCTTTGAGAAGATGAACTCGTCGATCAAATTCTTGCGTGCAGCGGCTGGTCCGCCGGCCAGCAGCGGCACTCCCGCCAGTGCCGCCGCCAACGTTTGTAAGAGTCCCATGGCTAAAAGATCAGCTTCAATGCCAACTGTATCACCCTGGCGTCGCGTGAGCGGTTGATGGTACCGAAAGCTCCGCTCTGGTTGCGCCCGTCAGGGCCGGGCACAAACGTGATGTTCGGCGACAGCAGGTTGACGCTGTTGGCGAAGTTGAAGCTTTCAGCGCGGAACTGAAGGCCCACCTTCTCGGTGATGGCGGTGGTCTTGATGAGCGACAAATCCAGGTTGCGGATGCCGGGGCCGCGGACGTCGGGCGACAGGCGGCTCACGTTCCCGAACGTGAAGTTCGGGGGATTCACGAACTGAGTGGTGTCGAACCAGCGCGCGGCACTCCTTTGGTCATTCGGCAGCTTGGCCGAAACGCCGGTGGAATTCGGGCGGTTCGCCAGGAAGTTGTTCGCTCCACGAATCGGCAGAGGAGTGCCGCTCTGGAACGTCAGCACGCCATCCACCTGCCATCCCCCGATGAGGCGATTGACCGCCCCACTGGCCGCCTGGAAGCGCTTGCCCTTGCCGAAAGGCAGCTCATAGATGGAACTGAACACGAAGCGTCCGGCGGAATCCGTCGCCTCGATGGAGCGTTCGGACCTCCGGTTGAACTTGCCGTTCTGGTAGTCGAACTGATTCACCAGTTCGGAGCCCGCGAAGCCGAATCCATTGATGCCGTCCGAAATCAGCTTGCCGAAGGAATAGGACGCCAGCATGACGAATCCGCCCGACATGCGCCTTTCAAAGTTGAGCAGGAAAGAGTGATAATTTGAGTTCGCCATGTGCGGATTGGCGATGCCGATGCGGTTGTAGTACGGGAACGGCCGCAGGGACTGCTGCCGTGTGAGGGTGGCGCCGCCAAAAGCGCCCGTCACCCGGCCCTGGAAGGGGTTGGGCACCACTTCGTTGAGGCGGGTGCCGAGCGAGAGGTGCACCGGATCGAGTTGATTAAAGTCGTACCCGCCGCCCCGGAGCTTGGTTCCACGGTTCCCGGAATAGGCAGCCTCCAGCAGGACCTGCCCGGGCAACTGGTGCTGCACAGTCATGGTGAACTGCTGGGAATAGGGCGTGCGGCCGTCGCGTTGATCGATGCTGACGTTGCCGCTGAGGAAGGCGCTGGGGCCCAGTCTGTTTCCGATGGGCAGCACGACCGGCGACGGGAAGCCATCCTTGAACAGGAAGGCGGGAAAATCCAGGTTGCCGCCCGGCGCCGTGTAAACGGTGGAGTTCCCACGATAGCCCAACGCGCCGAAATCGGTGGCAAAGTTGTGTGTCAGCGGGTAATACACGCCATAGCCGCCGCGCAGCACGGTGCGTCCCTGCCCGGTGAGGTCCAGAGCGAAGCCGATGCGCGGACCGAAGTCGTTGAAGTCCGGGTCAATGACGGTGCGCCCGAAATCGACCCCCGCGAACTCCAGGCGGCCGGGCAGCCGGGTCAACGGATTGGTCGCGCCCGGATTGAAGTTCGAAAGCCCGTTGTTGCGCTCGCCGGGCACCTGCTGGTAGTCGTACCGCAGGCCCAGATTCAGAGTCAGCCGCCGCGTGATCTTCCAGTCGTCCTGGACGAAGTATGCCTGGGTGAAGCTGGGGTTGGTGGTGCCGACGTTGGAATCGATGTTCGCGTCGGCGACCGCGCCCAGAAGGAAGCTGGCGAATCCTGACCCGGTGCCGGCCAGCGCCTGCGGGTTGCCTGTAAGACGCGCATTGAAGTTATAGACGCCGGAACACTGGAAGCAGGCGTTGATGCTGTACATGTTCTGGCGCAACTCGGCCCCAATCTTCAGCGAGTGCTTGCCCTTGATCCACGTGATGGCGTTAAAGAGCTGGCGCGTGTCCATGGTGAGGAATCCATTGATCGTTCCAAAGCCGCCCGGAAAGCCCTGCACGTTGGGCGTTCCCGCCATGCTGATGCCGGGCAGCGTGACATCGGGAACGCTGGCCGGCAGACCGAGGCCGCGCGCGGGGCTGGTTCCCACGGTGGCGGGAACGAAGGGGAAGTTGTTGCGCACCACGCCCACGCGAAACTCGTTGACCAGGGTCGATCCGAAGAAGTGTGAGTCGGTGAGGTTGAAGTTCTTGTTGCCATAGCGGTCATTGCGGGTGCGGACCACGCGGTCCGGGAAATAGCCGTTGCCCGTGCCGGCGTTGTCGTCCTTGTGCAGCCACGAGGTGTAGCGCACGGAGAGGCGGTTCTTGGTGCTGAAGCTATGGTCGCCCTTGGCGCTCATCTGGACCGCATTCCTGGCAGCGCCCAGATTCGCCAGGTGATTGTTGGCGTTCGTAAAAGGATCGGTGGGTGCGCGGTTGGGCCGGGGATAGAAAGCCAGCACCTTCTGCGACACCGGATCCAGCCGGGCGGCGGGGATGCGGTTGCCCGAGAAGACCTGGCGGGTGAATCCACCGCCGGTGGTGTTGGCCGCCGTGGTCATGGGATCAAAAACCGGAATGAGCGAACCGCGTGCGTCCAGCAGGCGCGAGAGGTCCCCGGTGCGGAACGCGTCGGTCGGCGCCGTGCCCACCACGGTGTACTGGCGGCGGAACCGCCACTCTTCATAGTTGTAGAAGAAGAACGTCTTGTCGCGCCGCACGGGTCCGCCAATGGCTCCACCGAACTGGTTGTAGCGGAACGGCGCCTTCACCGCGGCGAAGGCGTTTCGCGCATCCAGCTTGTCATTGCGCAGGAACTCATAGAGCGACCCGTGGAACTGGTTGGTGCCCGACTTGGTCACCATGTTCACCACCCCGCCCGCCGTATAGCCGAACTCGGCCGACATCACGCCGGACTGCACCTTGAACTCCTGGATGGCGTCCACCGCCGGGTTGACATTCACGTCGCCGGCGCGCGGGTTGACGTTGGAACTGCCGTCGAGCATCAGATTGTTCGCGCCGCTGGGGCCGCCGTTGACGCTGAAGCCGGAGACCAGCACGCCGCGGTCGCCGAAGCCGTGGGGCGATTCGGCGTGCGAGCGCACGTTCGGCGTCAGCACCACCAGCGCCAGGGCGCTGCGGCCGTTCAGCGGCAACCCGGTCATGCGGGCGTTCTCAATCACCTTGCCGACGGTGGCGGACGAGGTGTCCACCAGCGGCGCCGAACCCACCACTTCCACGGATTCGGCCACCGTGCCGATCTCGAGTTGGAAGTTCACCTGAGCCTGATCGCCCACCTGAACCGTCAAGCCCGAGCGCACGCCGCGCTTGAAGCCCTGCATCTCCGCGGTGATGGCGTAGGTGCCGACGGGCACGCCCGGCACCACATAGAGCCCGGCCTCGTTGGTGGTGGTGGCAAAGACGGCATTGGTCTCGATCTGCGTGACGCGCACGGCCGCCCCTTGAATCACCGTTTGTTGCGGGTCCGTCACCGTTCCCTGAATCGTCGCGCGCCCGATCTGCGCTGTGGCGAGCCCCGCCAATGACAGTCCTGTCAGGACAAGGCGAAACGCCATAGTGTTCTTCATTTCCGGATAGTCCTCCCAAGGACGCTCACACTGAACAGTCTATTGGGCTTGGCGGCTCCAATCAAGTTGTGCCCTTCCGCCTTGGCCCGCGGCAAAACCGGGGCTCGTCTACTTCTTGGGTTCCAGACTGCCCTTTTCCCTGTGCAGCGGCGAGCCGCCGAACTGAGCGATAGTCAGCTCCACGCGGTTGCTCACGCGGCACCCCGCTTCCAGATGGCCGCCGAAAGCGCCGCGTTTGGCATTGGACAGCACCACATGGAGATGCGGTTCCGCGTTGGCGATGATTCCGCCCAGATGGTTGATCTCCATGTCCTCCTTCACGGACTGCTTTGTGCCACCCACGCCATGGAACGTGCACTCGCCCAGCGAGCCGGCCGCGGTGAGCACCGCCCCGTCCCGGATTCCGTGCTTGCCGATGGCGGCCTGAATCGATTCGAGCAGGTTCGCATTCTTGTCAATTCGAATGCGGTAGATCTTGCTGATGTTCGCGGGGAACACGGCGGGCTCTTCGGCGGCCAAAGGCAGCGACAGAATGGCGGCGGCAACGATGAGTTTCATGATCGGTTCAGTATCGCCGAGGCGTGACGGCAGGTGCAATTCTCGCATAAGATACTCTACTGAACCCCCATGCTCTGGCTTCCCGTTCTCCTCACCCTGGCCGCCCAGGATCCTCGCAACATCACCGCCGGCTCCCTCATCCCCGATGAGGGCTACTCGGACCAGCCCTACATCGTCAAAGCCGATGATGGCGCCTGGGTGGTTGTCATCACCACCGGGCCCGGGCGCGAGGGCGCGGGCGGCCAGCACGTCGTCACCCGCCGCTCTCTCGACCGCGGCAAGACATGGTCCCAGCCGGTCGACGTCGAGCCCTCCGATGGGCCCGAAGCATCCTACGCCGTCATGCTCAAAGTGCCCTCCGGCCGGCTCTATGTCTTCTACAACCACAACACGGACAACGTGCGCCAGGTCATCGCCGACAAGCCCGCCTTCAAGGACGGCTTCTGCCGCCGTGTCGATTCCCTGGGCCACTTCGTCTTCAAGTACAGCGACGATCATGGCCGGTCGTGGTCGGCCCGGCGCTATGACATCCCCATGCGCGACTTTGAGATCGATCGCCGCAATCCCTATCAGGGCAAGCTCAAGTTCTTCTGGAACGTCGGCCGGGCGTTCATCCACCGCAACGCCGGCTACGTGCCGCTTCACAAGGTGGGTGGCTTCGGCGAAGGCTTCTTCACCTCATCCGAAGGCGCCCTGCTCCGCAGCCTGAACATCCTCACCGAACGCGACCCGGACAAGATCGCATGGCAAACCCTGCCGGAGGGCGAAACCGGCCTTCGTACCCCGCCCGGCGGCGGTCCGGTCGCCGAAGAGCAGAGTTTCACGCCGCTCAGCGACGGGTCGCTGTTCGTGGTCTATCGGACCATCGATGGCCACTCCGTCTACAGCTACAGCCGTGATGATGGCCGCACCTGGGATGCGCCCAGGTATATGACCTTTGCCGACGGCCGCTTGATGAAACACCCTCGCGCCGCGAACTTCGTCTGGCGCTGCAACAACGGGAACTATCTTTACTGGTTCCACAACCACGGCGGCCGTTTCATCCGCGAGCATCCGCGCCGCCGCTCCATCGCCTATGAGGACCGCAATCCCGTCTGGCTCTCGGGCGGCGTGGAAGCCGATTCGCCCGCCGGCAAAATCATCCGCTGGTCGGAGCCAGAAATCGCCCTCTACGATGACGACCCCTTCATTCGCATGAGCTACCCCGATCTGGTGGAGGAAGACGGCCGCTACTACCTCACCGAAACGCAGAAGGACCTCGCTCGCACCCACGAGATCGCCCGGCCGCTTCTCGAAGGGCTGTGGAATCCCGGCCGCGGCGCCACCCGCGAAGGGCTGGTCCTCGAAGCCGCGGCTCCGTTCACCTCACCGCCCGCGCTGCCGCCTCTGCCGGTGTTCGTCAAACGCGGCACCGGTGGCGACTACGGCCACGAGGACCTTCGAGCCGGCGTCAGCTTCGATCTCATCGTGCAGGGCGTCGCTGCCGAGCCCGGCCGCATTCTTCTCTCCAACCGGACGCCCGAGGGCCGCGGTTTCGTCCTCCACACGGTGCCGGGCGGAGCCCTTGAGTTGATCGTGAACGATGGCCGGACCGAAAACCGATGGTCCTCCGATCCCGGAACCCTGCGCCCCGGGTCCCGCCAGCACATCACCGCGATCGTCGATGGAGGACCCAAGATCATCCGCTTCATCGTCGACGGCCGTGTTCAGGATGGCGGCGAGGCCCGCCAGTTCGGCTGGGGCCGCTTCTCGCCCGCGCTGCGCGATGTCGAAGGCAGCCGCGAACTGAAGGTGGGCCCCGGCGTGGATCACGTTCGAATCTACAACCGGGCCCTGCGCACGGCGGAAGCCATCGCCGCGTTCCGCGCGCCGTGACCCTCGGCGGGTTTCTGGAACATGGCGAGGGCTCGAGAGGCAACTGGATCATGAAGCCGCGCTCGGATCGCCTACTGTCTGCGCCGGAGAGCCCGGGTGACAGGTGAAGCCGGATCTGCCACACTGATCAGCGCGTGGTAAAGCCCTCGCCAAGGGCCGAAAACGATGATCGTCCAAAGTAACTCCCCTGTAGTCGCGCAGGTCCTCGTGGCGGAGGCGTCTTCGTAGTCATAGATGTCTGGGTGGTGCCGCTGAGGCCTTGGCTGAGAGGTTTTTTGTAGATCTCCGATCGATGGCCAACGGCGATGATCTCGAGCCCGTCCTCGATCCGCCGAAAGATGACGCGATGATCGCCGCAGCGGAGGCGGAAGCAGCTCTGCCATTCGCCGTGGAGTGCGGACACGTCGCCAACGCCGAACTCGCCGAACCGCGCAAGGGTTTCTTAAGGATGCGCAAGGCAACCGGACGGTCAATTGCCCGCAATTGCGTCAGCTTCCGTTGTGAAGGCGAAGCGCAACGCCGTGAACTAGTCGAGCAGTTTCTCGACCATCTCCGCGCAATCACGCCACACCACGGTGTCGCCCGCGTCGGTCTCGGCAAGACCGCGACGGATGGACTCGGCAAACTTCGGACCGATGGGTCCTTTGGAGATGCTCGTTAGGAACCGCTCTGCGGTGGCGATCTCCGCCTCTGGAAGCGAATCGCCGAGTTCGTGGAGAACCGCGCGGCTGGCCGTCGTGATGTCCACAGTCTACAACGTCCTCACTCCCGGCCTCCGGCATGGTCAGCGCGCTCAATGACACCACCGCCCAGGCGCGCCGGACCCTTGAGCGAACCGGCCAACGGACCGTGCGGAGGATGATCTGCGGCTCGAACTGCCTCCACTTAAAGGTTAAGGGGGCTGCTTTCATCGACGTCTCCCAGGCCATCGGTTGTACGTCAAGTCTTCGCAGCACAACCATTGTCCTGATGGCCAGGTGTTCTGTCTGGTCAGGTATTCGGATGATCAGGGTCTGCCTGATCTTCCTATTCCTCGATGGTCGCCGGTTGGACTTCGGGCCGCGTGGTGGGAATGTCAGTTCTGGCAGGGACCAGGGAGACGCGCGGGTGATTGCCCCCGGCAAAAGGACGCCGGTTGTCGGCAAGAATCGCATCAATATCGTAGTCGAACTGAGCTGCGTGTTCTTCGCGGATCTGACGAATCTCCCGTAGAATCGGGTTGTCCATACGTTTATTCTCCCATCAACTGGTACGGCGTGCAAAGGATCGGCATCCGATAGCCCAATTCGGAGCACAGAGCTTCCATTGCGCTTGTCCCCTGGGCTGAGACAAAGGGTTAAGAAACTACTCGCCGTTCGCTGCAAAATCATTGACCGGCAAATCTCATTGATAGCAAACTGGAGACACCCGGTGAAACGGAGGCGGGCTCTGCTGGAGAGCAACCCGCCAAGGGATAGCCGGTGCGACTCATCGTGGACGATGAGCGGGGGCGCGACTCCGGTCGCGCCTCTGTA
>Ga0194132_10008353_pt1 | contig 14857 bp, 14 predicted proteins | sample TA2KigOf80mmetaG_FD_148612 | JGI IMG/M metagenome (GOLD analysis project Ga0194132, IMG submission 148612) | Freshwater microbial communities from Lake Tanganyika, Tanzania - TA2015054 Kigoma Offshore 80m | ecosystem: Environmental > Aquatic > Freshwater > Lake | place: Tanzania: Lake... | reverse complement strand
TGCGAATGGCAGTGAAAAGGTCGAAGAGATGCCAAGCATCGGCGAATCAAACCGAACGATCTGCGCTGATGCCTTCGCTCCTCCAGAGTTCCACTTCGATCGACACAGTGTCATGGGTTTTCCTCGTCGCATGAATAATTCGGGCTAGGCCTATGGCCATCGTTCAACGGTTCAACTATTATCGCCGGCTGTTTCCCGCCTATCTGGGCCGGCAAAAAAGTCAATTGACCTTTTGGCACGACGTGCCAGAGGTCAACGAGCGCTGTCCATGGACCACCCTGGGTGAATACTACATGCCGTTTACGGCGAAAGCCGACTACGCCGGCGCCTATGATTCCGCCGGCGTGCCGCTACTCGACTATCGCGGCCGCATCGGCCGGCAATACAACCCGATCGCCATCGCGCAGTATGGCCTGGGCAATTACAATGCATATTGCCGGACCCAGTCCGCCGAGCGGGAAGAAAAATGGCGCGCCGCGGCCGATTGGCTGGTTAAAAATCTCGAACGGAACCACGCCGGTCTGTGGGTGTGGCAGCACCATTTCGACTGGGAGTATCGGACTACTCTGCGCGCACCCTGGTACTCGGGTTTGGCCCAAGGGCAGGGGATTTCGCTGTTGGTGCGGGCCCATCGGCAAACCGGCGAGGACAAGTATCGCGAAGCTGCCGAGCGCGCCCTCATGGCATTCTTTGCCAAAGTTGAGATCGGCGGCGTCGTGTTTCAGGACCGCGCCGGCAACGACTGGTTTGAAGAATACATCGTCGCGCCGCCGACCCATATTCTTAACGGCTTCATTTGGGCGAGCTGGGGCGTCTATGACTACTTTCTCGCCACCGGCGACCGGCGCGCACAGCGTCTGTTCGACCGGGCGGTGCAGACGCTGGCGCAGAACCTGCACCAATTCGACGCCGGCTTTTGGTCGCTCTACGAGCAATCGGGCACCTGGATGAAGATGCTAGCGAGCCCCTTCTATCACAGCCTGCATATTGTGCAGCTCGAAGTGCTTTACCGGCTGACCGGGCACGAAGTATTCAAACGGTTCGCCATCCGCTGGCACGGCTATCGCAAGAGCCGCTCCCGGCGCACGGCGGCGCTCAGCTATAAGATCGTCTTCAAGCTCTGCTACTACTAATTCCCTGGTGCGTTGGCCCGGCACCAGTCTCACTTTTTTTCACTCAATTCTTAGACCGTTATCTCGACGCTTGGCGATTCGGCTTGCCAAATACATCTCGATCATTCGCACCTGGTAGGGAGGCTCGATCCCATGAATATTCTTTACGTATCGCAATATTTTCCCCCGGAAATGGGCGCGCCGGCGGCGCGGGTTTCCGAGCTGGCGCGCCACTGGGCGCGCGCCGGCCATGCTGTCACTGTGCTCACCGGCTTTCCCAACCATCCCACGGGTGTAGTCCATCCGGAGTACCGGCGGCGGTTTCGCCGGCTAGTCTGCCGCGAGCAATGCGACGGCGTCGACGTGGTGCGCACCTGGCTTTTGCCGGTGCCCAATCGGCGCGCCATCGAGCGAGTGTTGAACTACTTGTCTTTTACGGTTTCGGCGTGCCTGACCGGCATGTTTCTCAAAAAACCCGATGCCATCATCGCGACTTCGCCGCAGTTGTTCGTCGGTTTGGCCGGATGGTGGCTCGGTTTGATCAAACGCGCGCCCTTCATCCTCGAGGTGCGCGATCTCTGGCCCGAGTCGATCACCGCCGCGGGCATGGGCAGCGAAAAGGATATTTCGATTAAGCTTCTGAAAGCGCTTGCCGCTTTTCTCTACCGCAGGGCGAGCCATATCGTGGTCGTCACACCGGCGTTCAAGCGCGAATTGGTGGCGAACTGGGGGTTAGCGGGGGAGAAGATTTCCGTGGTGGAAAACGGTGTGGAGACCGATCTGTTTACGCCGGCGCAAAACCGCGGTGCGGTCAAGGAGCGGCTTCATCTCGAGGGCAAATTCGTTGTCTCCTACGTCGGCACGCTCGGCATGGCCCACGGGCTACAAACCATTGTCGAGGCGGCACCGCGTTTGGCCGCGGAGTTGCCGCGGGCGCATTTTCTGCTGGTGGGCGAGGGCGCCGAACGAGAGCAGATCGTCCGCCTGGCGGCGCAGCGCGGGCTAGGCAACCTGACCGTTCTGCCGCAGCTCCCGAGGGAACAGATTCCCGCGGTGATTTGCGCGTCCGATGCCTGTCTTGTGTTGCTGAAAAAAGCGCCGGTGTTCAAGACGGTGATACCGACGAAAATGCTCGAGTTCATGGCCTGCGCGCGACCGGTGATTCTCGGGGTGGAGGGGCAGGCGCGCGAAATCGTCGACGAAGCGCAGGCGGGTTTGTTCATCGAGCCGGAAAACCCCGGCGCCTTGTTGCAAGCGATCAAAACACTGTTCGCCGATCGCGAGCTCGGTGCGCGCCTGGGCCGCAATGGACGCAAGTACATCACCGCCAAGCTGTCGCGCGAAAGCACCGCCGCCACCTATTCAGACTTGCTGCAGGCTTTGACCTCGCCTGCCGGAGTCGCTGCGGTCTCGCTGCGCGAGCACGCCCTCGAGCGCGAAAATCGCGAGCTCCGTGAGCGGCTCGCGGCACTGCACCTGGAAAACGCTCAGCTGCGCAGTGGGCGGACAAATAATTATGCCGGCAGTCAAACCTCGGCGCCGATGTGAACTGTGAGCGGCAACCGGAGGGACTAAACATGATGCGATCGATGGCACTGTTGGCTAAGCGGGTTTTTGATATCGTCGTTTCTCTCGCAGCATTGGTTGTCTTGCTGCCGGTGATCGGCTTGATCGCGCTGGCGATCAAACTCGACGACGGCGGCCCGCTGTTGTTCATCCAGGAACGGGTAGGCAGAGGGCTGCGCAAGTTTCGCTGTATCAAGTTTCGCACCATGATCGTCGGCGCCGAATCCCAGGGCAACCGCTTTATCGTCACCAAAAACGATGCGCGGGTGACCCGGGTTGGCGACCGGCTGCGCTCCTGGACCCTCGATGAAATCCCGCAGCTCATTAACGTGCTCAAGGGTGAAATGAGCATAGTCGGACCGCGTCCGTGGGTCGAGGATCAGGCACGCCACTGCGCCGCCAAGGACCGGCGGCGTTTCGATTTCAAACCGGGCATGGCCGGTTGGGCCTGGATCCACGGCCGCAACAAGCTGCCATGGGACGAGCGCGTGCGCCTCGACCTTTGGTACGTGGATCACTGGTCGTTCAGGCTAGATGTGGCGATTTTAGTGAAAGCAGTGCTAATGCTTTTGCGCCGCGACGGGGTGCACTTCGCCGATTCGGCGGCGACACTGGAGCGGGGTGCTGCAATTACGCGGCGCGCTAAGAGCTAAGTGCAACAGGATAACGGGCTGCGAGTTCGGCCGTTTGTATTTAGCGCTTTGCCCACTCAACAGGAGGAATAGCAGGAGTGTCGGACGTTAACATTATTGGAGGTTCCGCCGCCGGTTTGTTCGCCGGCTATTTGCTTGCGCGCATGGGTAAAAGCGTGCGGCTGTTTGATGCCAACGACGTGATGCACGTCGATAACCGCACGCTGATCACCACCGCGCGCTTACAAGAAGTACTCGGCTTCTATCCGAGCGAGGCCGTGGTGAATCAGATTGACCGCATCGATCTTTATTCGCCCAATCATCAAGTATCGATCCCGATGCAGGAACCGGACTTGGTCGTCGAACGCTCGGCGGTGATGCGCCTTCTAGCGCGCATGGCCGCCGCTGCCGGCGTCGAAATTCGCGGCCATTGCCGCTTTCAAGATTTGGTTCCCAGCGACCGCGGCATCAAAGTAACCATCTGCGACGGCGAAAAAGATCGCCTGGAGACGTTCACGACCCGGGTGCTCATTGGCGCCGACGGCATGCACAGCCGGGTGGCGCACAAGACCATCGGTAACGGCCGGCTAACGACGCCGATCCTGCAGGCGATCGTGGAGATGCCGGCGGGCGCCCGGACCGGCACCACCGGGGTGTGGTTCGAGCCCAAGGATACGCCATACTTCTACTGGTCGATTCCCCATTCGGAGCGCCATGCCGCCGTCGGTTTTATCGCCGAAGAGGGCAAAGATGCGCGCGCCAAACTGCACCGGTTTCTCGACCGCAACGGTTTCAAGGCGGTGGACCTGCAATCCGCGCGCATTCCCTCTTACAGTCATTTTTTGCGCCCCTGGCGCCAGCTCGGCGGCGGCGATATCTACTTGATTGGCGATGCTGCGGCGCAGGTCAAAGTCACCACCGTTGGCGGCCTGGTGACCGGGTTGCGCGGCGCGCGCGCGGCGGCAAACGCCATTGCCGGCGGCACGAGTTACCTGCGCGAGCTCTGGTCTTTGCGTTGGGAGCTGAGCCTGCACCTGATGATCAGGGCCGCCATGCACCGATTTGGCGGCGCCGACTACGACCGCCTTTTGCAAGCGCTAACGCCCAAGACCGTCGCTATCCTCGGCCGGCGCAATCGTGACGATGCCACGAAAATAGTCTGGGGCATACTATCCGCCCAGCCGCGTCTACTGAGCTTTGGTCGCCATGCGTTCAACGCTTTCGGTAAGTTGCGGCCCACCGCGGCGAAGCTGCCGCCAGTGAGCCTGGGCGAGCCCCGCGCCGGCTGATCGATCGCCAAGACCACCAATGCCTTGTCTCTCGCCCGGTTTGGAGTTACTCCAAACCGGGCTTTTTTTTGCGCAAGAGATTACAAGTCTCGAACCCGTCGGCGGTTTCATAAAGATCCACCGAAGGGTTCCAACCGCGCGCTTCGCGGCAGAAGCATGCGGTGAAGATTCCAAATTCTCCCAAGTAGAATAATCTGGAATCTGGAATCTCATAGCTAGCGCGCTACCCGCACCGTGCTCGCCTGCGGTCCTTTGGAGCCTTGCTCTTCGGCAAAATGCACCGTCGTGCCGATGGCGAGATGCTCATAGCCGGGATGCAGCACGCTGTTGCCGTGAAAATAGATCTCACGCCCGTCGGCGCTTTCAAGGAAGCCGTAACCCTCATCGGGAAAGAGCTTCGTCACCCGACCCGTGGGTGACGGTTCGTGCACTTTGACCGCACCGCTCTGACGGCGCGCGTAGTCCTGCAGCCGGCGCGCGGCGGCGTTGAAGGCGTCGCGGATGGCGACGTAGGCATCTTCATGGGCCGCATGTTTGCTTGGCTCATGGAGCTCGGTGAACTCTTTTTCAGCGCCAAAGGGATCGAGTTTTTTCGCCGCCAGCCGTTTCGGCGCGCGATTGATCACCACCTCGCCCCCCGGCACGGTTATGTCGATGCGCACCTGGTAAGCTTTCCCTTTGTGGTGATGGCGGTGCGGCGCTTCGACCGTGACACGGCAGCTCATGATTTGGCCATAGAAGCCATCGAGCTTAGCGGCGCGATCGCGAATGGCATTTTCCATGGCGGCCGACGGGTCCATGTTGCGGAAGGTGATCTTCAAGGGGATTTCCATAGAAACTTCTTCCTCCTGCAGGGATATTTGACACTCTGCAAAAGCGGCAAGAGGTATGCCAGCGGCTGGCCCCCGGCGCCGAAAAATCGTTTTTATTTTTCAGCGCCAGGGACGATCAACGGATAAGTATCGACGGGTTTTTCGCGGCTTTGAGAATTGCCGCGACAATTTTTCCCAATGATGGGAAAACTTATCCGACGTAAGCTCGAGGTTGTCGGCGTTACTCTGCGGAGTCGTTCTCGGTGTTCTGCTCGCTTTCCAACTCGTCGATATCCCTGAGCGGCGTTGGCAGGGGGCGGCGCCGGTTGGGGTTGCGTAGTACCTGCAGCGATTTTTGCTCGATCTGGCGAATCCGCTCGCGGGTGACAGCAAACATATCACCCAGCTCCTCAAGCGTGTAGTCGCGCTGGCGCGCAATCCCAAAGCGCATACGCAGCACGGTTTCCTGGCGCGGCGTCAACACCGACAGCGCTTTGCGTACCTCGGCGCGCAGCTTGCTGTCGCCCGCGTGCTCGTCGGGGCCGCGTTGCACGCGATCCTCGATGAAGTCGGCGAGCTCGTCGCCGTTTTCCCACAGCGGCGTTTGCAGTGAAACCGGTTCGGAGTGGAGCTGGATGAGCCTTAGCAGCTCCTCCATGGGCATGTTCATTTCCACAGCCAGCTCCTCCGGCGTCGGTTCCCGCCCGAGCATGCGCTGCATGTGCCGCGCAGTTTGCAAGACTTTGTTGCGCGATTCGATGCGGTGCACCGGCACGCGAATCGTCCGTCCGGTGTCGATCAGTCCGCGGGTAATGCCCTGGCGTATCCACCAGCTGGCATAGGTGGAGAAGCGAAACCCGAGCCGGTAGTCGAACTTTTCGACGGCGCGCATCAGGCCAAGGTTGCCCTCCTGAATCAAGTCGAGGAAGCCGAGGCCGCGGTTAATGTACTTTTTCGCGATGCTTACCACTAGGCGCAGGTTGGCCTCGGTGAACTCTTTCTTCGCCAGCGCCGCGAGCTCTTCGGCTGCCATCAGAGTGCGCGCCAGGGCTTGGATTTCGCCGGCCGGGAGTCCGCTGTAGGCTTCGTTGTCAGCCCATTCCGCGCTCAACGCAGCTCCGTTGATGCTTGCTTGGAGAGATTTTTCTTGCAGCAGGGTGAACTGTTCGGCGCGGCGCTTGAGCTGGCCGATCAGCTCGTCGATAATATCGCTCGACAAGCGCAGCTCGGCGATGACGCCGTTGGCGCGTTCGACCAGCGCTTGTTGCTTGCGCCGCAGCAGCATGGCGCGCGGCCGCGACAACCGGCTTTTGCGCAGCTCAGCGCGGATGTCATCGAGTTGCCGTGCAAGCCGGCGCAGCTTGCTGATGTGTTTTAGAAAGGGGCGGTTGTCGAGCGGGTCTTCGCTGTCGCCGTCGCGGTCGTCCTGGCGCTCGACAATTTCGCGCAGCTCGATTTCACCCGCGGCGATGCGCTCGCCCAGCTGCAAGATCGAGCGCACCGTCATCGGCGCGGCGCAAAGCGTCGTGAGGATGGCTTGCCTAGCTTGCTCGATCTGCTTTGCCAGAGCGATCTCGCGCTCGCGACTGAGGAGCGGCACGGTGCCGATCTCGCGCAGGTATTGCTGGATCGAGCTCAAGCCAAAGCCGGTCTCTCCGCGCTCCGGTTCCGGCTCGCGTGGCTCTTCGATCTCGTCGGCAAACTCGACGATATCGAGACTCCCATCGAAAAGTTTATCGCTGGCGGATTCTTGAGACATCGATCACTCCTTCGACTTCGTGCGGCGCTTTGCCGGCAACGACGAGGGCGCAGCCGGTTTGGCTGATCTTTACAATAGCCGTACCAAGAGGAGTTCGATGAACGCGTCGGCCAGGGCTCAAAAATATCTTTTATATCGCGGCGTTGTGATACGCCGGGGCAACCAAGGTTGGCGCCAGAGTTGGGGCTTCACGGGGAAACTATGCGACACCGCCGCATCGTCGTGAATAGTAGGGTTTTTTTGCCAGGTCGTGGACTGTCAAACCTAAAACTGCGTGAGAGTTTGGTTCAGAACCTGCGACTTCTTGAAGCGTCGCTGGCAAAGACGTTTGTGAGTGTGCTAAACATGGAAGAATTCCGCCTTTTTGTGATCGAAAGATGATCTTTTGATTGGGCCTGAGCGCCAATTTGCAGTGAAATCCCCGGCATCGACACCGCAAGATTTCGCCTGGGTTCGTGAGAAGCTGGTCCAGGAGCAACTGATTGCCCGCGGCATCAAAAACCCGCGCATCCTGACCGCCATGCGCAAGCTGCCACGCCACCTGTTTGTCGACCCTGGTCTGGTTAAACGCGCCTACGAGGATTGCGCGCTGCCGATCGGCGATAAGCAAACACTATCGCAGCCCTACATGGCGGCGCGCATGACCGAAGCGTTGGAACTCGACGGCGATGAGAAGGTGCTCGAGATCGGCACTGGTTCAGGTTACCAAACCGCGCTGTTGGCGGAGCTCTGTTTCAACGTATTTTCCGTGGAAAAAATTCGCACGCTGTCGCACAAAGCGCGCGCCCTGCTGGACCGTCTAAATTACCAAAACATTGCTCTGCACGTGGGCGACGGCACCATCGGCTGGTCCGAGCACGCCCCCTATGATGGCATTATCGTTACGGCGGGCGCGCCGGAAGTGCCAAAGCCGCTTTTGGACCAGCTTGCGCCGGGTGGACGCTTGGTGATCCCCGTGGGCGATGAGCAAGGACAGACCTTGGTGCGCGTCACGCGAATCGCTTCAGGCTTTCGCAATGAACAGTTGGGCGATTGTCGCTTCGTCAAACTGTTGGGAAAATATGGCTGGCGCAACTGAAGCAAGCTGAGCAGCGCCGCGGTTGCCGCTTCATGAAAATCAATTGCCTGCGACTGACGCTGTCGACGCTGCTGGCGTGCGGCTGTGGATCGACGCTGAGCGCGCCTGTGCCGGTGGCGGTACCGAGCCCCCCCAAACCGGCGCCGAGCCGCCCATCCCAAGGCATTCATCACGTCGTCAAAGCCGGAGAAAATCTTTTTCGCATTGGCAAAGCCTATGATATCAGCCACGAAGAGTTGGCGCGGGTGAACAATCTGCGCGACGCAGGTCAGATCTTTGTCGGTCAACGGCTGTTCATTCCCGGGGCCAACCGCCAGCTGCCGGTGGAGATTATCACTCCGGTGGAGCCGGCGCCGCGTGCGCCAGCGACGCCCGAACCCTTTGAGCCAAATCGTGATCGTTTTCTCTGGCCGGTCGGCGGCACCATCAACTCCGGTTTTGGCCCGCGCGGCTCGAGTTTCCATGATGGCATCGATATCGCGGCGCCCGAGGGCACGCCGATCCGCGCCATCGAACGCGGCGAAGTGATCTTTAGCGACCAGCTGAAGGGCTATGGCAATATCGTCATCGTGCGCCATGCCGAGGGGCTAGTCTCAGTGTACGCTCACAATGAAGTTAACTTGGTGCGCCAGGGGCAGACGGTGGCGCGCGGTGAAATGATCGGCCGAGTCGGCAGCACGGGCCGGGTCACCGGGCCCCATCTGCACTTTGAAATTCGTAAAAACAACGCGGCGCAGGATCCGCTGCGCTATCTACCGCAGTTGTGCTGTCTGCCGGCTTCCGATACTGTGCCGGCGAAAGGTTAAGCAACATGAAAGAATTGGCGAACATTCGCACTGACGTGGTTGGCAGTCTGCTGCGTCCGCCGGCATTGAAAGAGGCGCGCATCAAGTACGACGAAGGGAAGCTGTCTTTAGACGGGCTGCGCCGCGTCGAAGACGACGGTATTCGCAGCGCCGTTGCGTTGCAAGAACAGATCGGTCTAGCGGTGGTTACCGATGGTGAGTACCGTCGGCTCAATTTTCAGGACAGCTTTGGCGAATCGGTGGCCGGTTATGATGCCGGGCCGCCGAGTTTGAAGTTCTACGAGAAGCGCGTGGAGGGCGGCAATCCGCTGCAACGTTGGGAGATTCCCGATCACGGTGAACAGAAGGGCACAGCGGTGGCGCAGCGCCGGCCGGCGGCGGAAAAAATTCGCCTGGCGCGCAACGTGCCGCTGGAGGAGTTTGGTTTCTTAAAAAGCGTTGCCCATAAGCCCACGAAGGTAGCGCTGATCGGGGTGGACCGCATTTCCCAGCGCTTCGATTGGCAGAATTCCAAAGCGATTTATCCCGGCGGACTCGATGAATTCGTCGGCGACGTCGTCAATGTGGAGCGCGAGATCATCCGCGGCCTGGCTGACGCTGGTTGCCGCTATGTGCAGATCGATGCGCCGGGGTATACCGCTTACGTCGATCCGCCGTCGCTCGCAGCGATGCGCAAGCGTGGCGAAGATCCCAAAGAAAATTTTAGCCGGTCTCTAAAAGCCGACAATCAAGTGCTCGCAGGTTTCGACGATGTCACCTTGGGCATTCACCTGTGCCGCGGCAATCAGCGCAGCATGTGGCACCGCGAGGGCACCTACGACGACATCGCCGAGCGCTTGTTGAATGAGCTCAAGTTCGACCGCTTCCTATTCGAGTACGATACGCCGCGCGCCGGCGGCTTCGAGCCGCTGCGCTTTTTGCCCAAGGGCAAGATGATTGTGCTCGGCTTGGTCAGCACCAAGGTCGCCGAGATGGAAACCGTCGACGGCTTGAAGCGGCGCATCGACGAAGCGAGCAAGTATATGCCGCTAGAGCAGATGGCGATCAGCCCGCAGTGCGGTTTCTCTTCCGACGTCGTCGGCAATCTGATTAGCGCCGACGATCAAAAACGCAAGCTGGAAACCGTGGTGGAGACGGCGCGGCAAATTTGGGGCTAGTGCGATCGCCCAGGGGTTTCCGGAAATTTTCTCGCGTAAAGACGCAAAAGCCGCAAAGTCCGGAGGTTAGATTTTTCTTTGCGATCTTTGCGCCTTTGCGCGAGGTCTATTCTGCTTCATAACTGCTGGAGAAAGGTTTCTCGACGATGAAAGATTCTATGGCCGAGATTCGCGGCGCGATTCGCGATATTGCCGATTTTCCCAAGCCAGGCATTGTCTTCAAAGATATTACACCGCTGTTGGCCAACGGGCCGTTGTTTTCTCGCACCATCGATCTGCTCGCCCAGCGCTATCGCGATCAGAAGATCGATATCGTCTTGGGCATCGAATCGCGCGGCTTTATCATCGGCGCAGCGTTGGCCTACAAGCTCGGCGCCGGTTTCAGCGTGGTGCGCAAGCCGGGCAAGCTCCCCTACCAGACCCATAGCGCGAGCTATGAGTTGGAATATGGCACCGACACGCTGGAGATTCATATCGATGCCATTCCCAAACAAGCGCGGGTGATCATCGCCGACGACTTGATCGCCACCGGCGGCACCGCCGCGGCGACCGCTCAGCTGGTTTCCAAGCTCGGCGGCACGGTGGTCGAGTGCGCCTTCGTTATCGAATTGGCGTTTCTCGACGGACGCGCTAAGTTGGCCCCCCATGGGGTCTTCTCAATCTTGAGATACGATTCCGAATGAACCGATAAATCAAGGAGTTCCAGGCGAACGTTACCTTGACTTTGGCGTTTGATTGCCGCTAAGGTGAGGGCACTCAATGGGGCGTTATTTAAGGGTGAATTCCAAGGGAGGCGGATGAAAAGAATCGAAGAGATGAGCCTGTGGGAGCGGCTGTATTTCCCGGAAGTTTTTCGCGGGCTGATGCTCACGGGCTATCGCATGTGGCGCAACCTCGCGGTGCACACCATGCATCAGTTGGGATGGCGTAAAGACCTGCAGGCCTCGGTGACTGTGCAATATCCCGACGAGCGCGCGCCCTATCCCGACACGTATCGCGGCCGCCATCGCTTGACGCTCAAAGACGATGGTTCGGTGCAATGCACGGCCTGTTACCTTTGCGCCACCGCCTGTCCAGCGGAGTGCATCTATATTCAAGCCGGCGAGTATCCCGACAAATCGGTGGAGAAGTTTCCGATCCGCTATGAGATCGACACGCTGCGCTGCATCTACTGCGGCTTTTGTGTCGAGGCGTGCCCATGCGATGCGATTCGTATGGATTCCGGAACCCACCCCGGCAACCTGGGCACCAGCCGCAAGGACTTTGTTGAAACCAAAGAAGTGTTAATGGAACGCTCGCAAGAGTTGGCCGAGAAGGGGAAAGAGGGATTGTACGAGCAGTACGTCAAACCGTACCGCCACGTCTAGAGGAGGGCTGTCCATGTCAAACGCGCAGGAACAAAACGGCTCGAAGCCAAACGGATTGACGACCCAGCCGCTGCCGGCATCGCAGAAAGTTTACGTGCATAATCATCGCAGCCCCAATGTCGAAGTGGCGATGCGCGCGGTGACGCTGACCGGAGCAGCCAACGGCCACGCTGGCAACGGCAATGGCCATGCGCCGGCGCAGGTCATGATCTACGACACTTCGGGGCCCTACACGGACCCGAGTGTGAGCACGGACATCCGTCGCGGTCTGCAGCCGAGCCGGATCGAGTGGATCAAGGCGCGCGGCGATGTCGAAGAGGTGCCGGCGTATAAATTTAGCAACGGCAATGGCAAAAACGGGGCTACAAGCACCACCGAGCGGTTTCCCGATAGCGCGCGCCGTCCGGTGCTGCGCGCCAAGGCGGGCTGCAACGTCTCGCAGATGCATTACGCGAAAAAGGGCATTATCACACCGGAAATGGAGTACATCGCGATCCGCGAAAATCTCGGGCGCGAAAAGGCCTTTGAGACCGGTTCCGATGGGGCACGCACGCACAAAGGGCAGAGCTTCGGCGCGGCGATCCCGTCTTTTGTGACGCCGGAGTTTGTCCGCGACGAAGTGGCGCGCGGCCGCGCGATCATCCCATCGAATATCAACCACCCGGAAAGCGAGCCGATGATCATCGGCCGAAACTTCCTGGTCAAAATCAACGCCAACATCGGCAACTCGGCGGTGGCCTCTTCGGTGGAAGAAGAGGTCGAAAAGATGATCTGGGCGACCCGCTGGGGCGCGGACACGGTGATGGATCTGTCCACCGGCGACAACATTCATGAAACCCGCGAGTGGATCCTGCGCAATTCACCGGTGCCCATCGGCACCGTGCCGATCTATCAGGCGTTGGAAAAAGTCAACGGCAAAGCCGAAGACCTCACCTGGGAGATCTTTCGCGATACTTTGATCGAGCAGGCCCAGCAGGGAGTATCTTATTTCACGATCCACGCCGGGGTGCTACTGCGCTACGTGCCGCTGACCGCCAAGCGCGTCACCGGCATCGTCTCGCGCGGCGGCTCGATCATGGCGAAATGGTGCTTGACCTATCACAAAGAAAACTTTCTCTACACGCATTTTGAAGAGATCTGCGAAATCATGAAGGCCTACGACGTCGCGTTCTCCCTGGGCGATGGCTTGCGCCCCGGCTGCATCGCCGATGCCAATGACGAAGCGCAATTCGGCGAGCTGGAAACCCTCGGTGAATTGACCGACATCGCTTGGAAGCATGACGTGCAGGTGATGATCGAAGGGCCGGGCCATGTGCCGATGCATATGATTCACGAGAACATGACAAAGCAACTGGAAGCCTGCCACGAAGCGCCTTTCTACACTTTAGGTCCGCTCACCACCGACATCGCGCCGGGCTACGATCATATCACCAGCGCCATCGGCGCGGCGATGATCGGCTGGTACGGCACAGCCATGCTCTGCTATGTGACGCCGAAAGAACATTTGGGCTTGCCCGACAAAAAGGACGTGAAGGACGGCGTCATCGCCTACAAGATCGCGGCCCATGCCGCCGATTTGGCCAAAGGCCACCCCGGCGCGCAGGTGCGCGACAACGCGCTCAGCGCGGCGCGCTTCGAGTTCCGTTGGGAAGACCAGTTTAATTTAAGCCTCGACCCGGAGACGGCGCGCGAGTTCCACGACGAAACCCTGCCGGCGCAGGGCGCCAAAGTAGCGCATTTCTGCTCCATGTGCGGGCCGCACTTCTGCTCGATGAAAATCACCCAGGACGTGCGCGATTATGCCGCCCAGGTTGGGGTGGGCGAACAGGCGGCCATTGAAGTTGGTATGAAGGAAAAGGCCGAAGAGTTCAAAAAGACCGGCGGCAAAATCTATCATGAAGTCGGCAGCGCGGGAGCCGAAGCGCCGACAACGGCGCCGATGCGGGCAGCTGCCAAAGAGTAGCTACAGGCGGAAAGCCCTTAGAGGATAAAAGCAACAGGGGCGAGGGGTGAAAACCTCTCGCCCTTGTTGCTTTTTGCGAGTATCGCGAGTTCCGGATCAGCTCGGAGGTGATTTCGCCGGTCTGCTCTTGGCCGCATGAGAGTTGCGCGCGAGGTTTATAGACAGCCCAAGCTAGCGCCGCGAAAATCGGGAAACTTAACCGGCCGCGGTGTCGCTCTGGCCTGCCGGCATATCGGCCAAGGGGAGTCGGGCGCCGAGTTGCTCTTGGAAAGCGAAGGTAACGTACGGCTGGTGGTCGGCATTCTCGATGTCGGCACGGGAGTTCATGTCATCCATAAACAGATTGTCGCTGAGGTTCTGGGGGTCGAGCCTGAGCGAGTGTTCGTGCAAGTCGCGGACACCAACCGCGCCCCCTATCACGATGGCATCAAAGGACAGGGCGCCACGCACGTGACCGGACAGGCTGTGTCACGGGCGACCCAGGCATTGATCGAGACTCTGAGGGCTCGAGCGGCTGTGCACTGGGGGGTCGATCCGGCGCGCGTCGAATGGAAAGACGGGCAGGTATGGCTCGAGGATGGAAAAACGACGATGGATCTAAGCCGGCTCGCTGCGCTGGCGCCGGGGGAGCCCGGCCGGGGATATGCTTACTACGACGGACGCGAGAGACCGCGCGAACATATCTTTCAAGCGATGGTCTGCGATGTCGAGGTCGACCCCGAAACCGGTCAGGTCGAGGTGCGGCAGATCAATACTTTTCATGATGTCTCCGTCGTGATCAATCCGCTGAGCCATCAGGGCCAGATCGAAGGCGGGCTCATTCAAGGGTTGGGTATGGCTGTCTGCGAAGAAGTCGGTTTGGAGGATGGCCGCGTGACGACGCTTAGCCTAGGTGATTACAAATTGCCGACCACCCGTGACATTCCGGTGCATCAAACGCTTTTGGTTTCCGGCGCCACGCAAGGCCCCGGACCTTTCAATACCAAACCTGCGGCCGAGCACGCGATCACGCCCGTGCCACCGGCGGTGGCCAACGCGGTTTTCGATGCAACCGGCGTGCGCCTAACGAGCCTGCCAATCTCTTGTGAAAAGGTTTACCAAGGCCTACGTTCTCGTTAGCCCGGAGCCTTAGGAAAGTTCTTGATTTTCGAGATGCTAGAAGCGATATAACTACGCTGCGTTCTCCCACAGGATTATAGAGCAAGGTTCACTTCTTTTCCGCTTTTAGAATCTCATTCAGCAGTTTGCGCACCGGTTCTATATCGCTCCACTCGGGACGGCTGTCGAGGTCCATATATTTTTCGCCCGATTTGCGC
>Ga0194132_10008352_pt1 | contig 14860 bp, 13 predicted proteins | sample TA2KigOf80mmetaG_FD_148612 | JGI IMG/M metagenome (GOLD analysis project Ga0194132, IMG submission 148612) | Freshwater microbial communities from Lake Tanganyika, Tanzania - TA2015054 Kigoma Offshore 80m | ecosystem: Environmental > Aquatic > Freshwater > Lake | place: Tanzania: Lake... | reverse complement strand
GCCGGCAATCAGAAATCGTTCCGGCGCAATCGCCCTGCAACCGAAGGGCGGATCCATCCGCTTTGCCGACGTGTCCTTCGCCTATGGCACGGACAAGCCGGCGCTCAGCCATGTTTCGCTCGAGGTCACGGCAGGCCGGACCGCAGCGCTGGTGGGACCCTCCGGCGCCGGCAAGACGACAGTCCTGAATCTCATTCCCCGCTTCTACGACGTCGATCAGGGCGCTGTGTTCATCGACGGCGTAGACGTGCGCGCGGCAACTCTCGAGAGCCTGCGTCGCCAGATCGCGCTGGTGAGTCAGGAGGCGGTGCTGTTCGACGATACGGTGCGTGCCAACATCGCCTATGGCCGGCTTGAGGCGGGCACCGATGAGATCGAGACGGCGGCGCGCGGCGCCGGCGCGCACGAGTTCATCGCGGGTTTGCCGCAAGGCTATGACACCGTCATCGGTGAGCACGGCGTAAAGCTCTCGGGTGGCCAGCGCCAGCGCCTGTTGATTGCGCGCGCCATGCTTAAGAACGCGCCGATCCTTCTGCTCGATGAAGCGACGTCGGCGCTCGACAACGAGACCGAGCGTCAGGTTCAGGTCGCCCTAAAGGCGCTGATGAAGGGGCGTACAGTGTTGGCGATCGCCCATCGGCTTTCAACCATTCAAGATGCCGACGTGATCCACGTGATCGAAGGTGGCCGGCTGGTGGAGTCGGGAAGCCATCATCAATTGCTCGCACGCGGTGGTGTCTACGCACGGCTATGCGCCGCTCAGCGCGCGCTCGAGCCGGGGGGCCAGGTCGGGCTTCGCGCCGAGGCCGCCGGGGCCTGACCATGCGGCTGCGGCAAGTGGTCAAGCGGATCGGCAAGAGCGCATCGGCGCAACGTTCGATGGCTTGGCTCGTAGCGAACTACATCCGACTCGTCTACTACACCTCGCGCTGGCACATCGAGGGCATCGAACACATCGAGCCGTTGCACGCCGCGAAGCAGGCCTATGTCGGCGCATACTGGCACAGTCGCATGATGGTGATGTCGCATATCTGGCTGTGTCGGGCGCCGGGCAGGCCGCTTCCGATGCGTGTGCTGATCTCGGGCCATCGCGACGGCCAGCTCATCTCCCGTGCGATCGCACACTTCAAGTTGGAGACCATCACCGGCTCGACCACGCGGGGCGGCCACGGCGCGCTTCTCGGCCTCATCCGCTCGATCGAAGAGGGTGTGCATTGCTCGGTGACACCGGACGGCCCGCGCGGGCCGCGCATGCGGCTGCAGCCCGGCATCATCACGCTCGCCGCGCTGTCGGGTGCGCCGTTGGTGCCCGCCACGTTTGCCGCGTCGCGCTGCCTCGTGCTCAACACCTGGGATCGTTTTGTGCTCGCTCTGCCGTTCACCCGCGGCGTCGTTCTGATTGGCGAGCCGTTCTACGTGGCGCGGGACTCAGACAACTTCGCGTTGGAATCGGCGCGTCTTGAATTCGAGAGGCGCATGAATGCGCTGACGGCTGAAGCCGATCAGCGTGTCGGCCGCGAGCCGATCGAGCCGGCGCCGGCGACTGAGCCGCCGCGAGCGACGCGGTGATCGGGCGCCTCATTACCCCCGCGCTCTATCGATGCGCCACCACGCTGGCTGGACCCGCGATCCACCTGCTCCTCGCGCGCCGCCGCCGCCGCGACAAGGAGGACGGCGCACGCATTGCCGAGCGCTGGGGCTTCGCCTCCAAAGCGCGACCGGCGGGCCCGCTTGTCTGGCTGCATGCTGCGAGCGTTGGGGAATCGCTCGCGGTACTCCCGCTCATCGACGCGCTCCGGCGCGAGCGGCCGGCACTCGGTGTGCTTGTGACCAGCGGTACCGTGACCTCCGCGCAATTGCTGGCAGAGCGCCTGCCGCGCGACGCGCTCCACCAATATGTTCCGGTCGATCGGCTTTCCGCCGTGCGTCGCTTTCTCGCGCGCTGGCAGCCCACCCTCGCGCTCTGGGTCGAGTCCGAGCTGTGGCCCAACCTCGTGCTCGAAACCGCAGCGCGCAACGTTCCGATGGTGATGCTGAACGCACGGCTCTCCGCCCGGTCGGCATCTCGATGGCAGTCCATGCCGCGACTGATCGGCCCGATGCTCGCCAGTTTTCGCGCGATCCTGGCTCAGAGCGAGGACGATGCGGCGCGCTTTCGCACGCTCGGCGCCGGTCAGGCCCGCCATGTCGGCAACCTCAAATATGACGCGCCCGTCCTCAGGCATGACGAGCGCGCACTCGCCGATCTGCGCGCGACGATCGGCGAGCGACCGCTATGGCTTGCCGCCAGCACCCACAACGGCGAGGAAGAGGCGGCGCTCAGGGCTCATCGTCATGCACTCCAGCGTTGGCCAACGGCGCTGCTGATCATCGTGCCGCGTCATCCAAAGCGCGCCGACACCATTGCGGCGCTTGCTGACGGTGCCGGGCTGCCTCTCGCGCGCCGAAGCAAGGGTGAGACGATCGAGGCGAACACGCGGGTCTACCTCGCGGATACGTTGGGCGAGCTCGGCCTCTTCTATGCGCTCGCGCCGATCGTCTTTGTCGGTGGCTCGCTCACGCCGGTCGGTGGGCACAATCTGATCGAGCCGGCGCGCCTCGATTGCGCATTGATCACCGGCCCTGATGTAACCAATTCCTTCGACGCCGCGGCGGCACTCACGCGTGGCAGCGCACTCATCACCGTGCGCGATGGCGACGAGCTGGCGCACGTCGTCGAGGGGTTCGTCGCCGATCCGGCGCGGCGCCACTATGCGGCGGAGTCAGCCCGCGCGATCGCAGCGACGCTCGGCGGTGCACTCGATGAAACCTTGAAGACTCTCGAGCCCTATCTGCCGTCGCGCGAGACCGCGCACTCCAGCCATGCGCGCGCCTGAGTTCTGGGGCCCCGGGAAACGCGGCCATGCGCTGGCCTGCGTGCTGTCGCCGCTCGGCACGCTCTACGGCGCGCTCGGCCGCTTGCGCGCTGAGCTCGCCTCACCCACGCGCGTCGGCGTTCCCGTTATCTGTGTCGGAAACTTGATTGCAGGTGGTGCGGGCAAAACGCCGGTTGTCATGGCGCTGCTCTCTCTCGCCAATACACTCGGCGCTCAACCGCACGCGCTGACTCGCGGCTATGGCGGCACGGCGCGCGGCCCTTTGCGCGTCGATCCGGCCAGGCACGACGCCTCGATGGTGGGCGACGAGGCCTTGTTGCTCGCCAATGCCGCACCAACCTGGGTGTCGCGCGATCGCGTGGCCGGCGCCAAGGCGGCCATCGACGCCGGCGCCAGGCTGATCGTCATGGATGACGGTTTTCAGAATCCATATCTGGAAAAGGATCTCGCATTCCTGGTGGTCGATGGCGGCTATGGCTTCGGCAATCGGCGCCTGATTCCCGCCGGGCCGTTGCGTGAGCCGGTCGCGCGCGGCATGGCGCGGGCCCGGGCGATCGTGCTGATCGGGCCGGACACGCTCGGGCTGCACCGCGAGTTGTCGGGTTATGGCCGAACACTGCTCGAGGCCGAGCTGGTGCCGGGCGCCGAGGCGCTGCACTATCGCGAGCGCCCGGTGGTCGCCTTTGCCGGCATCGGGCGGCCGGCGAAGTTCTTCGCCTCGCTCGAAGCCTCGGGTGCGCTCGTGGTCGAGCGCCACGCCTTCCCCGACCATCATCGCTACAAGGGCGAAGAGATCATGCGGCTGTGCGAGGCCGCGAATCGCCATGGCGGCTACAAGCCGGTGACGACGCTCAAGGACTATGTGCGCCTGCCGCCTGAGGCGCGGCTGATGGTCGATGTGCTTTCGGTTGACCTCGTTTGGCGCGAGCCCGATGCGGTGCGGCAACTGCTCGCGCGTTTGATCCAGCGAAGCTAGAGCAGCGAGCCCTGGCGCCCGTCGCCGGGCTTCGATTTGCGCGGCTTGGCGGGCGTGTCGCTAGGTAGCGCCGCATCGACGGTGGCACCAACGCTGCCATCGGCGAACTCGAGCGCGATCGAAGCGCCGGTCTCCAGCGCACCGGCCATGCGCACCGGCTTGCCGGCGGCATCGCGCACCACGACATAGCCGCGCGCCAAGGTGCTCTTGTAGGAATGGCTTTCGAGCAATCGACCCGCGGTCTCGAGCCGTGCGGTGCGCCGCTCGATCACAAGCGGGAGGGCACGACGCAGGCGTTCATCGAGCCGCGCCAGCGCGAGCCGGCGCTCGGGCAGGGCCAACCCAGGACTCTGCCGCCGCAGCCGCTTCGCCGCGGCCTCGGCTCGACCCGCCTTCACAGCCAGCACATGGCGCGGATGGGGCACCCGGGTCGCGGCCAGCCTGGTCTCGACGCGCCGGAGCCGGGCGTGGAGCGCCGCATGCAAGCGCTCGCCCCGATCATCCAGGCGCTGGCCCGCGCTCTCGATGCGACCCGGCACCGCGCTCAGGCCACGCGCGAGGCCGTTGATCCGCTCGCGCCGGAGCGTCATCAGCCGGCTCAGCGCGCCGATGCCGCGCGCGGCCTTGGCCAGCACCTCGCGCTGGAGCTCGGCCCTGACCGGCACCGCCATCTCGGCCGCGGCGCTCGGCGTTGGCGCGCGGCGATCGGCGGCGAAATCGATCAGCGTCGTGTCGGTCTCGTGCCCGACCGCGGCGATCAGCGGAATCGCGCTCGCGGCCGCCGCACGCACCACGACCTCCTCGTTGAACGCCCAGAGATCCTCGAGGCTACCCCCGCCGCGCGCGACGATCAGGAGATCGGGCCGCGGTATCGCGCCGCCGGGCGCCAGCTTGTTGAAGCCCTCGATCGCGCGCGCGATCTGCTCGGCCGCGCCCTCACCCTGCACCGCGACCGGCCAGACCAGCACGCGCCGCGGAAAGCGCTCGCCCAAGCGATGCAGGATATCGCGGATCACGGCGCCGGTCGGCGATGTGACGACGCCGATCACGCCCGGCAGATAGGGCAGCGGGCGTTTTTTGGATGCATCGAACAGGCCTTCGGCCGCGAGCTTCTTCTTGCGGTCTTCCAAGAGCTTCAGAAGCGCGCCGACACCAGCGAGCTCCAGGCGCTCGACCACGATCTGATATTTCGAGCGGCCGGGAAACGTGGTGAGACGGCCGCTCGCGATCACCTCCATGCCGTCCTCGGGGCTGAGCCCGAGCCGCGCCGCCTGGCCACGCCAGGCGACCGCATCGAGCACGGCGTCGGCGTCCTTCAGCGCAAAATAGAGGTGGCCCGAGCTGTGCCGCTTGAAGCCCGAGATTTCGCCCTTGACCCGCACGAACGAGAAGCCCTCTTCGACCGCGCGCTTCAACGCGCTCGAGAGTTCGCTCACGGTGTAGACGCCGAGATTGCCGGCGCTTTCGAGCGGTCCCGACTCCATGGCGCGAGGTTGCCAGCCGGGGCCCCTGTGCTACAAGGGCGATCGACTCAGGTTGAAGGACAATCGCGCGCATGAAGCTGTTGATTCTGGGCTCGGGCGGGCGCGAGCACGCGCTGGCGTGGTCATTGGCGGCGTCGCCCTTGGTCGACCGGCTCTATTGCGCGCCGGGCAATGCCGGCATCGCGAAGGATGCGGTTTGCGTGCCGATCGACGTGATGGACTTTGCGCGCCTGATCGCCTTCTGCAAGGACGAGCGCATCGAATTCGTGGTGGTCGGCCCTGAGGCGCCGCTCTGCGCCGGCATTGCGAATCGTTTGGAGGAGAACGGCATCGCGGCCTTCGGGCCGAGCGAGGCGGCCGCGCGCATCGAGGGCTCGAAGGCGTTCATGAAGGAGCTGTGCGCGCGGAAAAACATCCCGACCGCGGCTTCGGGCCGCTTCACCGATCCGGCGGAAGCGGAGACATTCATCGCGCGCCTCCGCCAAGGCGGCCGACCGATCGTGGTCAAGGCCGATGGCCTCGCCGCCGGCAAGGGCGTGATCATCGCGGCGACGCCCGCCGAGGCGATGGCGGCGACCGCGGGCATGTTGCGCGGCGATCTCGGCTCGGCCGGCAAGGTCGTCGTGATCGAGGAATTCCTCGAGGGCGAGGAGCTGAGTTACTTCGCACTGGTCGACGGCGAGACCGTGCTGGAGCTCGACGGCGCGCAGGACCACAAGCGCGCGTTCGACGGCGATCAGGGCCCGAACACCGGCGGCATGGGCGCGTACTCCCCGGCGCCGATCGCGACCCCGACGCTGAAGGCGCGCATCCGTCGCGAGATCGCCGTGCCGCTGGTCGAGGCGCTGGCCGAGTCAGGCGCGCGCTACAAGGGCGTGCTGTTCGCCGGCATCATGGTGACCAAGGATGGGCCAAAGCTCCTCGAAGTGAACTGCCGCTTCGGCGACCCCGAATGTCAGGTGCTGCTGCCGCGCCTCAAATCCGATCTGCTGCCGGCGCTGATGGCCGCGCGCGACGGCCAGCTGAAGCACTTGAGCCTGCAATGGCGCGCCGAGGCCGCGCTCTGCGTCGTGATGGCGACTTCGGGCTATCCGGGCTCGTACAAGCGGGGCAGCGTGATCCGCGGGCTCGACGCGGCTTCCGCTGTGCCCAACGTGACCGTGTTCCACGCCGGCACCAAGGCCCGCGAGGACGGCGCGGTCATCGCGGATGGCGGCCGCGTGCTCGGCATCGTCGGCCGCGGGCCGGACGTGAAATCCGCGCAAACCGCGGCCTATGCGGCGGTGGCGAAGGTCGATTGGCCGGAGGGATATTGCCGGAGGGATATCGGGTGGAGAGCTGTACCAACCCTCCCTCCCTGAGGGGAGGGAGGGCTTGGATGGGAGGGAGAAACACGGCGGCCTTCGGCCGCCTTGAAGGTCCGCCCCAACCCCGGCCCTTCCCCTCGCGGGGAAGGGTGGTCAACGTCGATCTTTGAAGAACGACCTCAACATCTCCGCCGCTTTCCCCTCCTCCATCCCCCCATAGACCTCCGGACGGTGGTGGCAGGTGGGTTGCGCGAACACGCGCGCGCCGTGCTCGACACCGCCGCCCTTGGGGTCACGCGCGCCGAAATAGAGCCGGCGGATACGCGCGAACGAGATCGCCTGCGCGCACATGGCGCAGGGCTCGAGCGTGACGTAAAGGTCGCAACCCGTGAGCCGGGGCGAGCCGAGCCGCCGCGCGGCGGCGCGCAGCGCGAGCATTTCGGCGTGCGCGCTTGGGTCATGGTCCGCCTCAGTGCGGTTGCCGGCGGCGGCTAGCACCACGCCCGTGGCGCTCACCACCACCGCGCCGACCGGCACCTCGCCGCGCGCCGCCGCGGCCTCGGCCTCGGCCAGCGCGAGCTGCATGGGTGACAGGATGGTCTCGTGCATGACCGCGACAGTCCCCAACCCGCTTTGCGCCGTCAAGGCGATGCTCGGCCTACTGCCCCCAACCCAACCGTCACTGCGGCGAAAGCCGGGGTCCATCTCGCCTTGTAGCCCCTGGATACCGGCTCGAAAGGTTCGCAAAGCCTCCGGCCTTCGGCTTACCTAGCGGCCGGCATGACCGTCGAACGATTCGGCCGCGACGCCTTGTTGCCATTATCCCCGCCCCGCCCCTATGGTCACGGCCATGATGAGATCGCGTCGCGACCGGCCGGTGATCGGGCTCAGCCTCGATTCCGAGGCGCCGGGCGGCTATTCCAAGTTTCCCTGGTATGCGCTGCGCCAGAACTATTTCTCGGCGATCGCGGCGGCCGGTGGGCTGCCGGTCGCGCTGCCGCACGAGCCCGAGCTGGCCGAGCATTATCTCACGCTCATTGATGGCCTCGTGGTGACGGGCGGCGCGTTCGATGTCGACCCATCGCTGTTCGGCGCGAGCGAGCACCACGCGACCGTGATCACCAAGGATCAGCGCACCGCGTTCGAGCTCGCGATCTGCCGGGGCGCGCATCGCGCCGATCTGCCGAGCCTCGGCATTTGCGGCGGCGAGCAGTTGATGAACGTTGCGCTCGGCGGCACGCTCATTCAGCACATTCCGGACGAGGTGGCGAACGCGCTCGCCCATGAGCAGCCGAACCCACGGAACGAGCCGGGCCACGCGGTTGAGGTGAGCGCGGCGACGCGCCTGGCGAATATTGTTGGCCGCAAGGTGATGCAGGTGAACAGCGCGCACCATCAGGCAGTGAAGGCGGTGGCGCCGGGGCTCGCGATCAACGCGATCGCGCCCGATGGCGTGATCGAGGGCATCGAGGACGCCGCGCGCAAATTCTTCATTGGCGTGCAGTGGCACCCCGAGTTCGCGATCGACCCGGGCGATCAGAAGCTGTTCGACGCGCTGATCGCGGCGTGCCGCTCATGAGCGCCGAGCCCGAGCGCATCGCCAAGGTGCTGGCCCGCGCCGGTGTCGCCTCGCGCCGCAACGCAGAGAAACTGATCGCCGAAGGCCGCGTCGCGCTCGATGGCGAGGTCATCACCTCGCCGGCGACCAAGGTCGCGCCCGGGCAGAGGCTGACCGTCAACGGCAAGGCGATCCAGGACAAGCTGCCGAGCGCGCTCTGGCGCTATCACAAACCGGCCGGCCTGATCACCACGCACCGTGACCCCGAGGGACGCAAGACCGTGTTCGACACGCTGCCACGCGAGATCGGTCGCGTGGTCTCGGTCGGGCGGCTCGATGTCAACTCCGAGGGCCTCTTGCTGCTCACCAATGACGGCGCACTCGCCCGCGCGCTTGAACTGCCGGCGACCGGCTGGGTCAGGCGCTATCGGGTGCGCGTGTTCGGCAAGCCGAAACCTGCCGATCTCGCGGCGCTGAAAGGCGGCATCACGGTCGCGGGCGTGCGCTATGGCCCGATGGAGGCCGCGATCGATTCGGCCAAGGGCGACAATGCCTGGCTGACCGTCGCGCTCGCCGAGGGCAAGAACCGCGAGGTGCGCCGCGTGCTCGAGCATCTGGGCTTCAAGGTGAACCGGCTGATCCGCGTGGCCTATGGGCCGTTCCAGCTGGGCCGGCTCGAGCGCGGCGCGATCGAGCGCGTGCCGCCCAAGGTGATGCGCGAGCAGCTCGGCAAGCTTCTGCCGCGCGATGAGGCGGGCGGCGATGCGCGTCGTCGGCGGGCGGCTTAAGGGACGGAAGCTAGCCGCACCCGAAGGTCGAGAGCTGCGCCCGACCTCGGATCGTGCGCGTCAGGCTGTCTTCAACATCATCGAGCACAGCGAGCTGATGACGCGACCGCTCGAGGGCGCGACGGTGCTCGACGCCTTCGCCGGCACCGGCGCAATCGGCATCGAGGCGCTGTCGCGCGGTGCCGCGCACGCGACATTCATCGAGCGCGAGAGCCGCGCGCTCGTGACGCTCGCTTCCAACCTCAGGGCCTGCGGTCTCGGCCCGGCGCTGGCCGAGATTCTGCGCGCCGATGCGCTCAATCCACCGAAGGCGCGCGCAAGCGTCGACCTCGCCTTCCTCGACCCGCCCTATCGCGAAGACCTGGCGCCTCCGGCGCTCGCGGCGCTGCAGAGTCATGGCTGGCTTGGCGATGAAACCCTGATCGTGCTCGAGCTTGGAGCACGCGATGTGTTCGATCCGCCGCCAGGCTTCGAGGTGCGCGATGAGCGCCTCTATGGCGCCGCGCGCGTGGTGTTCTTAAGGTTGAAGAAGAAGAATTGAACCACAAAGACACCAAGACACGAAGGGTACTGGATTGCTCGGACGCTACAGCACGCGCCGACGAATGCCATTCTTTAGCAAGGGAACATTGAAGTTGATCAACAGGCCAAGCCGGTTCTGCGTGAGCTTGAGATAGGTGAGAAGCTGTGCTTCGTGCACGGGCAGGATCGATTCAGTTGCCTTGATCTCAACGATGATCGAATCGGCAACGAGCAGATCAAGCCGCAGGCCGGCGTCCAAGGTCATTCCGCCATAGTGCACCGGCAGGGAAACCTGCCTGGCAAAGGGAATGCGCTTTGTCTCAAGTTCGTGGGTGAGGCAGGCTTCATAGACTGACTCGAGAAGCCCAGGCCCAAGCGTCGTGTGAACCCAGAAAGCAGCGTCGACGACGTGTTTGGCGGATTGCTCGGTGGCGTCAGGAATGGGATCCATGAACGAGAGTCGTGTTCCGCCTTCTTTGTGCCTTCGTGCCTTTGTGGTGCACTGTCCCTATCTCATCGCCGCCCGAACAGCCGCTCGATATCGGCGAGCTTGAGCTCTACATAGGTCGGCCGGCCGTGATTGCACTGGCCGGCATAGGGTGTCGATTCCATCTGGCGCAGCAGCGCGTCCATCTCCTCAGGCGAAAGGCGGCGGCCGGCGCGCACGCTGCCATGACACGCCATGGTCGAGCAGATGTCGGCGAGGCGCTCTTTCAAGGCGACCGAATGCCCGAGCTCGGCCAGCTCGTCGGCCAGATCCTGCAGCAGGTTCTTGACCTCGCTCTGGCCGATCAGCGCCGGCACCTCGCGCACAATGAGGGCGCCAGGACCGAAGCGCTCGATGACGAGGCCGAGCTCGGCGAGCTCGCCTTCGCGCTCGATGAGCCGCTCCTGCGCGGCCGGATCGAGCTCGACGATCTCAGGCACGAGCAGCATCTGGCGCTTCACGCCGCCATTGTCGAGCGCGGCCTTCATGCGCTCGAACACGATGCGCTCATGCGCGGCGTGCTGGTCAACGATGACGAGGCCATCGCCGGTCTGCGCGATGATGTACGTGCCATGAACTTGCGCGCGCGCGCGGCCGAGCGGCGGGTCGAGCGCCGACGTTTTCGCTTCAGCCGTTGCAACCGAGGGCGCGCTCGCCATGGGCGCCTGGAACGCGGCAGTCGCCTCGGCAAGGCCACGCGCGATTGGTGTGGGTGCGCTGCCATAACCCCCGACCGATCCGCCGCGATGCGGGGCAAGCGGCAAGGTCGGCGCTGATTCCGCCCTGAAGGCGCCAAGCGCAGCCATGCCGACGCTCGATGAGGCGCGATGGCCGGCAGCCGCGAGCGCGCTCTTGAGCGCACCGATGATCAGCCCGCGAACGAGGCCGGAGTCACGAAAACGCACCTCCGCCTTGGTCGGGTGCACGTTGACGTCGACCTCGTGGGGATCGAGCGTCAGGAACAGCGCGACCATCGGATAGCGTCCGCCGCCGACGAGATCCTGGTACGCCGCCCTGACGGCGCCGAGCACCAGGCGATCCTTGACCGCACGGCCATTGACGAAGAGATACTGATGCTGCGCGGTCGCACGATTCTCGGTCGGCAGGCCAGCGAAACCGCTGAGCCTGACCCCTTCGCGCTCGGCCTCGATCGCAAGCGCATTCTGCGCGAAGCCAGCGCCCATGATCGCGCCGAGCCGGGCGAGCCCGCCGGGCGCGAGATCGGGCTCGAGGCGGCGCAGCACCCGACCATCCGACGACAGCGTGAACGCGATCTTCGGGTGGCTCATGGCCAGTCGGTCGACCATCTCGCCGATCGCGAGCAGCTCGGCGCGCGCGCTCTTCAGAAATTTGAGCCGCGCCGGTGTCGCAAAGAATAGATCGCGTACCACGACCTCGGTGCCCTTGGCGCGCGCGGCCGGTGCGATCTCCCCCGCCACACCGGCCTCGACCGCGATGCGCCAGGCGCTCGGCGCGCCAGCGGCGCGGCTGATGATCTCAAGCCGACTGACGGCGGCGATCGAGGGCAGGGCCTCGCCGCGAAAGCCGAGCGTCGCGATCGCAAGCAGATCATTGTCGTCAGCGAGCTTCGATGTGGCGTGGCGCGCAAGCGCGAGCGCGAGCTCGCCCTCAGCGATACCGATGCCGTCATCGGCGACACGCACGAGCGTGCGTCCGCCCTCCTCGACCGCGACCTCGATGCGCCCGGCGCCGCCATCGAGCGCGTTCTCGACCAGCTCCTTCACGACCGAGGCCGGCCGCTCGATCACCTCGCCGGCGGCGATGCGATTGACCACGCCTTCAGGCAAGAGACGGATGGTCATGATTTTACGCCGCCGAGCATCTCGATCACCAGGCGCTTGCCATGCTCGACGGCCGGCTGGTCGAACGCGTTGACGCCCAGCAGATCTGCCGTAATCACGGTCTCGAGCATGAACTGCATGAACAGGCCGCCCAGCGTTCTCGCGTCGGTCGTGTCGAGGGTCAGGCGCCGCACCGGCCGGCCGTATTCCAGCAGGCTCCGCGCGGTCGCCTCTGCCTCAGCGGCAAACAGGCTGCCGAGACTCTGCCCTCCAAGGTAGGCGACGCCGAGCGCGTCGGCGAGTCCGCGCCCGAATCGAGGCTCGACGGCCGGCGCCGTGGCGCTCAGCACGGTGAAGAATTTGTCCGCCGGGCCCGCGAGATAAAGCTGGAGCTGGCTGTGTTGATCGGTCGTGCCGCGCGCGGTGACCGGCGTGATGCCTTTGCCGTCCTTGCCGAGCGACTCGCCCACCAGCTGGCGCCACCAGAGCCCGAACGGCTCGAGCGCGTCGCCATAGGTCATGAGCACATGCGTCCCGATGCCATGTGTGCCGGCCAAGGCCACAAGGCGTGCGGCGGCTTCTGCTGGAGGTGGCAGCACATCGCCGGCATCAAACGTCCGCGCCATCGCCTCTGCCGCACCGGCGCGCAAGCCCCGCGCATCGAGCCCGAGAAAAAGCGCCGGCAACAGCCCGACCAGCGACAGCACTGAGAATCGGCCGCCGAGATTGGGGTCATGGTCGAGCACCGATGCGCCGAGGCGCGCCGCGAGCCTGCGCATCGGGCTGTCACCCGGCTCGACGACAAAGCGCACATGGTCGGTCGCCCGGCCTTTTTGCAAGCGGTCGAGCACGGCGAAGCTGAGCGCAAGCGTTTCCGCGGTGGTGCCGGACTTGCTGATGGCCAGGAAGCCCGTGGTGTCGAGATCGAGCGCATCGAGCGCGCGCGTGACCGCTTCAGGGTCGACATTGTCGAGGAAGCTCAATCCGTACCCGCCCGAGACGCGGCCCGGCGCCAATGCCCCCGCGATCGCCTGCGCACCCAGGCTCGAGCCGCCCGTGCCGATCACCACGAGGTGGCGAAAACGCGCGCGCAACGCCTCGGCCTCGCGTTCGAGCGTGGGCAGATCGTCCCTCGCATGGGTCATGTGGAGGAAGCGCGGGCCGCGGCCTTCGCGAAATTCCTGCTTCAGCCGAGCCAGAGCGGCGGCGGCGCGCCGCCCAAGCTCGATACTGTCATCGTTTGATGACGACGTGAGCGACGCGGACGCGAGGGTTTCCTGGGGCGACATGGTTCAATCGCTCGAACACCTGGACACTGCCTGTCCGAGCGACGATAGCAGCCACGATGCGGTTCAACCAACCGCTTGCGCTGTCAGAAACCGAGGGCCGTTACGTGCTCGACGGTCAGACTACGGTGTTGGCTCAATGCCCGTCGGGTTGCCCGCGACTACGACGACGAGCTTCGAGGGGTCGAGCAGGCGCTTCGCCACCCGCGCGATATCCGCCACCGTCACCCCGTTGATCAGGTCATTGCGCTTTTGGAAGTAGTCGATGCCAAGTTTGTCGATCTGTACACCGACCAACATGTCGGCGATCTTGGCGCCGGTGTCGAAGCGCAAGGGATAGGCTCCGGTCAGATGGCGCTTGGCGGCCGCAAGCTCTTCCTCGGTCACGCCCTCATTCGCCATGCGGGCGATCGCGTCCTTGATCAGCGCGAGCGATTCGGCCACACGGCTGTTCTCGGTCGCGACGCCCCCGAGATAGAGGCCGGCCGCTTTCAGCGGCTGAAGATAGGAGTAGACCGAATAGGCGAGGCCGCGCTTCTCGCGTACTTCCTGATAGAGCCGCGAGGTGAAGCCGCCGCCGCCCAGCACATAGTTCATGACATAGGCGGCATAGAAGTCCGGGTCTTCGCGTTTAAGGCCGGGCAGGCCGAACGAGACGACGCTCTGCGGCACATCGATGCGCTCAACTGCAATCTTGCCCGCGGCCGGAAACGCCGCTTCGGGCAATTCGGCCGACGCCGCGGTCGCCGGCAGATCGCCGAGCGCAAGATCGACCAGACGCGCGATCTCGGCCGGCTCAACATCGCCTGAGGCGCCGATCACGACGTTGTCGCGCGCGAAGCGGCCTTTGGCATAGGCCTTGAGGTCATCGACCGTGATCGTGGCGATCGAGGCCTCCGTGCCATCGGTCGGTGCGCCATAAGGGTGCGCCCCGAAGGCCAGACGGAACCAGCCAAGGGCCGAGCGTTTGTTCGGATCGTGCTTCGCGTCCGAGAGGATCTGCACGAACTGGGCGCGCACGCGTTCGACCGCGTCCACATCAAAGCGCGGTTTGGTGAGCGCGAGGCCAAGCAGGCTGAACGCCGTCTCCCGCTTGGTCGAGAGCGTTTGCAGATCGATCAGGAAGCCGTCGAGGCTGGCGTTGGCGCTAAAGCCAATCGCATCGTTGATGATGGCGCGCTGGAACGCCTGCGAATCCATCTCGCCGGCGCCCTCGTTCAGCATGCCGGAAACAAAGCTCGCCAAGCCTTCCTTGCCCTGCGGGTCGAGCGCCGACCCACTGAGAAATTGAACGCTGAGCGCAATGATGGGAATAGCTGGCTCGCGCACATACCAAAGCGTGAGGCCCTTGGGCGTCTTGATTTCCTCCACCTCGGCAGCCGCATCGGCCCGATCGACGGGCAACGCCAGTACCGCTGCGAACAGGAGAACGAAAAACGCCAGGAAAGAAACGCCGCGCATCCGGGACCTCATGGTCTAGCCCTCCGCCTTCGGCAGGAGCAGCCCGGTAACCGAACGCTCTGGCCTCAAGATCGCGCGGGCCGCCTGATTGATCTGTTCGACCGTCACCGCATCGAGGCGGGCCGGCCAATTCTGGATGTCCTCGATCGCGAGGCCAATCGAGAGCACCGTGCCGAAGATCGTTGCAATCTGCTGCGGATCATCGAGGGCATAGAGCGCGCGCGCCTTCATGCGCTCGACCGACTCTTTCAACTCGGCCTCTGTCACACCATCCTTCAGGAGATTGGCGATGGCGGCATCGAGCGCGGCTTCA